>Ga0187893_10000955_pt1 | contig 72579 bp, 47 predicted proteins | sample MA1701074metaG_FD_139574 | JGI IMG/M metagenome (GOLD analysis project Ga0187893, IMG submission 139574) | White microbial mat communities from a basaltic lava cave in the Kipuka Kanohina Cave System on the Island of Hawaii, USA - MA170107-4 metaG ...
GGCCGCTGGATTCTGGGTGACAGTGACCGCGCCGCCGCAGTTGTCGGTCGTGGTGACGGTGCCCGTCAGGCTGGGCACGGCAACCTGGCAGTTGGCGTTGGCCGAGAGGGATTGGTTGGCCGGCGTGCTCACGATGGTCGGGGCCTGTCCGTCCGTCACCGTCACATTCTGAGTGGCGGAGGCGTTGACACCGTTCCGATCCATGGTCGTCCAGGTCACGATCGTGGTGCCGCGCTGAAAGACTGACGGTGCGTTATGGGTTGCGACCGGCGGGCCACATTCATCGGAAGTAGTTGGCTGGCCCAAGTTGACTCCACTGGCCGAGCAGGCGCCGGGATCGGTTGTGACATTGAGGTTTGACGGTGCTACGATCGTCGGCGGCGCGTTGAACACCGTGAGTTGGGCTGCGGAACTGGTCACGGACCCGCCAGCATTGCTCACGACGACGTCATAATTGCCGGCCTGGCTGAGGCTGGCGCTGGGGATGGTCAGCGTGGCCGTCGTGGCCGAGGGCACCGGTTGGCCGTTGAAGCGCCATTGGTAATTGACCGGTTGCTGGTTGCCGTGGCTCTCGTCGAGTTGGAAGCTGTCGATCTCCCAGTTGGGCACCGCGCCGCGCGTATTGGTATCGCCGCCGTAAATGAATTCGATGGAAACCGTGTCCCCGGGGTTGACGAAGGCCACATCGGCGATGCTCGTGATGCGGAGGCCCGCGCCATGGCCCGGTGACGCGGACGTGAAGGCGGGCTGGCTGGCCAGCACTGAGGCGCTGTTCGAGGCCACCGTGGCGTTGTAGCCGTTTTGCACGAAGGCCGCGCCAGGCACCAAGGTGAAAGGGCCGCCATTGACGCTCATTCGGACGTTGCCGCCGTCCCAGCGTGTGCCGTTGTCCTCAAAGCTGTAACGATGGCTGAAGGTGAGCCGCACCATCCCGGGGCGCGTGATCGTCACCGCCCGGCTGCGCAGTCGCGAGGTCATCGGGGCGCTTAGTTCCGCGGTTTGACCGTCGGCGTGCCAGACACCGGCGGCGCTGTTGTACATCCACGGACCCGAGAAGGGCGTATCCGTCAGAACCGTGAAATCGCCGCTGCTGGTGTTGAAGTCCTCCGCCAGCAACGAAGGTGACCCGGCGGCGACGACGTTGAATTGGGCCGGGGCGCAGTCCGACACCGTCTGATCCTGCGGTTGGGCTACGATGACTGGACCGCCTCCCGTGACGTTCATCAACGCGATCCCGCTCGTGACGCTGCTGAACTCGTTGTCGATTCGCACGGAGTAGAGCGCGCCGTTGTCGCCGGGAGAAAGTGGTGGCGTCGTGTGGCTGAAGCCGTTCGCGCCAAAAATCGGCTGGCCGTTGCGGAGCCATTGCAGCGAATACGGCGGCGTGCCGTCCACCTGCACACGGAACGTCGCGGTGGCACCGACTGGTGCCGTCTGGTTCTGGGGCTGTGTGCGGACGAACACCTGGCCGAGATTGTAGAACACCGCGCCGGCGAACATCCGGAATGGAGTGAGATCCACTGCCGAGATGGGAAGGGAGCCGTTCACAATCGGAGGGTCACTGGGTCCCTGGACGGTCACGGACGCGTTGTTGCCGCCGCCAACTTCGCTGAAGGTGAGTTCCACATAATAGCTGTTGCCGGCCGTAAGAGAAATCGGTGCGGAGCGGTTCGCAGGGGGATTGCCGCGGCTGGTCTGATTGCCGCCGTTCACGTATTCTCGCGCGCCGTTCCAAGCCGGTTCGCGGGCGATCTCGACTTTGTTCACAGGGTTGTCATCGCTGCTCAGGAAAAGGCGGCCCATGTCGTCCGAGCTCATCGCGAAGAAATAAAGGCCCGATTCCGGGGGAATGAACACAGCGGACATTCGGGCTGAGAAGTTCTCGTTGTTTTGGCCGTCGGGCGTCGGGTCTTCAAACAAGGAGAGCGACATGACAGCTGGCAAGTCCTGGCAGGCCGTCGGCAGGTCGCGCGTGTAGGCCACGCTGTTCAGGAACGACTCGGAAATCATATTGCGCGCCCCGCGGATGTCGCGCGGTTCGTAGCCCTCGCCGTGGAGGAACTGGGCGGACGGCCCGCCAAACGGCGGCTGGCCATTGATATCTGTTACGCCCGAGAAAACGAAGAGCGAGTAGAACTGGTTTTCGATCAACTCCGTAGTGGTCAGTCGCACGGTGCTCGGGTTCGGCCCGGGAGAAGCGTCCGTCACGTTGGCCCCGCTGATAGCGTATTGAGACGGGTCATACGCTGATGGTCCGAGGGGATGATTGAACTCGACCAACACTCCATTTGGATTGCCGCGGCTCGACGCGCCCGCGACGCGGAACTGCGTCTCGCCGCCGAGGTCGATTTGATACTGGCGAAACTCCGCCGTGGCCGTAGGGCCGGCGGTGCCATCGCCCGGATGCCGGCTCACCGCCAGGCCGACGAGCACGGTGGGCTTGAGGGGCACGCCGCCGTTCCAGGAAGACGTTTCCTGCTGGGCCATGAACGACCAGTTCACGCCGTCGGCACTGTTATAGGCGACAAGCTGGCTGCCCTGGCGTACCAGACGCAGCCAGGCATTCGGATACTGCGGCGCCAGGAACGGGTTGAAGGGATCGATGTCCTCGTGCCGCCCGCCGTTATGATCGTCGGCGAAGTTCCCGGTCGGCTCGTGGATGCCGGTGCGATAGGAGAAAAACGTATCGTTGGCGCCGGGGCCCCCGGACGTGGGCACGGGCGGCGGCGTGACGCGATTGAAGGCCATGCGGCTGTCCTCCGCCAGCGTCTCGCGGATCATCAGACCCGCTTTGGTCCAGCGGGCGTTGGGTTGCAACGATTGCACTCGCACCCGCACGTCGAAGTCACCGGTCACTTCGTGATAGGCGAAGGAACATTCGTCCAGGTTGTCCCACGCATCGTTGCCGCCGCCGGCGACGGTGTAGGAGCCGCCGCCATTGTTGACGAAGGTGCCGACCGGGTTGCGGCCCAGGTTCACGAGCGTCAGCGGTGGAGCAGCGCCGCTGGTCACGGAAATGTCATCGATGCCGATCCATTCGTCGTTGCCCACGGCATCCGTCGTCATCCAGCGAACCTGGATTGACGGCTGGTTGTCAGCGGAAGCTGGCAGCGTGACTGTGCGGCTGAAGACTGCCGTGGCCAGGTTTGGCCCCGTGCTGGCGTCGGCCACGAATCCCGCGGGGACATTAATAAAGTTGCCGCTGTTGCCCACGCGATAATGCAACGCGACTGGCTGCACCGAATTATCCACCGCGCCATCCACGTCGCGCAGCGTGTAGGAAACCCGGATGCCATGCCGGCCAGCGGTGTTGAGATTCAAAAGCAGGAACGGCGCGCGGGCGGTGCCCGACCCCTGCAAGGCCACAACCGGATCGCTCAACGAATCAAACTCAGCGAGGCCGCCGGAGATCTGGGTATTGGGGTTGGGCTGGTTGACGAACACGTGGATCGCCGTCGAAGTTCCATCAACGAGAATGTTCTGAGGATTGGCGCCCGTGACATTGGTCAGGCCATTGCCAAGATAGCCCACGAATCCCGGCACGTTCGACCAATCGTTGGGCGTGTTAAGCAGAGACGTATTGGACCAGTTTTGGTGGAGCGGCAAGGGCTGCGGCGTGTTGTCGGCCAAAGAATTCTCCGGCGCGGCCAAGGCCGCGATCAAGACGCAGAGGAAAGTTGCGCCTCCGTCTCCGTGAGATACACGGGGCGATGATTGCGGCCATGACAGGCGCAACTTCATTTGGTTTCCGAATTCTGTCGCATGGCGGAAACGCTTTGGACCGCCATCGGAAAGCCGCGAGTCGCCAGGCTGGCGCATTCTCGCTGCGTCGAAACGAAGGCAGGAGCAAACGCCAGTCAGGGCGTCTTGCCGGGGCTTGTGTGTTGTGGATTCATACCTCAAGGATCACGCCTCAAGCAAGCCTCTTCTGCATCCTTTTTACGGAGCTGCTCGCCGTTCTCCAGCGGGGTTGCGTGAAGACTTCCCGCCCGATAGCGTCGGAACCATCAACTACATTATGAAGAGTCCACGACTTCTCTCGTCCTGGGCGCCGCCGCTTCTTCTGCTGGCCTGCGCCTCCCCCGGTTTCGCCGCTGACAAGCCCCTTCATCTCAGCACCCGCGCCCGCCTTGAAACCGCCAAGGGCAGCGGCGAGTGGCAGATGATCGAGAAGGCCACGGTTTGGGAGCCACACCAAACGGCCCTCGTCATCTGCGACATGTGGGACAAGCACACCTGCCAGGGCGCGACGCGGCGAGTCGCGGAGATGGCGCCGCGCATGAACGAAATGGTGAAGAAGGCGCGTGAGCAGGGCGTGTTCATCATCCATTGCCCGAGCGACACGATGAAGTTCTACGAAGGCACGCCGGGGCGAAAGCTCGCGCAGGCTGCGCCCAAAGTGGAGACGGCCATCCCACTGCAACGCTGGTGCCACCTCGACAAATCGAAGGAAGCGCCGCTGCCCATCGACGATTCGGATGGCGGCTGCGACACCGATTCGCCCTGGACGAAGGGAGCGCCGTATCCCTGGACGCGTCAGATTGCCACCATCGAAATTCACGACGGCGACGCTATCACCGACACCGCCGAGGCTTATTACCTCATGCGCCAGCGCGGGATTACCAACGTCATCGTAATGGGCGTGCATCTGAACATGTGCGTGCTGGGGCGGCCCTTCTCCATCCGCCAGATGGTCAACCAGGGCCAGAACGTCCTGCTCGTGCGCGACCTCACCGACACGATGTACAACCCGCGCCGCTCGCCTTACGTCGCCCACTGCGTCGGAAACGATCTCATGGTCGAGCACGTTGAGCGGTATTGGTGTCCGACCATCAGCAGCGCTGCGTTCCTCGGCGGATCCGAATTCCGCTTCAGCGAGGACAAACGTCCGCACGTGGTCTTCCTCATCGGCGAGGACGAATACAAGACCTGGATCACGCTGCCGGCGTTCGCCAAGGACGCACTTTTCTGGCGTGGAATGCGCGTCTCGGTCATCGAACAGACTGAGGGTGACAAGCATAATTTCCTCGGATTGGTGGAGGCATTGCGGGACGCCGACCTGTTGTTTGTCAGCACCCGCCGCCGCGCGTTGCCGCAGGAACAACTCGACGCCATCCGCTCGCACCTCAACGCCGGCAAGCCGCTCATCGGCATCCGCACGGCCAGTCACGGCTTCGCCCCGCGCGGCGCGGATGTCGGCAAAGGCGCGGCCTGGACGACGTTCGATCCCGAGGTGCTTGGTGGGAATTACAACAATCATTATGGCAGTGGCCCGAAGACCACGGTTCGTGTGGCGCCCGGTGAAGCAGCGAATCCTTTGTTGGCCGGAGTTAATCTCGAACAATTCACCAGCAACGGTTCGCTCTACAAAGTCAGCCCGCTCAAGAGCACCGCCACGCCATTGCTCATCGGCTCTATTCCCGACCAGCCTGCTGAGCCAGTGGCGTGGACTCATTCGTTTGGCGAGAAACAGGCGCGTGTGTTCTACACCTCGCTGGGACACCCGGATGATTTCACCCACCCGTCGTTTCGCCGACTTTTGCTGAACGCAATGCTGTGGGCTACCGACCGACCAATCCCACCCGCCAACGCCCCGCTTGCTCGACCATGAACATGTTCGGGCGCATTTTTTGGTTGTGGCGAGAGGGTCCGCCCTCCCCCCGACCCTGTCCAGGAACCTGGCGGAGTGCGCCCGTCCCCGGGCGCAGAAACGTGCGTCGGCACAAGAGCTTGAAAGAATGGCGGTGCAAACGGCTCGTCGGACACCTCTGCGCCCGGGGACGGGCGCACTCCGGTTCCGGGGCCCAAGGCGCGCACTTGTCTGGGGCATTCTCCCCCCGAGGAGAGCGGGCGCGGCCAATCGTTGCTTATGGAATCGAGCGCTATGCCGTGTTCGCTCACGCTACGAACGCGGCAGCAGGCGTGGAACAAGTGAATACCTACTTCGCGCCCCCTCCCCTGGGGGAGAGGGTTGGGGTGAGGGCGAATCAATTCCTTTTCTGTTGCCTGTTACTGATGGCGCTCGCTATCACCGTTTCCGCCCAAACCGACAAGCCGGCCCCAAAACCCATCGTCTCCCAGTTCGGTGGCCATACGGTCCCGGCGCAGGATAGCCCGCTCAGTCCGTCAGACTCAGCCAAATCGTTCACAGTTCCGAACGACTTGGAAATCGAACAGGTGCTCGCCGAGCCGATTGTGCGCCAGCCGGTGTTTCTGAACTTCGACGAACGTGGACGTATGTGGGTGGTGCAATACCTCCAGTATCCGGCGCCCGCCGGCCTGAAGGAAGTCAGCCGCGACAAGTTCTGGCGCGCGGTCTATGACAAGGTTCCCGAGCCACCTCCGCGCGGCGTGAAAGGCCAGGACAAGATCACGATTCACGAGGACACCGATGGCGATGGCACGTTCGACAAGCACAAGACTTTTGTCGATGGTCTGAACATCGCCACGTCATGCGTCAGGGGCCGTGGTGGCGTGTGGGTGCTCAACCCGCCTTACCTCCTTTTTTATCCCGACAAAAACGATGACGACGTGCCGGACGGCGACCCCATTGTGCATCTTGCAGGTTTCGGGCTTGAAGATACGCACTCCGTAGTGAACAGCCTGCGCTGGGGACCGGACGGCTGGCTCTACGCCGCGCAAGGCAGCACCGTAGTAGCGAACGTCCGAGTCGTCGCGCCAGGCAGTCCTGACACCAACAAAGTGCAATACTCCCAAGGCCAGAACATCTGGCGTTACCATCCCGAGCGCCACATCTATGAAGTTTTCGCCGAGGGTGGCGGCAACGCGTTCGGCGTGGAGTTCGACGACAAGGGCCGGCTTTTCTCCGGCCACAACGGCGGTGACACGCGAGGCTTCCACTACATGCAGGACGCGTATTTGCGGAAGGGCTTCGAGAAACATGGTGAACTGTCGAATCCCTATGCCTTCGGCTACTTCCCGCACATGGACGGCACCAAAGGCGAACGCTTCACGCACAACTTCATCATCTACCACGGCGGCGCGCTGCCGCCAAAGCGCTACGAGGGCAAGCTCTTCGGGGTAGAGCCGCTGCAAGGCCGCGTCGTCCTGAGTGAGATCACTCCTGACGGTTCGACGTTTAAGACGCGCGACCTCGAACGCGTGGTGACGAGCAGCGACGCTTGGTTCCGTCCGGTGGACATCAAAGTCGGCCCCGACGGCGCGATCTACATCGCCGACTGGTACGACCGCCAGGTCACGCATACCCGCAATCAGGAAGGCCACATCGACAAGGAACACGGGCGCATCTATCGACTGAAGCGGAGAGGGGCGCCGCGTTTCGCCGTGGATAACGTCTCGAAGCAGGCTGGAACCAACCTTTGGGAATACTTCCTTTTGCAAAGTGCCTGGTATCGCGAGACGACGTTGCGCGTCCTCGGTGACCGGAAGGACGCTACGCTTTCAACCTTGCTCGCCCGCTTGATGACCAACTCCGAAGCCATTGAGGCCAATCACGCGCTCGCAGGTCTTTGGGGCATCAATCTTTCCGGTGGCTTCAACGAAACTTTCGCACTGCGGGCGTTGGAGCACCGTGATCCTCAAGTCCGATGTTGGTCGGTTCGCTTGCTCGGCGATGAAGCAACGTTTTCTCAGTCCATCGCAACGAAGCTCACATATCAGTCTTCCACCGAAACCAACGCCGAAGTCCGCGCGCAACTCGCCTGCACCGCCAAACGCCTTCCTGCCAAAGACGCGCTGCCCATCGTCGCCAATCTTCTGCGCCATGACGAGGACACCAAAGACCCGCGCCTTCCCCTGCTCTGCTGGTGGGCCATCGAATCGAAGTGCGAATCCGACGGCGATGCGGTGCTGAAGCTCTTCCAGGATTCGCCGTTTTGGAACCTGCCAATGGTCGAGCAGCATCTGCTCGAACGGATCATGCGGCGCTTCGCCGCCGCCGGCACGCGCAAGGATTTGCTGACCTGCGCGAAGCTCCTCCAGCTTTCGCCAAGCCGCGAGCACAGCGTGAAACTGATGGGCGGCTTCGAGGAGGCGTTCAAAGGCCGTGCGCTCACCGGTCTGCCCGATGAACTCGTCGCCGCGATGGTCCGGCACAACGTCGGCTCGGACGCCTTCAAGCTCCGCACCGGCGACACTGATGCACTGGCCCGCGCGCTTTCGATCGTCACAGACACCAGCGCCGACAGGAAACGCCGGCAGGAATTCATTGAAGTGATCGGAGAAGTGCATCCTCGCGAGGCGCTCGACGCCTTGCTGCGCGTGGCGGGCAGCGACCGCGACCCACAGCTTCGCAAGACCGCGCTTGGCGCGCTCCTTGGGTACGACGATGCGCGCATTGCGGCAATGGTCGTGAAGGACTACGACGCCTACGCACCGGAAACCCGCGGCGCGGCCCTCACGCTCGTCTCCAGCCGTGTTGCCTGGGCGTTGGCCTTCGCTGAAGCGGTCAAGGCCGGGCGCATCAAGGCGGCTGACGTGCCGCTGGACACGGTGCGGCAATGGCAACGCCACAAATCGGACAAGCTCGCCGCGCTGATTCCCAGTCTCTGGCCCAACGCGGGCCGCCCTACTTCTGAAGCTATGCAACAGCAAATCGTCCGCTTCGCCGGAGTCATCCGCAGCGGGGAAGGCGATCCCTATCGCGGACAGAAACTGTTCGCGACCGCCTGCGCCTCGTGCCACACGCTGTTCGCCCGCGGCGGCAAGGTCGGCCCCGACCTCACCAGTTACCAGCGCGGCGACCTCGACGCGATGCTGCTGCACATCGTCAACCCGAGCGCCGAAATTCGCGAGGGCTATGAGAACCTTCTTATCGAAACGAAGGATGACCGCAGCCTCACCGGCTTCCTCGTGGAGCGTGATGCCAGGGTCATTGTGGTGCGCAGTCCCGACGGACAGAATATTACCCTGGAGCAATCCAACATTGCCGAAATGAAAGCTGCCGGCATGAGCCTGATGCCCGAGGGCTTGTTGGACCAATTTACCGACCAGCAGGTGCGCGACCTCTTCGCCTACCTTCGCAGCACTCAGCCGCTGGCGAATTGAGCTCGCGTGTTGCGGCAGCCCCTCACTTCTCGTAAAGGCTGCGCAATTCTTCGGGCGATGCGCCCAGCCGGTAGCGAATCATCACCGCCCACATTCGGAGGTACGTTCTAATTACTCCCCGCTTGGCGAAACGCCGCGCCGAGGTCGTCACCGTTGCATTGGCGAGCACCAACCGGCCTGTTTTGCGAAGTCTCCGACAAAGCTCTACGTCCTCCATCAGTGGCAGGTCCGGCACGCCGCCAATTCGTTCGAGCACGTCCCGCCGAATGAACATTCCCTGGTCACCCAAAATGCCATATCCAAGCCGCAGGCGGAGTCCGCAGCGCCATCGCGAGCCGCGCATCAGCCATGATGGATTGCGAAACGTTTTCCAGAACCCGCCACCCACCACAGACGGATCACCCAGGCTCTCCAAGGCAGCGCGGCCCGCCTCTGGCGGCAGCCAGGTATCGGCATGCAACATGAGCACCACCTTGCCTTGCGCCTGCGCGGCGCCCATTCGCATCTGCCCGCCGCGGCTTGGCGGGCTTTCCAGCACACGGCAGCCGAGTTGTTCCGCAACAGCCTTGGTGTCGTCCCGGCTGCCCCCATCCACGACGATGATTTCACAGACCTCGGGATTCGCCCGCGCGCGTTGCACCGTTTCCGGGAGCGACTCCGCTTCGTGGAACGTCGGAATGACGACGGAAATGTTGCTCAGCGGGAGTGCCACATCGGCAAGTTCCCAAGCACAGGAAAAACTTCAAGCGGCAAACGGTTCTCCGAATGTGCAACGACGAGTCTTCTTCGTCTCACTGCCCTTTCACCGCCACGCCGATCAACGAGATCTCCGTGGCATCGCCCAGCGACCAGGACATGATGGTAGAGCCGGCGGCACCGCGCTTGGTGCTCATCCGATTGCTGGCATTGCCTTCGTTAAGTGAAACGATGCGCTCGGTCTGGCCCGTGCCCGGCAATGGATCGAACGAGTAGTAGCCCAGCAAGTCCACCACCAGGTCGTTGGCCGTGCTCGTCACGGACACGTTGATGTCCGTCGCCGCATCGAGGCTGTCCCTGCCAACCGGCGGACCGAGCGGAGTGGCTTGATTGACGTTTGTGAGGATGATGCCCGACAACGACAATTCGGCGACGCTCGCGGACATCGTGACCCGAAGCGCATGACTGCCGGCGGAGGGCGCCACCAGCGAATACAACGCCAGCTTGCCGGAACTGTAGAACCAATTGGTCAAGAGCACCGGAACGCAAGGAACTCCGTCGAAAGTGATCGATGCCACTGCGCCATCGTCGTGATCATTCCAACAGAGTCCGGCCAGCAGCAACCGGTTATTGCCGGTGGAAGTCAGCGTGGTGCTCAAGGTGGAGACGTCGAGATCATGCGCCTCGGCGGCGGACAAAAAACCTGGCGGACCGCTGCTGCCGGGCAAAAGCACCACGCGGTAAAACAACTGGCCGGCGCTTCCCACCGAACTGTCTGTGAATTGCACGGGAAAGCCTGTGCCGGTCAATTGGCCGGGCAGCGTCGCCCAGCTTCCCTCAACGAGGGCGCTGCTGCGCTCCACGCGATATTGACGGCCGGCGATGGAATCAAACGTCAGCCGAAATCCGCCGGGCAGGCGAACAGCTGAGAGGATGACGGGAAAACCGATGGGCGCCGCGATGAACGTCGCTCTGACACTCATGTCTTCCATCGGAACGACCAGCGTGTGCGCCTGGCTGCCTCCATCGGACCAGCCTTTGAACACGTAATTGGAATTGCCGGTTTGCTGGTTCACCGCTTCGATGGAGTGCCGGTATCCTTTCAAAGTCGGATCGACAAATGGCGTGATTCGACCGATCCCATCCAGCTTCACTGTTAATCCGGCGGGTTGGGTATTGACGGAAAGGTTCACCAAGTCTGGTTGGATGGTGATCGATGCCGAACCTTGCAAACCAGAGGAATCCGTGGCCAGCAGCATGAACTCATAGCTGGTGTCTGTACCGAAGGGATGTCCTTCGGACGGGATGGTGAAACTGCCACTGCTTGTTCCAGACCACGCCCCGACCACCGGATGAACGTGCGTGCCGTGATGAAAAAGAATCGTCCAGTTCAAGGCGTTCGGCGGCAAATCTCCGTCTTCCGCGTCGGTGGCGGTGCCATTGAATTGGATGACGTCTCCGGCGCGGAAGGTTGTTCCGGTCGCTGGGGTGAGGATGGCCGCAGTCGGCGGATTGCCGACAACAATGGTCAGCGGATCAGAAAGAGAAGTGTTGGCTCCGTCTGAGACGGACAATCTCGCCACATACCTGCCGGCCAGCAAATAAGTGTGCGACGGGCTTGCCGCCGTCGAGGTTTGTCCATCGCCAAACGTCCATTCGTACGAAAGCGGCTGTCCTTCCGGATCCGCCGAACCGGTGCTGGAAAAGGACACGTCCAGGGGTGGCTCGCCCGCAGTGGGCGAAGCGGAGGCAAACACCAGCGGCGGCTGGTTCGCGCCCACGTAACGAATGCGGCGGATCATCGCCCAGAAATTGTCCGGGTCGTGCGTGAAGTCCGAGTAATAAAGCGCCCCGTCCGGCCCTTGCTCAAGACAGGTGGGATCGCCGATGTCCGCATCGAGCCTCCCATCGACCGGCTGGAAGTTGAACACCCCAGTGACGTTCCCGTTGGTGTCAAAGGTCAGCCGGCGAATCCAGTTCTGCGCGTAATCCGCGAAGAAATAGTTTCCGTAGTAGGCATTTGGAAATTGGTTTCCGCGATAGATGAATCCTCCGATGATGGCGGCGTCGCGGTCATTGTGCGGGTAGGAATAAATCGGGTTGGTAAAGCCCGGCGTGCCGCAACCGCCTTCGCAATCCGGCCAGCCATAGTTCGCCCCGGCCGCACCCAGGTTCAATTCCTCCATCGCGATCTCGTTGTTGTTGCCTCCCACGTCGGCGATGAGCAACCGGCCGGTCAACGAATCGAACGTGCATCGGAATGGATTGCGCAGGCCCAGTGCCCAGATGGCGTCCAGGTTTGGCCCGTTCCCGTCATGAAACGGATTGTCCGCCGGGATGGTCCCGTCGGGATTGAGCCGGAGCAATTTTCCCCGATAGCGCGTCATCAACTGTGCATCGTCAGGAACGAAGGCTTCGCCGACGGAGATGTAGAGCTTTCCGTCTGGGCCGAAGACCACCCCGCCGCCCTGGTGTTCTTCCAGCGCGGGCTGGATGTCCTGCCAGATGACCACCTCGCTGCCCGGCGATGCCTGGTTGCCGGTCGCGGTGAAGCGCGACACGCGGTTCCGGTTCAGCGAGCCTTTGGTATAGAAAACGTAAAAGTAGCCGTTGGCATCGAAGTCCGGATCCAGTTCGATGTCCATCAATCCCTGCGCGCCGAACAACCCGGAGCTGTCGAGTTGAAGAAATCGCTGCGCGCTGGGCTGGCTGGCGCCGGCTGGCACAATGAAAATGTAATTCTGCAATTCGCCGACGAGCATCCGCCCATCCGGCGTGAACTCAATGGTCGTCGGCTGGTCCAGGCCCGTTACCACAATCTCGCTCTGAAATCCGGCCGGGGGCGAGGGCTGGGAAAAAGCGGCACCAGCGGCAAGCAACAAGGCAGCCGACAACGAAACAGCGCGGACGAACTTCTTCATTTAAAGACTCAACGAAACGCCAAGCCCGCGAACATTTTGAGAAGGTGCGCCTAGAGTAGCTCAATGCCTGAATTGTTCAAGCGCACAGGCCAGCCGGGCGTTGCTGGCCAGAATCTCATAGGTGTAATCGTCAGCCAGCGCCAGGCACTGGAATCGGCCGCCAGCGCATTCCACGATTAAACCGCCCGCCGCAATGTCCCAAAGCCGCAGCCCATATTCGATGTAGGCCTCCATCCTTCCCGTGCCCACATACACCAGCGCCAACGCCGCCGCGCCCATGATGCGGATTTTGCGGACCTGATGGATCAGCTCGTTTAGGGTCGGCAACATCCGGTGGAGCGTCGTTTCATGCTTGGCGAAGCCAAGCGCGACGATGGCCTCGGCGAGCTGCCTGCGCCGACTGACATGGACGACCTGCCCGTTCAGCCGCGCCGGCTGGCCGCGAATCGCCGTCCATAGCTCGTCCGTGAAAGGGTCGTACACCACACCCACGGTGCTGATGAAATCTCCTCGCGCCCCACGCCTCGCGCCTCTCGTCTGAAGGGCAATCGACACGCAGGCGTGCGGGATGCCGTAGCTGAAGTTGACCGTGCCATCGATGGGATCGACCACCCAGCGCACTGGCGCCTCAGGATCTCCCAGGATGCCTTCCTCGCCGAGAATCGGAACCTTCGGAAAGGCGCGGCGCAACTCACGCTCAATCCGCTTCTGGCAACGCACGTCCAGCTCCAGCTTGATGTCGTGCCGGGTAGCTTCGTTGATCTTTTTGGCCTCGCGCAGGTTGGCGCGCATGATTTTTCCGGCAGCACGAGCGGCAGTGACGGCGGTGGCGAGAGCTTTCTTCTGTTCAATGGCGTTCATGATTTTTGTGAAAAGTGATTCAAACGTCCGCCCTCACCCCGGCCCTCTCCCCCAGGAGGGGGAGCGCGAAGAGTGCGTTCAAAAGCTCAGGGCGCTCTTCGCCGCGTATTGCGCGGAATACTCGACGTATGTTTGCGTGCGCGGAGGAGCGTATCAATATTTGCGAGAAGTTTGGTCGCGTCCCCTCTCCTGGGGGAGAGGGTCAGGGTGAGGGCGAGCCAACACTCAACATCACCCCGTCAACCCATCCAGCGCCTTCTGCACGTGGTCGCGCTTCGCAATCCAATCTTCCAGGCGCTTGCGATGTTCGGCCAGCACTTCAGGCGGTACCTTCTGCGTGAAGTTCGAGTTCGCGAGCTTCTGTTCGACCTTTGTAATCTCGGCGGCAATCTTATCAAGTTCCTTAGTGAGGCGCGCCATTTCGGCGGCGGTATCCACCAAACCTTCGAGCGGCAGATAAAGCTCACCCATCTCGGCTTTCACGGACGAGACGCCTTTGCCCGGCGTGTAGTCGGGATTGATCTCCAGCGTTTCCGCATTGAGGAGAAGTTTGATAACCTCGATATCGTTCGGTGGAAGATCCTGCGCCGGCTTAAGAATGAACTTCACTTTCTTATTTGCCGCGATGCGGGCCTCGGCGCGCAGGTTGCGGCCCTTGCTCACGAGGTCGAACTTGCTGTCCACGAATTCGAGGTAGCAATCATCGAGGCTGTAGTGATCGCGGAAATCGGCGTCGAACGGCTTCGGCCACGGCGCGTGCATGATGCTCTTGCCGCCCTGCGCGTCCGGCATGTCCCCTGCGTAACCCATCCCGTGCCACAGCTCTTCCGTGATGAACGGCAAAAACGGATGGAACAGCCGCAGCGTGTGCGACAGCACGAAATCCATTACCGCGAGCGTGTTGGCCTTCTTTGCATCCGTAGCAGCCGACGTGAGTCGGCTCTGATCTCCGTCCGGTGAAGTTTGAGCGGACTCACGTCCGCTGCTACCGGACTGGAGAACAGCTTTGCAACTCTCTACATACCAATCGCAATACTCGCTGTAGAAAAACCGGTAGAGGGTCGCCGTCGCCTCGTTGAATTTGTACTCCGCGAATGCGGTGTTCAGTTCCTTGATGGCCGCGTGCAGCTTGAGGAGGATCCATTTGTCATCTGCGCGCAGCTTGTTCACGTCGATCTCGCTTTGCACTTCCCCACCTTGCATCTGGCGGAAACGGCAGGCGTTCCAGAGCTTGTTGCAGAAGTTGCGGCCCAGCTCGACGTTCTGTTCGTCGAAGAGGATGTCCTGCCCGAGCGGCGCGGCGCGCATCACGCCGAAGCGCAACGCATCGGCGCCGTACTTGGCGATGAGGTCGAGCGGGTCGGGCGAGTTGCCGAGCGACTTCGACATCTTGCGGCCCTGCTTGTCGCGGATGATGCCGGTGAAATACACGTTCCGGAACGGCAGGTCGCCCATGTATTCGTAGGCCGCCATGATCATGCGGGCGACCCAGAAGAAGATGATGTCCGGCCCGGTGACGAGATCGGTCGTGGGATAGAACGCCTTTAGCGTCGCGTTCTTCGCGTCGGTGTCCTTGTCGCCGGTCCAGCCCATCGTGGCGAACGGCCAGAGCCAGGAACTGAACCAGGTGTCGAGCACGTCGGGGTCTTGGGTGAAACCATACTTCTCGAACGCCCGACCCTTTGTATCCGAGTCCGTGCATATGAAGATTTCGTATTCTCCTTCCGTAGCTCGGACCACTGGCATCAGCTTGTCCAAGCTTGGGTCAATCTGGGTTCTATCGCTCAAACGAACGATCCGGACATGTGCCGTTGACACGTTAGAGCCAGTGCTTTTCCATTTCCCCGCGGTAAAAGAGTCCCAGCCCCATTCAAGCAATTCCTTCGTCCAGTTCTGCTCAGTGAGCGTTACGCGTTTTCTCCACACCGGAATCCGATGCCCCCACCAAAGCTGGCGGCTGATGCACCAGTCCTGAATGCCAGTCATCCAGTGGTCGTAAACCTTCGCCCATCGGTCCGGGAAGAACCGCATCTCTCCGGGTGGGGCAGCCGTCCCGGCTGCCGCGTCGGGCGTCGCGCCCGACGCTGGTTCCGGCGGGACGCCGGAACCAACCCGCGAGACGCGGGTGCTACCCTGATCCACACAGGCCCTCGCCTTCTCCACGCTCGGATACTTCAAAAACCATTGCTCGCTTAAACGTGGCTCGATGGGCACATCGGCGCGGTCGCTGTAGCCCACGTTGTTCGTGTAAGGTTCCTCCTTCTCCAGCGAGCCGAGTTCCTTCAACTTCTCCACCGCGACTTTTCGCGCAGCGAAACGATCGAGGCCGTTCAGATCCTGTCCGGCCAGCACGTTCATCTTGCCGTCCGCTTCGATCACTTCCACCACCGGGAGTTTGTGACGCTGGCCGATCTCGAAGTCCGCCTTGTCATGCGCCGGCGTCACCTTGAGCACGCCTGTTCCGAACTCGAAGTCCACGTGCTCATCGGCAACAATCGGCATGAGCTTCCGCTCGCGAGGCAGCTCCGGCGGAAGCGGGCGCACCACATGCTTGCCGATGAGATGGGCGTAACGCGGATCCTTCGGATTCACCGCCACTGCCGTATCGCCCGGAATCGTCTCCGGTCGCGTCGTCGCAATGGTGAGCCAGGTGCGGCCTTCGGCATCTGTGACTGGACCGAAAGCCTTCTTTTCTCCCGTAGCAGCCGACGTGAGTCGGCTCTGATCTCCCGCCGCGGATATTTGAGCGGACTCACGTCCGCTGCTACGAGAGGAGAGGGAGTCAGCGACTTCAACCTTGAAGTGATACATGAAGCCCTTTTGCTCCTTCATCACCACTTCCTCGTCGGAAAGCGCGGTTTGAGTGGCGGGACACCAGTTGACCATGCGCTTGCCGCGATAGATAAGCCCCTTCTTGTAGAGATCGACGAACACTTTCATCACGCAGCGGACGTAATTATCGTCCATGGTGAAGCGTGTGCGCGCCCAGTCGCAGCTCGCGCCCAGCGCCTTGAGTTGCTGGAGAATAATGCCGCCGTGCTTCTCCTTCCATTGCCACACACGTTTGAGGAATTCTTCGCGACCGAGATCCTGTTTGGTCTTGTGTTCCTCCTTGCGAAGTTGCCGGCTCACGACGCCTTCGGTGGCAATCCCGGCGTGATCGATACCTGGCTGCCAGAGCACTTCCTTGCCATCCATGCGCGCCTTGCGGGCGAGGATGTCCTGGATGGTGTTGTTGAGCACGTGCCCCATCGTGAGTACGCCCGTGACGTTCGGTGGCGGGATGACGATGGAATACGCCGGCCGCTTGGCTGAAACACGTGTCGGATCGGCGGCAAAGAAATTCTGGTCCAGCCAGTATTGGTACCACTTCGACTCGACCGGCTGCGGTTCGTAGGCTTTTACTAGTTCGGACATGACTTCCTTTTTAACCACGGATGGACACGGATGAACACGGATAAGAGAATCATAATACGATGCGCTCCCATTCGAGTCGGGCGTGTTTGAAGTTCAGAATCAAACCGACGCGAAGCTTGGTGATGCGGAGATAGTTCATCATTTGGCCGCGCTCGTGGTCGGTTATTCGGTCGATGACCTTGGCGTCAACGATCACAGCGTTGAACGCGATGAGGTCGGGAACGAATTCTCCCACTTGGACAGTCTTGTAAAGAACGGGGAATCGAAGCTGTTGATCGTAAGAGATGCCGCGCAGTCTGAAGTCAACCACCAGCGCGTTCTCGTAAATCTTCTCGTTCAGCCCATGCCCGATCTCGTTTAACACATCGAAGGTACAACTGAGTATCTGGTGGGTCTCGTCCTTCAGCAACAGCTTGGTATTCTCGCTATGGTGAAGGTCTGGGGCCGTATCCGTGTTCATCCGTGTCCATCCGTGGTTAAGACTTCTTCCGCAGGAGCGCGTATTCGATGCCGTCCGTCAGCGCCTGGAGACTGGCTTCGATGATGTTCTCGCTCACGCCCACGGTGCCCCATTCGCTTTTGCCGTCGCTGGAGGCAATAAGCACTCGCGTCTTCGCCGCGGTTCCCGTCCTCGATTCGATGATGCGTACCTTGTAGTCGGTGAGATTCACTTTCTTGAGCTGCGGATAGAATTTAACCAGTGCGGCGCGCAATGCTGAGTCAAGCGCGTTCACCGGTCCGTCGCCGTCGGCCACGGTGTGGGCGAACTGATCGCCCACTCGAGCTTTGATGGTCGCTTCGCAGACAGACGAATCGCCGTTGCCCCGCATCGAAACGTGGTAAGCGTCCACCTGGAACGGCTTCTCGCGATGTTGAAGAATCCGTTGAATGAGCAGCGCGAGGGATCCCTCCGCGGCTTCGAACTCGTAGCCGAGGCTCTCCATCTCTTTGATCTTCGCGGTGATGGTCTTCAGCTCGGGCGTGTCAGTGCTGAGCTTAAATCCCAGTTCCTCGGCCTTGAGCAGGATGTTCGTGCGACCTGACATGTCGCTTACCAGCACGCGGCGATGATTGCCCACGGCTTCAGGATTGATGTGTTCGTAACTCCGCGCGACGCGGTCGATGGCATGGACGTGCATCCCGCCTTTGTGCGCGAACGCCGTCTGCCCAACCCACGGGCGGCGCGTGTCGTGGCGGACATTCGCGATTTCATCCACGAACTCCGAAAGCTCCTTGAGTTTAGGCAATGAACTCACCGGCACGCCTTTCTTGCCCATCTTGAAGTACACAAGTGGGATGATGCTGGTCAGGCTGCAATTACCAGTGCGTTCACCGTAACCGTTGATCGTGCCTTGAATGTGCGTTGCGCCGGCTTCGATCGCTGCAATGCCGTTGGCCACTCCCACGCCGATGTCGTCGTGAGTGTGGATGCCGAGGCGCGTGGTCAGCTTGCTTTTGGCAGCAGCGGTGATGCGCGCGATGTCCGCCGGCAGACAGCCGCCGTTCGTGTCGCAGAGCGTGACGCAATCGGCGCCAGCCTTCTCCGCCGCGCGCCAGGTGGCGAGCGCATATTCGGGTTCGTCCTTGTAGCCATCGAAGCTGTGTTCGGCGTCGTAGATCACGATCTTCCCGTGGTCCTTCAGAAAACGAACCGTGTCCGCGATCATGGCCAGGTTTTCGTCCGGCTTGGCGCGGATCACTTCCGTGACGTGCAGCAACCACGTCTTGCCCACGATGGTGACAACAGGCGTCTCCGCGCCGAGAAGCTGGCGCATGAGTTCGTCTTTCTCGACAGCCACGCCCTTACGGCGCGTCATGCTGAACGCGGCGATCTTCGCATTCTTCCAGCGGCGCTTCGCGGCCTGGGAAAAGAACTCCATGTCCTTGGGATTCGATCCCGGCCAGCCGCCTTCGATGTAATGGACGCCGAATGCATCCAGCTTCTCGGCAATCCGGATTTTGTCCGTGACCGAGAAGTTGATGCCTTCACCCTGGCTGCCATCGCGCAGGGTCGTGTCGTAGATCTCGACGTCTGGTTTCATTCGTTGCCCGCCACGGCGGGAACGGGATTTCTACGCCAAGAGAAGGCGCGAGGCAAATCTCAAAAGAGACGCAGGGTTTGCCTAAACGAACACGCCCACCGGCCTGAATGCGCTGAACGGCCAGACGGCAGGTGGTGGTTCAATACGTGGTCCCGCGAAGGAGCGAAGGCTGCGAAGGATGAGCGTCGGTTATCCTTGGTTTTCTTCGCCTCTTCGCGGACCCTCTGCGCGATTCCCAAGACGTGACTCCACCGCTATCGCCCTGTACGCATCATTCTCGTCGCCCCCTTTTCCAGAATGACAGGAGTTTCGCGATTGAGGAGATTGCGAGCATCTTCGACCAGCTTGTCCCATTGTAAAGCCGGGCCGGGATCCACCTTGTTCGACTGGATATGGTAGTGGCCAATGATTCCCTGGAAGCGCTCCAATTCTTCGTCGGACAGTTTTTGCGAAACCAATCTCCCTTCGGCATCACGCGGATAATCGCACTTCAATTTTGGAAAAACTTTGCAGAGGGCCGCCGTGAGTTTGATCAGCGCAGCGTATTGTTCGGGAGTGAAATCGTATTGCGCCAGTTCCCGACCTTGCACGGTGCCGAGGACTGGATCCGGTCGCGCCGGCCGTGGAACATAATTCGTCGTCCGAATGCCGCTTTCACCCAGTCGCGCCGGAATGACGATGCGAACCAGCCCGTTCGAATCAGGTTGATACCATTCAGCCAACGGCCCCTTGTCGGCAGACGCATAGGCGCCGATGTTCGCAATCTCGATGCCGATGGAACGCGTGTTGGACGTGGTGGCGTGCCAGGCGCGCTCCTTCAGATCGAGCGTCTGATAAATCGTTCCGTCGAGATCGAGCAGGAAGTGGACGCTGAGGCAACGCAGGTCGTGCAGCACCTTGAAACATTGCCGGCTTGTGCCGCTGACATCAAAGTGCAGAACAAACTGGTCCACCTTGTCCTGCAACAACGGCAGGTCCCAGCCACCCCCGCGCACACGATTCACTTCCTCATCGGTCAGCACCTGTTTGCGCAGACCGTAACGATTCGGTGTGGTCAGGGCCGGAACGGCAACCTTGGAGGTCTCCCAATTCGATGCATCGAAGTCACTGAATCGGCGCTCGACGCGATAGGCGTCGTAGCCGCCCGGATCCATCCACAACACAACCGGCGTGCCAGCATGGAAGAACTGGCCGGCGACGACGATCTCATCACCTCTGCGGGGCGCATGGGTGCCGGGACGCGGCAGGCTCTGGCAGCCGGCAAGCCACAGGGAAACAAACCCACAGAAAACCGCGCATGCGCGACGTCGCAATGAATCCGAATTCATAGCAAAGAACGAAGTGCGGCGCCCAGCCGCTCATATTGCGGGAGCGAATTGTAGAGCTGTGCCGAAATGCGCAGCAGTCGCCGCGGTGGCGCGGGCCACGGAATGATCGGCACCTCGATGCCATATTCGGCAAGAAGCCTGTCCTGAAGGGGGTCAAGGTAAAGCGGCGACTTTGAGGGCGTCGCATCGGCGGCATCCGGCAAGGGCACCGAAGCGAGCGAGCCGATGAATCTGTCCGGGCAAGGCGGCTTAATGTTGAGAGTCGTGCACAAAACATTTCGCGCCGCTATCGCCAATTCACAGTTACGTCGCATCACCGCCGGCCAGCCTCCCGGCAGCAACGATCCCATAAAGCGCAACGCCTCCGGCACACTCAACCACGCTGAAGGATCGCCCGTGCCCATCCAGCCAAACTCGATGAGGAAACGGGAACGGTCCTTGCGCGGTGAATTCGCCCCGTGGCTGATGACCAGCGGTCGGATACGTTCCTGCCGGTCGTGCCGCACGCACAGGAACGCCGCACCCTTCGGCGCACAGAGCCACTTGTGGCAATTACCGGTGTAATAGGCCGCGCCGATGTCGCCCAGGTCCAGCGGCACCATGCCCGGCGCGTGTGCCCCATCGATGAACGAATCGACACCGCGCGCCGCCAATTCGCGGACGAGGCATTGTGCGGGCAGCACCAGTCCGGTCTGGCTCGTGACATGATCAAAGAGCGCAAGGCGGGTGCGCGGCGTGACGCGGGCCAGAATGCGTTCCACAACCTCTTCTTCGTCGCGCAATGGAAACGGCACTTCGGCCACCACCACCCGAGCGTCCCTCTGTCCTGCGGCAAAGTTCAGCGCGTTCCAACAGGCGTTGTATTCGTGATTGGTCACCAGCAGCTCGTCGCCTGGTTCAAAGCGCAGCGAGCGCAGCACCGCGTTTACGCCTGACGTCGCGTTCGGGACAAAGACCAGTTCGTCGGCCTCGGCTCCGAGAAATTCCGCCAGCGCTCCACGGGCGTCGTCCCACAAGCCTTCGAGCTCGCGCACGAAGAAGCGGACCGGCTGACGTTCGAGACGCTCGCGCAGCTCAGCCTGAAATTCCAACACCGCGCGCGGGCAACTGCCGAAGGAACCGTGATTGAGGAAAGCCACGCCCGGATCGAGCGGCCATTGGCCTGGATCCGTGGCCGGCTTGTGAAGATCGGCGTTAGGTTGCTCAAGGGTCATCAATGAAAACAGATTCAATCGGGCTTGCGGGACTGTAGGAGGCGCTGCGTTCCTTGGCAATCCGCCATCGGCCCAGGAACAGGTTGCCCGCGGTTCTCGCAAGTTCGTTCCGCTCGCCGACTATACCGTTGCCAAAACGCTGTTTCCCCATTTAGGATTCTTTCTCCGATTCCCCTGGGCATCGGTGGTCCATGACCGAATACAAAGTCAAGTTCGAGGTCTTCGAGGGTCCGCTCGACCTCCTTCTCTACCTCATCAAGAAGGAGGAAGTGGACATTTATGAAGTCAACCTCACGCAACTCGCCGCGCAGTTCATCGAATACATCGAGGTCATGCGGATGCTCGACCTCGAAATCGCCGGCGAATTCCTCGTCATGGCTTCGACGCTCATGTACATCAAGAGCCGCGAATTGCTGCCGGTGGATCAACAGGTCACAGCCGAGGGCGAGGAAGAAGGCGACGATCCGCGCTGGGAACTCATCCGCCAGCTTGTCGAGTACAAGAAATTCAAGGACGCCGCCGCGCAATTGCAAACCCTGGAGATTCGCCAGGAGCAGGTCTATCCGCGCCTGCCGGTGAAACCGGAATTTGCCCGTGAAGCACCGTCGGCCGGGGCGCAGGCCTCGCTCTTCGACCTGCTGAATGCGGTCAACGCTATCCTCAAGCGCGTTGGCGACCGGGAAGAATTGCGGGACATCTTCGAAGACAAGTGGACGGTGAGTGAAAAGATCGAGGCGATCATGAAAGAAATGGCGCGCTGCCCCTGCCTCAAATTTTCCGCCCTGTTCGCCAGTGCCACCAGCCGCACCGAGGTGGTCGTGACCTTCCTGGCCATGCTGGAGTTGATCCGTCTCAGGCAGGTCATCGCCACGCAAGCGACGCCGTTCGGTGAGATTGAGCTTGTCCGGGCACCGCAATCGATCGGGTCCGAAGTGGTCAATCCCGCTGGCGCCTACACGGAGGCCGTCGCACAGGAGATTCTCGCTGCCGGGTCCCCTGCGCCGTCCGGCGCTCCGTCCTCGAATTGACATGGAACTGAAATACATCCTCGAATCGATCCTCTTCTCGGCCCAGCACCCGCTCAGTCCGAAGGAACTGCGCGACGTGCTCGGCAGCGCGGTCGAACACACGGACGAGCCAGCCGCCAAAACGCTTAAGAAAACTTCGGTCGATGCCATCTCGACCGCGCTGGAGGAACTGGCGCGCGAGCACGAGCAGGCCCAACGCAGCTACCGGCTCGTGTGCGTCGCGGGTTCATGGCAATTCGCCAGCCAGCCTGAGTTCGCGCCGTGGATTAAGGCGCTGATCGGCCACCGGAGCCGTCCGCCCCGCCTCTCCCAACCCGCGCTCGAAACGCTCGCGATCATCGCCTACCGCCAGCCCATCACCAGGACAGAGATCGAACAGGTGCGTGGCGTGGCCGTGGATGCCGTGATGCAAACGCTCCTTGAACGCGGCCTGGTCGAACAGGTGGGCCGCGCGGAGGTCATCGGCCGTCCGATCACTTACGGCACGACCAGCGCCTTTCTGGAATACTTCGGCATCCGCGGCTTGGATGACCTGCCCGCCGCCGATGAACTGCGCCGCATCGTGGTGCAAAAGCCGGAAACGCTGCTCACCGTCGATCCCGGCCTCGCCACCGCGCCGCCGGAACAGTTGAAGCTCGGCGAGGGCAACGGCAAGCCGGCCGAATCCGCCAGTTCGGTGAATGAACCGACTGTGATGGAAACCGCCGGCGACCCTGAATCCACCTCCAGGAACCGTCTGGCTGCACAGACCACGAAGGCCGAAGACCCGTGAAACGAGTTTCGGTCTTCGCCATTCCATGAGCCTCTCCGATCACCGCAAGGCCATCGATAAGCTCGACGAGCGCATCGTCCAGTTGTTGAACGAACGCACACAACACGTCCTTGAGATCGGTGCCCTCAAGCTCAAAGCCGGCGAGGAAATCTACGCGCCGCATCGCGAGCTGGCCGTGCTGGAACGCGTCTGCAAATCCAACGGCGGCCCGCTCCCCAATGATTCTCTTCGCGCCATCTACCGCGAAGTCATGTCCAGCGCGCTGGCGTTGGAAAAGACGATGGTCATCGCCTACCTCGGCCCCGAGGCGACCTTCACACACCAGGCCGCCATCCGGCGTTTCGGCTCAAGTCTCCACTACGCTTCGCAGAAGACCATCGCTGACGTCTTCACCGAAGTTGCCAAGAACCGCGCGGACTACGGCGTCGTGCCCGTCGAGAACTCCACCGAAGGTGTCGTCACCCACACGCTCGACATGTTCGTCGATAGCGACCTGAAGATCGTCGCGCAAATCGTCCTGCCCATCCAGCAATGCCTCCTGAGCCGCTGGCGGCGCCAACAGATCAGGAAGTTCTATGTCCATCCACAGACCCACGCCCAATGCCGCGTCTGGCTGCACCGGAACTTTCCTCACGCCGAAGTCATCGAAACCTCCTCCAACGCCCGCTCCGCCGAACTCGCCGCGAAGGAGAAACACGCCGCCGCCATCGCCGGCACGCTTGCGGCCGAGAAATACAATTTGCCCGTGCTTGAACTCGACATCCAGGACAGCTCCGCCAATGCCACGCGCTTCCTTGTCCTGGGCCGCAAATGTCCGCCGCCCACCGGCCGCGACCGCACCAGCCTAATGTTCAGTATCGCGGACAAGGTCGGCGCGCTGCACAACTCCCTCGCGCCTTTCCGCCGTTACAAGCTGAACATGACGAAAATCGAGAGCCGGCCAAGCAAACGCAAGGCCTGGGAATACTTCTTCTTCGTCGATTGTGACGGCCACGCCGATGACCGCAAGGTCGCCAAAGCCATCGACGAACTACAGCGCCACTGCAGCTTCGTGAAAGTCCTCGGTTCCTATCCCAACGCGGAGTAGCGCCAGGTCTTGCCTGTGTCGGCGATCGAAGGTGAGGAAGTCGCCTTCCCTCTCCGCATCTAATGGGTAGAGATTTCGCCGAAGGAAGCTTCGCGCTTTGCACCCCTGAACCAGCCAATGGCTCCCATTCTTGCTCTTGTTCCTTAATCGTAATCTTAATCCTCTGCGCTCCAGGAGATTCGGATCAAGAGCAAGAGCAGGAGTAAGAGCAAGGTTCATGGAAAGAGACCAAGGGTGAGGTGTCTTTCTCTCAACTCTCAACCCCCAACTTCTCGCGCGGCTGCAGGTTCAGGGTTCCTCGAATCAAGTCCGAACTGCAAAGCGTAAGTTAAAGTCGCTCCAGTTTTTCCTGCTTCTTTTGGCCGGCCACATCCCGCATCTTCGCGCCGACTCACTTATGCAAACCGCGCTCAAGACCAGGCTCTCCTTCTTCATGTTCCTGCAATACTTCATCTGGGGTTCCTGGTACGTGAGCATGGGAACCTACCTGGCCAATGTTCTCAAGTTCAGCGGACAGGAAATCGGCGCGGCTTACGGGGCTTTCGCCATCGGTTCCATGATTTCCCCCTTCTTCGTCGGACTGATTGCCGACCGCTACTTCGCATCGGAGAAAATGCTCGCCGTCCTTGGAATCCTTGGAGGGGCGGTGCTGTGCGCGCTGCCGCACGTGACCGTATTCAGCTCGTTTTATCCCATGCTCATTCTCTATTGCGCGCTCTACGCGCCAACACTGGCACTGGGCAACTCACTCTCGCTGCATCATCTGCGCGATTCCAAAACCGATTTTCCGCGCGTGAAGATCTTCTCCGCCGTCGGCTGGATTGCCGGCGGCGTGACGCTCAGCTTGATGAAGGGCGAACAATCACCCGTTCAATTCTATCTTGCTGGCGCGGTGTCCATTCTCCTTGGAGCGTTCTCGCTCGCTCTGCCGCACACCCCGCCAAAGAAGGTCGGCCAGAACATCAGCCTCGGCCAGGTGCTCGGCCTCGACGCCCTCGCGCTGATGAAGAAACCTTCGTTCGCCATTTTCATCGGATGCCTGTTCCTCATTTGCATCCCGCTTTATTTCTATTTCGTGATGATGTCGATCTACCTGACGGAACTGCAATGGACCGGGCTGGCCGGCAAGATGACCCTTGCGCAAATCTCCGATGTCATTTTTCTGTTTCTCCTGCCGCTCATGCTGAAGCGCCTCGGTTACAAGAAAACGATCTTCATCGGCATCCTGGCGTGGGCCGCGCGTTACTTCCTGCTGGCCGGCAGCGTCAACGCGCTCACGCTCCAGACGCCGCTCATCTTTGCCGCGATCCTGCTCCACGGCGTCTGCTACGACTTTCTTTTCATTGCCGGCCAGCTTTATGTGGACGACGAAGCGAACGAACGCATCCGCGGCGCCTGCCAGGGTTTCATTGCCTTTATCCTCTGGGGCATTGGGGCGTTCGTCGGCACCATGCTGGCCGGAAAAGTTCTCGCCCTGCACACGCTCACCAACGCGACCGGACCGATTCAACACGACTGGCGCGAAATCTGGATGACGCCCGCCTGGGGAGCGACCGCCGTGCTCATCGTCTTCCTGATTTTCTTCCGCGACCCGCCTCGGAAATCCCCGCTCGACACCATCGAAGGCCGAAAAGAACAACAGGTCTGAAATGTGGCCGTGGTCTACTCCGCGATTCCTCACCTCTGCGCCGGAACGCTGGAAATGTCTTTACCACCTCAGATTGGAAATGGTTACCTGCGGGCAATCATTCCACCGAGCCTGTCATGGAAATCAAAGTCATTTGCGATTGCGGCACCAAGTTCAAATTCGATGTCGAACCCGTCGATGGCCGCATGCCCACGCGCATCAACTGCCCGACCTGCGGCGCGGATGACACCGCCCAGGCCAACGACCTCATCCAACAGCAACTCCAGACTATGGCCGCGGCGACATCTGCTACCTCTCCGCCTCCGGCAGACGTCGTCGGCTTGCGCATCGCTCGATCAACGGAGCCCGAACCTGCCTCGGCTCCTGCCGCCTCGATGCCGTCTCCAACTGTGCCCGCTTATGCGCCCCGCCGCGTCGTGACACAAGTGAAGCCGGCAAGCCCTTTGAAAACCTGGGTCACGCTGATTTTGTGCCTGGCTGTTCTCGGATTCGGCGCCTGGAAATTCGGTGACAAATGGTACAAGCGCATCAAAACTGTGGCCGATATCGCCACTGCGTCCGGCGAGGCGGACACCGCCAGTGAGCCGCACAACTTCTGGTTCGAGGACTGCGTAGTACTCTTCGTCAAGAATCCCTCTCATGCCGAAGTCGCGGGTGCCTGCGTGGACTATTGGAAAGACAAACTCCGCCGACCCCTGAACGTGCTCACCAACGAACAGGACGGATTCGGCAAGGGAACGTTCGAACTCTGGCCGGAGAAAAACGGCTACGTGCAATTCTTCGGCGACCTGGATTGGCCGCAAGCCGAATACGAGGGACTCTCCCAATACCTCTCCGAGCGTTTCAAGACCACCGTCTTCGAAGTGCGCGACGTGGATTTCACCGGCGCCTACCACTTCGGCGTGTACGAGCAAGGCACGCGAAAGTTCCACGCGCAAATGGACATCAGCTTTAAGAAAGGTGAACCCGACGAAGTCGTGACTACCGAAGGCAACGAATGGGCCCTGGCGAACGGCTACAAACCCGGCGCGGAAGGCTTCAAAGAATTCCACTTGGGCGACGCCGATAAACTCGCGCAAAACCTCGGCCTGAAAACCTGGGACGACAAACCCGTCGAAGAAAAACGCCCCGGCCTCTGGCTGCGCGAAGCGCGGAGGAAGTGAAACTGGGGATAGCACCTCAGCGATGGCGCTGCACTTGAGCCGGCCCATCGGCTGATTGACCGGGTTAGCCGCGTATTCTAGCCTGCGCGCCATGCCAAAGAAGAAAGGTGCTGCGCCACCAACCGCTGCTGAGCCGGCAAAGTGCTCACGCAGGGCCAGACCATAGGTGCAAAACCAATACCATGCCGCACCCCCTGACCATCGAAACATTACAAACGGAGGCGGCAGCGTTCGCGAGAGTTGAATCCACATATCCAGAGCCAACACTGTTCGGCGTCACCGACGGAAAGGCGGTCGGAACTTAGCTGGAACAAAAGTTTCAGGCTTATCTTCAAACCAAATACGAATACGCGCGCGGCAATTCCGCCACCGGCATCGATTTCCCCGGTCTGGAAGTGGACATCAAGGTCACCAGCATTCGGCAGCCTCAATCTTCCTGTCCGTTCAAAAGCGCAAGTCAGAAGATTTATGGGTTGGGCTGCTCGTTGCTCGTCTTTGCATACGAGAAGAAGGACGACGAGAAAACCCGCACTGCCCGCCTCGACATCCAACACGTCATCTTCGTGAAGAAAGAGCGGACAGCCGATCACCAAACCACTACCGGCCTGCGGCGCCTGCTGGAGAACAATGCCAACCGCGATGACATCCTGGCCTTCTTCGAGGAGCGATTGTTGCCTGTGCGGGACATGGAGGCCGAGGCTCTAGCTGAGGAAGTATTGCGCCGTCCACCCGAAATTGGGTACCTGACCGTGTCCAACGCGTTGCAATGGCGGCTGCAATACAGCAGGGTCATCGAAAAAGCGGGGACCGTGGACGGTGTGATGAAACTCGTGTGAAGACCCATAACAAAATCGAGTTCGGCGACTTTCAAACGCCGGTGCCCTTGGCGCGGGAGATTTGCGCGTTGCTTAAGCGCGAGTGCGTCGAAGCGGAGACTGTGTTGGAGCCGACTTGCGGGGTGGGCGCGTTCCTCGTTGCCGCGGCGGAAGCCTTTCCCTCGGCTCGACTCACCGGCTTCGAGATTAACGCCGGTTACCTGGAGGAGGCCCATCAAAGCCTTGAAAGTGCTGGCGCAACGGATCGCGTCACGCTTTGCTCTCAAGACTTCTTCACCCACGATTGGGACAGGTCGCTTGAAGCCATTCCAGGCTCAATCCTCGTGCTGGGCAATCTCCCTTGGGTGACGAATGCGACCGTCGCCAGCCTAAACGGGAGCAATGTGCCCGTGAAACAGAACTTCCAGGGCTTTCGCGGCATTGAAGCCATGACAGGCAAATCCAACTTCGACATCTCCGAGTGGATGCTCATCCGGCTGGTGCGCGCGCTGTGCGGCCGGCCAGCGACCATCGCCATGCTCTGCAAATCCGGCACCGCACGCAAACTCCTGCGTTTTGCGTGGCAGAATGATGGGCGCATCGCCGAGGCATCTCTCTACCGCATCGACGCCAAGAAACACTTCAATGCCGCTGTGGACGCATGTCTGTTGCTGGCGCGCACCGGTTCCAGCGGCCCCGAGGAAATGGCGGTTTACGACACCCTGCAATCCCCGACGCCGGCCAGCTACGCCGGTCTGGCGGGACAAGACTTGGTGGCTGACATCAGGACCTACCGCCGCCTGCGACACCTCGAAGGACTCTGCCCATACCAGTGGCGCTCCGGGGTCAAGCACGACTGCGCCTCCGTCATGGAACTGCGGCCCAACCCTGATGGTACCTTCTCCAATAAGCTCGACGAACAAGTCACGCTGGAGCCGGATTATCTCTACCCGCTGCTGAAATGCACAGACCTCGCCAACGCCTCCGTCCGCCCGCCGAAGGTCGTGTTGGTGACGCAAAAGCGCGTCGGCGAAGCCACCAGTTCCATCGCCACCCACGCCCCGCTGACGTGGGAATATCTCATGGCCCACACCCGGCGCTTCGAGGCCCGGAAAAGCTCCATCTACAATGCACGCGTCCCCTTTGCCATCTTCGGCGTCGGTGACTACGCGTTCGCTCCATGGAAGGTCGCCGTCTCCGGCCTGCACCGTCACCCGCGCTTTGTGCCGGTGGCTTCTTCCGACGGCCGGCCCGTGCTATTTGACGACACCTGCTACTTCCTCTCCTTCGCTGACGAAAAGGAAGCCCGCGTCGTCGCCGAAATTCTGAACTCGCCGCACTGCCTCGACTTCATGGAATCCCTGATGTTCCGCGACAGCAAACGTCCAGTCACGGTCGAGCTATTGCAGCGGCTTAACCTCAGCGCCATCGCGCAAGACGCCGGCCTGGCCGACAAGTGGAAATCCATCCAGCGCGTGGATTACAGCAGCCTTGAGCAGACGCCCCAGTTGGAACTGGTCATGGAGCACCATCAGGAATGAGGGTATGGGATGAGCCAACCAGCGCGCTGGACCCGAAATCCACCGAAGCCATTGAGGCGCTTATCCTCCAGATCAAGCAAAAGCGTACGCTTGTCCTGGTCACACACAATCTCGGCCAGGCCCGTCGCGTGGCCGATTCGCTGGCCCGCATCGCGGCGCGCAACGGCGCAGGCGAACTCGTTGAATGCGGTCCCTGCCGGGAGATTCTTGGAAGCAGTGCGGATCGGGAAGAGGCGTCCGACTATTTCGAATCACACGACCGTCCCGGCAATCCGCGCTGTTGAAAATGTTTCCCCCGTCAGAATCTTTCGGCACCGAATACGAAACGGCTCCGCCCGTCCAATTTTCGTTCTGCAAATCTATGAATACCCGACTCTCCTGGTTGTTGACGTTTGCCTTTCTCACGAGCCTGCCGGCCTGGGGCGCGGATACTGCCCTGGCCGCGCCGGCTCCTGCCAGGCGGATCGGCATCGATGAGTTCGAGCAACTGCGCGCGAAAACCAACACGGTTATCCTGGATGTCCGCACCCCCGCGGAGTTCGAAAAAGGGCGCATCCCCGGATCCATGAACATCGACATCAACTCGACCCGGTTTCCCGAAGCGGTTGGCGCGCTGGATAAAAGCAAAACCTATCTCGTGAACTGCGCCGTGGGGATGCGCAGCGCCCGCGCCTGCAAGAGGATGGCAACGATGGGCTTCACGAACCTGTTCGATTTCGCCCCTGGATTCGACGGATGGAAGAAGGCCGGCAAGCCCGTGGAGAAATGAATTAGAACGGGTTGCCCGCCTCACGCCGACATTTTCCTTGCTACGTCAAAACGCCCGCCGGATAAACGCCTTCATGCACACTCCTTCATTGGTGAAACGCTTTGGTCTCATCGCCAGCACCGTCGCCCTGCTCACGAATTCACTCGTCGCAGCGGAGAATCCATTCCTTGGCCGCTGGGCGTTGACCATTCCCGGCGGTGGCGCCGGCTGGCTGGGCATCACGGAAGAAGGCGGCCAACTCAAAGGAAGCATTCTCTGGGGCGGCGGCAGCGTGGTGCCCGTCACCGGCACGAAAGTGGAAGACGATACGCTCACCGTCACGCGCGTAAACGGACGCCAAAAAACCACCGAAACCATCACGGCCAGACTGGACGGCGATAACCTGAAGCTGACGACTTCCACCGCGGGTGACGATGGCAATCCGCGTGGCCGCGCCGCCGACTTTACCGGCAAACGCATCCCGCCATTGCCGTCTGCGCCCGACCTGGCCAGGGTGAAATTCGGCGAACCGATTTCGCTCTTCAACGGCCAGGATCTTTCGGGCTGGAAAACAATGGGCACGGCCCCCAGTGCATGGAAGGTCGAAGAAAGCTTGCTCCGCAACGATGCCGTGCAAGAGCCGGGCAAGCACAAGTCCTACGCCAATCTCCGGACGGAACGCGAGTTCGAGGACTTCAACCTCAAGCTCGAATTCCGCGTGCCTGCCAATGGCAACAGCGGGGTGTATCTACGCGGCATTTATGAAGTGCAGGTCGCAAACTCGTTCGGGCGAAGGAACGACTCGCACAACTGCGGCGCGCTCTACAGCCGCATCATGCCGAGTGAAAATGTCTCCAAACCGCCGGGCGAGTGGCAGACCTTTGACATCACGCTCGTGGATCGCCACCTCACCGTGATCCACAACGGCAAAAAGACCATCGACAACCAGCCCGTGCTCGGCTGCACCGGCGGTGCGTTGTGGTCCGATGAGTCAAAGCCCGGCCCCATTTACCTTCAGGGCGATCACACCAGCGTGGACTACCGCAACATGGTCCTGCGACCGGTCGCGAAGTTACACCCTGGAGGGACGAGTTACACGAGTCCCTGATTGGATTCGGAGTGGGACTCGCAGAGTTCGTCCCTCCACTACACTGTCCTCAACTTTTGGTCCGCAAAAGATCGTAAGCCGCGACCGCTTTGCGCGAGGCTTGCATGCGCCAGGCGCCTTCAATCATCCGCCCCAGAAGCTTCCGATCCACCGCCAGCAGATTCATGAGCACCGCCGGATAATTCCGATAATGGTCCGTGACCGAAAACACGTCCGGGTTCTCTTCAATCAGCGCGGCCCGTTTCTCCTTGGGAAATTTCACCACCAACGTCTCGCCATCCTCCCACAGGCGGACCATCAGCCTGCCCCGCACATAAAAGGCCGGCGTGCCATGGCAAAGCCCTTCCTCCACGCCGGGTAGCGCCAGAGCCATTCTACGCACCAGTTCCACTGTGGCCGCCATCAGTTTTCAGATTTGCTCCGCTGTCGCGCGGGGTTGAGATCGATCTGGTTAGGCACTTCTCCGAAATGGTAGTAGCGATGTTCCAGGCCGCTGTCCCGCACGATCACCACGCGCAAGCCTGACTTGTCTCCGCCCAGCGGTTGCCCAACTGGACCGGTCGTCACAGCTTCCATATCACCATCGCGAGCCACGGCGTTGCGGTGATAGTGCCCTGAAAAAAGATACTTCACGCCAAACTCGCGGAAGAGCTTCAGGTACGACGCGCGCCTGCTCTTCGGGATGTTGAAGTATTGGTCCGTTTCGTCCGCGGTTTTCAAAAACCATGGGTGATGCTGGAAGATCACGATGTGTTGCGCCCCAGCCGCCTTGACGCGCTCCAGTTCCAAGCGGAGCCACTGCTCCTGCATCGCGTATTCGTTGGTGGCCTGTTGCGGCGAATGAATGACGCTCGAGTTCAGCACAAGGCCAACAAACCCATCGTGTCGGAAGGTGTAACGGTCGGGGCCGAACAGATTGGTGTAGGATGCAATCATGGCCGGCGTCGGCACATTTTCGACATCATGATTGCCAGCGACGTCATACACCGGGATGGAGGATTCAATTTTTCCGACAACCCGCTTGTACTCCGCGATCTGCGCGGCATCGCCGGGCTTGTTTATCAGGTCACCGGTAATCACCACGAACTTCGGACGCAGCCGGTTGACCGTCGCCACGGCAAACTCAAAGTTCACCGTCTCCTGCGCGAAATCCTTGTTCCCCGTGAACATCCCGAATTGAGGATCGCTGAGCTGGATGAAGAAGAACGGTTCCGCCGCCCGCGCCGGGAGCATTGAAGCGAGAAACGCTGCCGCAATGGCAAAAACCAGGAATAGGTTGGTCATCCAATTTTTCATCCCATGTCCGACGTGAAGCTAGGGGAACGCCTTCAACTCCGGTAGGGCGCGACCACACTCCCTTGTATTTTGATCCGTTGAATCCCTCCATCTTCAACTGGCCTCTTGGGATTGCTGAAACACAAGGAAGGGTTAAAGTCGGACCATGCCTTTTCCACGTGGTGTCGCAAAAGCATGGTGTTTGTCTCCTGACCTGGCGGGGATTTTCTCCACCCTCATGGGGACGGTTTCTGTCTTGTTTGCCCAATCAACCCTCGATCCGCTGAAGCTCACATTGTTGCCCCACGACACCAATGGATGGATACACGTTCATGGACGTGCTTTTGATAGCAACTCTCTCGTGACGGTAAGTGCGTCTTCGAATCTCGTGAACTGGCAAACCATCGCGGTGCTCCACGCCGGCAGCTTCGATTTCTTCGATCCGGCGTCGGCGACATTGGGGCAACGATTCTATCGTTTCGAAACCGATTTCCTGCGAGCGACCAACGATTGGAAGAATCAGTTGTCACTTCCCTACGACCCGTTTTATCTCGGCATCAGTGGGCCGCAGCAGTGGACCAAGTTTGCCATCCTGGCCGATGATCCGACCCGCGTCTTCTACGCGGATTCCCACCGCTTCACGTTTCACTACGACTTTGCAACGGCGCGACTCGAACCTTTCCTCGGCATGATGCCCGGTGAGTTCGATGCTGTTTCGCAGTTCAATTCCAACCGGGCGGTGATCTTGGGCACCATCCTCGTCCCTGGGTATCCACGCACCGAGTATGGAATACAGTTCGTCAGCCAGGATCCGCTGTCCCGAGAAACGATCCGGGATCTCTTCGCGTTGGTAAAATCAACCATTGTCCCGGACCCCACCTATCCCGATGGGCCTGTGCAGGCGTTCTACATTCCCACCTTCGAGCAACTGGCGGTCGCGCAGACAAACGCGGGCTTCTTCGCTTCCCATGGTATTCCCGTGAGCGCCGTGGACCGTTGGATAGGCGGCGACGTGTGTTACTCAGGAGGCTGGGCGCTCGGCACTTTGAAGTTCTTTTCGGCCACCAACGTCGTCGCCGCCTATGCCGACGGGCGGCTCGGGCCCGCGGACATTCTTGTCACCGACGGCATTCCGGCAGAACTGCCTTACGTGTCCGGGCTGATTACCCTGGCGGCCGCGACCGCGAACTCACACGTGGCCATTCTCGCGCAATCCTATGGAGTTCCGTTTGCCTATCTCATCGATGAAGTGGATCGCGCGCGGGTTCTGGAATGGACGAATCGGGAAATTGCGTTTCAATCGGGGGACTTCTTCAACAATGGAAACTGCAACGTTTTCATCCACCCGATTGAAGGACCGCTGGAACCGCGCTTCCGCACCAATCTCTTCGCGTTGCGCAATGGCCCGGCATTTGAATTCGCGCCGAAACAGATTTTCGGCACCTATACTGCGCCAGTCGATAACCTCCTTCCCTCGGACATCAAATTCTTCGGCGGCAAGGCAGCGAACTACGGGCTGCTCCGTCGCGTGATCCCGGCGAATGCCGAACCAGCCATTGCCATTTCATTCGATCTTTGGAATGAGTTCATGGAACAGACCCTCCTTGGAGGAGTTACGCTTCGCCTGGAGATCAGCAACCGTCTCGCGGGCTTTACCTATCCGCCGAACGTTGGCGTAGTGCAGGCGCAGCTCGGCGCGATTCGCACGCTCATTCGCAATGGGACTCAGTTCACCGCCTCTCAACGTGATGCCATCACGAACGCGCTGAGTGTCTTTGACCGCAGGCGCAATATCCGCTTTCGCAGTTCAACCAACGTCGAGGATGCCGAGTCGTTCAGTGGCGCAGGTTTATACGACAGTTACAGCGGCTGCCTCGCTGACGATCAGGACGACGACAATGACGGGCCCAGCGCGTGCGATCCCACCGAGGAGGATGAGCGCGGTGTCTTTCGGGCGATCCGTCGTGTCTACGCCAGCTTCTACAATGACAATGCCTTTCTCGAACGTTTGCGCCTTGGAGTCGATGAAACCAAAGTCGGCATGGCTGCTCTCGTTCACCATTCCACTCCAGACGAGTTTGAGATGGCCAATGGCGTCGCAACCGGAAGGTGGCAAACGCAGTACTCCGTCTTTGACGGCAGGATCGTTTCGCAGCCTGGCGCGGTGTCTGTTGCCAATCCCGATGGTTCGTCGCTGCCAGAGACCGTGGATTTTGATACGCGTAGCAACCGGGCACCCAGCGTTACTTTTCGTCAAGGCTCCAGCCTCTTGCGCCTGGGCGACACCGTCATGACCTGGACCAACGACTACCTCGCGCTGGCGAACCTGCTCCATCAGGTCGCGCGGGGCTACGGGGCCATGTTCCCCAACAAACCCGACATTCAACTGGACATCGAATTCAAGAAAGTTGCCCCGGGCGTGCTGGAGCTCAAACAAGTCCGGGAGATTCCCACCACGACCAATCGTTACGTCGCTCCGTTTGTTCTGAATGCCCCGGAGGTCACCTTCGGAAACTGGCACGGCTTTTACGACGGCATCTTCCTTGCGCACCGGCTGAAGTCGCGCTGGACCTTGCGTCATCGCAACGTGCGGTTCACGCCGTCCGAATTGGAAGCAGGATTCTACACGGACATTTCCATCGAATACCTCAACGGCACCAATGTGCAGACGTTCGAGGGGCCCCTCACCACGTTTCCCAACCATGCTCACACTCCCGTCACCAATCTTTGGAGTTCGGTCGGCGGGATTGAAGATCGTTGGACGTTGCCGGCCACCGGCTTTTCGATGAGCTTGAAAACTTCCTTCGACCGAGAAGTTGAGGCGCGAGCCCCATTCCGCACCATCCCGGAAACCCTGTTCTACGGACTGGAACTGGATGTTCACTTCAGCCAGCCCGTGTTCCAAATCAGTGTGTTTGGTGAAATCAGCCATGCGACGAATTATTCGACCCGGTTGTATCCATTCCGCATGGAAACCAGCGCAGACCTCTTCCGTGAAACGACTTTTGATGTGAGCGGCCAGGGGACGAATATTCACATTGCCTCGTCGTATTGGCTTCCGTTCCAGGCTCGCGGCGATGACTGCCGTTGCCCGCTGTTGCGCATCGTCGAATCCCGCATCGAAGGATTCACGACCACCCCCCTGGTGCTACGCGGTTATTGGTCGCAAACCTTCGAGGACATCCACGCGCACGGTTACGTGCAATTCCTGTTCGAGCCGCGACTCGAACCCGGATTGTCGCCGCAGCAACTGAGCGAACTGTCCGCCGCTGACATCGCGCAAATCTACGTGAATGGAAATGGAGAATTTAACCAGCCCGTTTTGATGATTATTGGCTTCGACGGCAGTCCCCGTCGGTTCAGCGATCAGGATTTTGGCTTTTGACTCCGGCCAGAGCCGCGACGCCTCGGACGGCAACTACCAAACCCGGTAGGACAGAGCTGCCGCTCTGCCCCAATTCTCCGCCTGATACGCAGCTACCGCTTTTGTGAACCCTTACAGTTGCCCAGATACACCTTTAGCACCATTTGCCAACTCAACGGCATCGTGGATTGTTGAGCCTGATCTGCATCCGTGCTGAACGGCGTGCAATAGAACTCAGGACGAGACTTATGAGAAATTCGATCACCGCTTCCGCGCTTCAAAGGTTATGCGGTTGCGATCCGTTTCAACGAGAGAGAGAGGCAAGGCACCGTTCGAAATCGCGATTTCAGTGGCGCGAGCTTTCACTATGGTTGCAGCGATGACAATCGCGGCCTCGGTCGCAGGCCAGCAGACCGATGAACTCATTGCCGGCCCCACCATCTCCATTGTTCCGAACGGCACCAACGTGGCGATCCTGTTCAAGGGCACGCTGCAATCCGCAGCCGCCGTCACCGGTCCCTGGAATGATGTGCCCAATGCGAGCACACCACATCAACCGGCCCCGGCTGAACTCCAGCGCTTCTATCGGGCCCGGACGCCCGACAGCATTTTCGCGTCGACGTCGGTCGTGGCGTTGACGCTGACCGCTCCCTTCCAAACCCATTTCGAGATGGCCTATGCGGGCCTGCCGGATGGCATCTTCCCGCCCGTGCGCGAAAAGCCGTACTTCGATGGGTCGCTGCAGATGGCAGGGTTGGCCATTCCCATCACCCTGCGCGTGCGGGGGAATTCCAGCCTGCAGGAATGTCCGTTTCCCAAATTGAAATTCAAAGTCTCGCGGGAGCAACGCGAAGGCACACCGTTCAGGCCCAACACGGGCGTGGTGATGGAGACATCTCCGCTGCGAAGCGCGAGCATGGTGAACAATTGACCGAGCAGGAACAGAAACGCCGCGACCGCAGGCTGCCACCACATGGTCGCGTCGGGAAGATGACCGCCCAGCAGCCAAAGCGGCGTGAAGAGGACGGCGGCGAATGAATTGCAGACGCGCGTGCTGCGCCAGGCGCTGACGCCAGCCTCGGCGGCGCGCTTCAGAAACAACGCCGCCACAACATAAACCACGGCGCTGGCCAGAGGTAGAATGAAGTGGAGCGGCAGTCCCGGGGTGGCAATGGCGAGCATGTTTATCTGATTGCAGGGCTATGGCACTCGGCGTCAGTTCTACCTCTTTTCCATCGGATGGAGGAGAGAATCTTCCGGACTTTGTGCGCGCTTTGCGCCCCGCAACCACACTTCGGAACGAGGACGAGCGGACCGCGGCTGTGTCGAAGACCAGCCGCACCACCTCTGTCGGGCCAACACGCTGCGGCTGGTCGAGGACGACACAGCCGCGGTCCGGTTACTGGGCAGGGTTGGGGAGAGGAGGGATGATTTGAGAAGGCCCCTCTCTCCGGCTCTCTCCCCACTCGTGCCTCGCGGGGCGAGAGAGAAAAGGCGCTTTCGAACCTCTTCTTCACGCCAGCCAGTCCTTCAACACTTTCAGATCGTGTTGCAGGTTGGCGATCAGTTTCTGGCCTTCGCCGACGTTGTATTCGTGATGCTGGCCGATGGGGCCGCGATACGCAGATTTCTTGAGCCGTTCGAAGAACGTGCGGCTGACCATCCCTTCGCCGAGCGGGCACCAGGTGTCCTTCCAGCCACTGGCTTCCTTCTTCCAATAAAAGTCCTTCACGATCACGGCGGTGTAGAACGGCTCGGCCAGCCGGGCTTCCGTCGGCCACGAAAGTCCGCCTTCGACTGTCGCGTGGCCGATGTCGAAGCAGAACCCCATGTGCCGCGGGTCGAGGTCGCGAATCATCGAGAACACGTCCCACACCGGCGCGCCGACGTATTGTCGGCCGGAATGATTCTGGAAGCCGGCTTGCAGGCCGAGGTCCTTGCAGGCGTCGGCGATATCCTTGAGCGCGGGCGCGATTTCCTTCAATCGATCCGCGGGCGATTTGTCCGCGGGATAGGTGATATGGCCCAAGCGAAAGCGCCGGATGCCAAGCTTCGCCATCGTGCGCAACACCGTCTCGGTGTGCAGCGTTGTCATCGAAGTGATGTCGGTGGCGAGGAGATGGATGTCGCGCTTATGCTTCCGCAACGCCTCGGCGAACTTCGGCAACTCGTCCGGCGCGCGCTCCGGTTCGATCTGCCCTTTCACGCGCACTGGAATCTCGATGCCGTCCCAGCCGACCGTGGACACGAGTTCTGCGGTTTGGTCAGCCGTGAACTTTTGAAAGGGCTTGGTGAAACCAATCAGCGGGAAGCGCGGCGTGGCATCAGCGCCGAATGAAGCATGCACGCCAAAACTGAAGGCGCTGGCAACGAGAGTTCCCTTTGCCAGGAACTCGCGGCGTGAAACGAAGCGCCGAGCATCGCCCGGCATTGGCGTATTTGGCTCCTGGGCCGAGCAATGCTCGGCGCTTCGAGTCTTAAGCGACGGAGTGTGAGGCTTCATGGACAATGATGTGACACGTTCGTCACCGTTTTGGAAGCTTGCTCTGCGGCGCATCCGTTTGCCTGGAGAGTCACGAGCATCAACAGCCACGCTCCGCTCCGGTGTGAGCAGGCTTAACAAAGTCTTCGCGGTGAGCCGCACATTCGCTAGATTGCCGGTCGTGAAAACTCCTCATGTCGTTTGGCTCTGCTTGGGACTGGCAACGCTGGTCAGCGGTTGCGCGCATCAGAAGGCGACGCTGGTTTCGATCGTTCAGACCAGTCCGAAGCTGGAAATTCTGGACCAGCAAATCAAGCGCAACGCCAATGACGCGCAGGCTTACTCGAATCGTGGCTACACGCTGGCGTTGCTGGGGCGGAAGGCGGAGGCGCGCGCGGATTTGCAACGGGCGGTGGCCCTCAAGGACAACGCGCCGATGCGCAATCGCGCAGGCTGGGCTTATTTCAACATGGGCGACTACGCCGACGCGGTGCGCGAGTTCGAGGCCTCCGCGAAATTGAGCGGCTCCAAGGCGCACTACGACTATTACTCGCTGGTGCTCGGCTATTGGGGCCTTGGTGACACGAAGCGGGCGCTGGAGAATTATCAACTCGCTGTGGAACGCGATCCGCGCTTCGGTGAATACAAGACGCTCCACGAGCGCATCAGCGAATGGACGCTGCTGGAACGTCGCGCGATGCATGAGACCTACATTCTTTGGAGCAAGACCTGGAAGCCGTGAACTTCACCCATTCAAGACGCACTCAAAGCGATAGCCAATGTCGCGGATCGTCTGGACGTAACGGGGGCGATGCGGGTCAGGTTCGATTTTCGCGCGAAGCGTCGCCACGCATCGATCCACGCTGCGGTCGTTGACCATGATGTCGTTCCCCCACACGCCATCGAGAATCTGATCACGGGTCAGCGCGCGGCCGGGCCGCTTCGCGAAAAACTCCAGGAGGCGGAACTCTTTCGCTGTGAGTGTGACCTCCTTGTCCTTCCTGAGCAGTTTGTGAGCTGCAAAATCCAATTTGCAGTCTCCGAACTGAAACACAGGGGATGGGCCCGCTTCGCGACGGCGCAGAAAGGCCTTTGCCCGCGCGAGAAGCTCCCGGATGCTGAACGGCTTGGTCACGTAATCGTCCGCGCCAAGCTCCAGCCCGCGGATGATGTCTTCCTCCTGGCCCTTGGCGGTGAGCATGATGATCGGCATTTCCAATCGTTTCGCGCGAATGGCCTGGCAGATTTCGTAGCCATTCAATTTCGGCAGCATGATGTCGAGGACGATCAGATCGGGCGGATTCGTCAGCGCAGCGGACAATCCTTCGCGGCCATCGCGCGCCAGTTGAACGTCGCAATTCTGCGCTTCGAAGTTGTCCTTCAGCCCGCGCAACAACGCGGGATCGTCTTCGACAATCAAAACCGACCGGCCACGCATCAAGCGATTGCCTCCTTGCTGACGGCGGTTCCGCCAGGCGCGGCGGGAACAGAGATGCTGAAAGTGCTGCCGCTGCCCGGCTGGCTGTCAACGGACACGCTGCCCCCATGGGCCGCGGTGATAAACTGGACGATGCTTAGTCCAAGACCGCAGCCGCCGCCCTTGCGCGAGAGACGCTGATTCACCTGATAGAACGGCTGGAATATCCGTCTCCGTTCGCTGGCCCCGATGCCGATGCCATTGTCTTTCACGGAGACCAGCACGCTGCCATTCTCCGTTCGCGCGCGCAGGACGATGTGCTTGATCTCTTCTGAATACTTGTAGGCGTTTTCGAGCAGGTTAATCAGCGCCGAAGCGAGGGCATCCGGGTCGGCCACGATCGTCGGGAGATTGTCCTCAATCTGCACATCCAGCCGGCAGCCCGGAGCATCAAAACGGCCGCGCACGGATTCAATGGCGGCATCCACAATCTGCCGCGCGGGCACAGGCGAAAAGTGAAACGCATACTTCTTGCGTTCCATTCGGGAGTAGGTGAGGAAATTTTGAATCAACCGGCCAAGGCGCTCGTTTTCCTGGGCGATGAGTTGGAGATACTCGCGTGTCTTGTGTCCCTCCAATCGTTCCGAGTCCAGCAAGGTTTCCACCAGCACGCGCATGGAGGAGAGCGGCGTCTTGAGTTCGTGTGAGACGGTTGCGGCCAAATCATTTTTCAGCCGCGCGAGGGCGATTTGCCGGCGCAGAAGGCGCGCCGCTATCACGGCGAGGACCGCCATGCCGGCCACGATCAAAATCCCGGTCCAGAAATAGACAGCGGTCTGCCGCCCGGCTGTGACTTCCAATGACTCCGAATCCTTCAGCGACAACGCCAACCGCCAGCCGGGCATTTGCTCTCCGGCAGGAAGAGTGACGAAAGCATCCGCGGCATCCACATCGGGAGGGAGGAGCGCAATCTTTACATCAGCGAAAGAATCGCCGGGATCCGTCGCGCCTTTCGTCACGGCCAGGAGTTTATCCGTTCTCAGCAGCGCCCGCACCCGACGGTTCGGCGTGGTGAATTGCCACAAGCCGGGAGGCTCGCTGCGTTGCCAGACACAAACCGGCGCCGGCTTCGCGTGCTTGTCACTCATTTCAGCCAGTCGTTCGGCGGACAACGTGGGAAACTCTATTCCCGCCGGCGAGAGTCGTTGCAGTTCGCCCATAAGAAAACGACGCTGCGCGGCGGCCAGTCCAGGGCTCTCGTAGTCCGTCAATCGAGCCGCCAATCTGCGCGCGATGGATTGGAAGATCGGCGAAGTTGAATTCGTAACCATTTCCAGAGCCATCAACTCGACGTTTGCAGCGATGAGCCGCCCTTGCGGATCGACCGCGTGACGGTACCGCTCGCTGCTGAAGGTTTCGCTGATAAGCCGGACGGCCGAATCGTTCTGCCCAGCCTGCACAAGACACCTTGCCTCCCCCTGAAAAGCTCTCGCTGCCGCGTTTGCATTCGTCGTCTCTCGCGCGAGTGCATCGTATCGCTTCGCAGCCTCAATGAATTTGCGCAGATGTTCGAACCGACCGGCTTCATCCCACCGGGTTTCAAGTTCCCCGAAACCGCCTTCAGCCAGGGACGGGGCATTGGGATAGATGATGCGTCCAGACTCGTCGAAGAGGATGACGGCGTCCACAAGTCCCGACTCGACGCATTGGGCGAAAGCGGCAGGTGCGGGAATTGGTGCCGCCAGTCTCTCCAGCTCCGCCGCCATTTCCTCCCAGTGCTTTTGCAGTCGCGCGCGCGACGTGGAAAGCTGAGCGCGATAGGCGTCCGCCAGCTTTTGTCGCACTGCAAACCGCTCATTGCGCATCGCCGCGCCCATGAACCACAACAGGCACAGCGCCGGCGCCAGCACGGCGAACAACAACAGCACAACCGGCCAGACATCATTGTCGTGGCCGGCGCGCAGAATTGTTCTGATGACTCTTCTCAAATCAGCATCGCGGAAGTCAGTTTACTTGTTTTCCAACTGCGCCTTGACACACTCCAACCCTTTCTCCAATTGCCGATCATGAAATTGTCTCTTCGGCGTTGCGCCACCGTTCAATGCGTCCCGTTCCGAACGGTCCTGTTCGTATTGTTTTAGCTCCTCATCGGTCATTACGACTTCGTAATCTGCGTCCGGGCTTACTCCCCAATCGTCCGAGTCCTTCGAGCCGGGAAAACGATTCATGGACTTGCCGCTTGGCCGGTAATAGACCGCAGTGGGAAGTTTCATCGCGCCCACGCCAGTCTTCAGTTGGAACAGACTTCTTACGATGCCCTGGCCAAAAGTGCGCTCGCCGACCACGACGGCCCGCTGGTGATCTTGCAAACACGCGGCGACAATTTCACCAGCGGAAGCCGTCTTCCGGTTTACCAGGAGCGCGATGGGGAAGCCGGTGAAAGTACCTTCGGGCTTCGCGTCATAAATCGTTTCTCCATTGCGGCCTTTCACGGTAACAATCCTTCCGCTTTCCACGAAGAGATCCGCGATCTCCACGGCTCCGCCGAGCAGGCCGCCCGGATTGTTTCGTAAATCGAGAACAAGCGCCTTCATGCCGCGCGCCTGGAGATCGTCCAGCGCCGCTCGCATTTCCTCCACACTCAGTTTGCCGACCTGGCTCAGGCGCACGTAACCAATCTTTCGTTGGTCATCCAACATGAAGTCCGACGAGCCGTCGGGTTTGCGACGGTCGGCCAGAACACTTGGCACCTGGATGGTGTCGCGCACCAGTTCGACCTCCAGCACGCCGTCCGAACCCGCGCGCCTCACGCCCACCGCAACGGGAGTACCCACCGGCCCGCGCAAGAGGTCAACCACCGTCTTGATTTGATTGTTCTCGCGCAGTTCGATTCCGTTAATGCCGACGATACGGTCTCCCGCCCGGAGTCCGCCTTTCAAGGCCGGTGAGCCGGGCAATAACGACCGTATGACCACTTCCCCGGCTTCCGCTTTCAGCACAGCTCCAACGCCCGCCAGCTTCTGATCGACCTGGACATTGAATTCCTTGATCTCATCAGCGCCAAGGAATTCCATGTCGTTCGTGCGCAGAAAACCGCCCCGTGAATCAAGCTTGCCCACAATCGCGCGAAGGGCCGTCTCCATCAGTTCGCCGCGGTCCACTTCCAGGATGGAATTTCGTTCGATCTGTTGGACGATCTCATCCAATACCTGCGGCATCTGTTGTTCGACCACCGCGAGCAGTTTGTCTTTGTCCGGGAACTCCTGGGTGAGCCGATCCAGCGCGGAAATCGCCTGCGGCTTGTTGCCCAGTTTCAATTGGCAAAGCCCCAGACGCAACTGCGCCTGCGCCACCAAAGCTCGATCGGCGCCCGGGTCATCGACAATCTGCTGGTAGATGCGAACGGCCGTTTTGAGTTCCCCCTTCGTCTCCTCGGTGTAAATCCCCTTCTCGAACAATTCAGCAGAGGACGCTCCGTGAACCATTTGCGGCACGACCAGGAACAAAAGCAACGCGCCAAAAGCCGGGAACGGCTTCATTCCGTCTGCGAAGATCTGAACCAATGATTTCATTTTCATGGCCAGCACGCTATTGAGGAAATGTTACCGGATTATTACGAGTATATCTTTTTTGCGCCCGGTGTCCCACTGCCTGTTCAAGTCGATGGGAGCGTGACTGTGGAATTACCTTTATCGCGAGTTGGCGTGTTGTCATTCTTTGAGTTCACAACTTGTCTGCTTTATGCGATTCGCATCAATCGTTTTTTTGGCCGCCGGGCTGGGTGCGGCCTGGCCAGGGATTGCCGCTGACAATCCACAAGTCATTGATCTCTGGCCGCCCGGCAAGGTTCCTGATGAAAGCGGTGGCATCGGCCCGGAGAGAGTGCGCATGTCGCCCCCATTGGATCGCAAGCAGGTGGAAGTCACCGAGCCGACCCGTCTGATCACGGGCGTCACCAATCCGACCATTACAGTCCATCTTCCGGTGAAGAACAAAAATACCGGAACAGCCATGTTGATCTGTCCGGGCGGAGGTTATTGGGATCTCTACTGGCAGTTGGAAGGCGAAGAAGTCGCGGCCTGGTTGAATTCAATTGGCATGACCGGCCTCATTCTCAAATACCGTGTGCCGCGCCGGCCTGATGAACCGAAGGGCGAGCCGGCCCGTCGCCCGCTCCAGGACGCCCAGCGGGCAATGAGCCTGATCCGGAGCAAGGCGAAGGAGTGGGGCATCGATCCGCAACGCATCGGCATTGTCGGATTTTCAGCCGGCGGCCATCTGGCCATCGCGACGGCGACGGGCTTCGAGAAACGAACCTACGAGCCGGTCGATGCCATCGACAAGATCAGTTGTCGGCCCGACTTCGCCATTCCGGTTTATTCCGGTTACCTCAAGGCAAAGGACAAAGATGAACTCGCGCCCGGACTACACGTCCCGACTGGAACGCCGCCGGTCTTCCTGGTGCATGGCAGCGACGACATCATCAGCCCGCCGGAGCACAGCGTGTTCATGTATCTCGCGCTGAAACGAGCAGGTGTCCCGGCGGAACTGCACATCTACGCCAGGACCACTCACGACTTCGGTGTCCGCACCAATGATCGTCCGCATTCCAACTGGACGGATTCTTGTGTGAAGTGGCTGCGGCATCAGGGATTGCTCAAGTTATCCGCGCAGTGAGCGCGCGGTTACCTATCAGCAGGAGCTGGCTGAAGCAGAATCCGAACGGCTATTCCCGGATCAAAGCGTCCGTATCTTGAAGAACACTTTTCTGGCCGTGGCCGGCAGGTTCGTGGTCCAGGTAGTCGTGCTATTGGTAGCTCTGATGAGACCGGTCAGGTCATTCCAAACGAAATCGCTCACGTCGCCTTTGCAACTGATCCGGTAAGTCCGATTCGACACGCTGGCCCAGGTGAGGGTAATGCCGTTGGCGCCATCACGTTCACTGGAAATGATCCGCAGCACGGAGTTGGGGTCCTGCGGATCGGTTCCAATCGCGTTCTCAATGGTATCATCATGTCCGTCGCCATCGGAGTCCGCCACGTTGGCCACGCTGAAAGACGCGGTGAATACGTTGTTGGTTTCTCCGCTCTCGGCAATCTGGTCCTGATCGTCCACCCAGGCGCGCATCGTGTGCGAGCCGCCGACCGCGATCCAGCCCGGGCCGGTGACTCCAGCGTTGCACGTCACCGCCACCGAAGCGTCGGGCGGCAAGGCTTCAGTGAAGTTGTCCGACCAGACGATGTTCGTGCCGCCAATGCTGACCATCACGCGGAGCGGCATTCCGGCCGGGGTCGGAGCGGTCCCTTGATTTTTGATCGTGGCGTAGAAATAGAGCGTTTGTCCCCGTCGCGGACTAAGGGGAAGGCGCCGCACGGCGGTGACCACCAAATCGGGCTGACGCGTGACCCCGTAGAGCGAAGTGCGCGCAGTGATGAACAGCATTTGATTGCTCGTCCCGCCAAAGCACAGATTGGCCGCGGCTTCGGGAGTCAGGATGCGTCCGAGCAGCGTGCCGTTTGTCCCGAAGATTTGCACGCCATCACCGGCACTGGAGAAAAGACGGCTCGATGCATCCATGCGCATGCCGTCAGGAGCGCCCGGCGTGACAATCGTGAACACGCGGCCGGCGCTCAAGGTGTTGCCCGGCATCACATCAAACACGCGGACCCGGCCCGACCCGCCGGAATCGGCCACGTAGAGCAGCGATTCATCCGGTGAAAAACAGAGGCCGTTGGGCTGGTCGAAGCCGGTAGCCGCCACCCGCAGAGTCCCGGCCACGTTGTCCGGATGGAACTGATAAACGTATCGTCCCGGCTGAGTGTCGCTGCCGCCGTAATTGGGATCCGTAAACCAGATTGTGCCGTCGGACTTCACCACCGCGTCGTTCGGCGCGTTGAAGGTTTTGTTGCTATACATGTTGACCAGCGTGATCACAGTGCCATCAAGTTCCGTGCGGGAAACGCGGCGTCCGGTTTGCTCGCAGGTAACGAGCCTGCCTTGGGCATCGCGCGTATTACCGTTGGCGCGGTTGCTGGGCATGCGGAAGGTCGTGGCCCCCGTGCGTGGTGACCAGCGGATCAGTCGATTGGCGTCGATGTCACTGAACACGAGATGGCCGCCCTCCTCGTTCGACCACACCGGGCCTTCGACGAACGTGAAGCCGCCCGCGAGTTTTTCGACTTTGGCCCCAGCGGCGAGCCAGTCGAGCACAGGCGCGCTGGGAGTCGCGGCGAGCGTGGCGGAGTTGTCACTCTCGCCGTATTCGTTCAACGCGGAGAGCACATAATAGTAGGCCCGGCCATTCACCAGATTAGTGTGGGTCCACAAGGTAGCGGTCAAATTCGACGCCACCGGCACAAACGGTCCCCCTGCCTGGCTGGCCACTTTGACCGTGTAATCGGTGGCGCGCACCGCAGCGAGCCATTGGAGTCGGACCTCCCGGTCGCCCGGAGCAACCAAAAATTGATCCGGCGCCGACGGCTCCAATCCAGCCAGGGTCGGACTCACCAAGAGGAGGAACAGATAGAATGGGGTGGAATTCTGACAGAGCGCGGCAGCGATCTTTCTGCGTCTGGCAGAGGACAAACGGGAGGCGTTATTCGAAGGCATAGGGGTGACGCCTTGGTAGCGGTTTCCAGGCTGGAAAGCAAACCCGATCGTAGGCCAAAATGTAACAGCGATTACCCATTGACATCAAGATCCAGTCGGTTGGGAATGTGTTCTCCATGACCCTGTCGCTCTCCGTCCGCATTGCCGAAAGCTTCTCGTCGAAAGAGACGGCATCAATGAGCCTCGCCGACTTGGCGTCGCTGGCGGCGGCGTTCGGATACGCCGCACTGTGCATGAGGGCATCGCAGGTCGGGATTCATTCCAAACCAGGCGCAGCTCAGGAAGCCGCCACCGTCCTTCGTAAGAATGGCTTGGCGGTGACAATGGTCACGGGTGACTTCGACATCGTTTACAACAACGACGCTGGCCCGGGCTGCTTGCGGCGAATCAAGCCCTATTTGGACCTGGCGCTCGGCTTGAACGCGCCGATGCTCAGGGTCGCTCTGAAAACCGAGGAAGACATCCCTTGGGCCCAGCGGGCGGCGGATGAAGCAGCCGAGCGCGGCCTCCAGCTCGTGCATCAATGCCACACCCAAAGCTTGTTTGAAACGGTCGAGAGCATTGAGCAAACCCTGCGACGCATCAGCCGACCGAACTTCGGCCTCGTCTATGAACCGGCCAATCTCGAATTGTGCGGCCAGGATTACCGACAGGAAACCATCCGGCGGCTGGGTCCATGGATTTTCAACGTCTATCTCCAGAATCAAATCTTGAACCCGGACGGAAAACTGGCACTGCCCACCTGGTGTCGTAGTCGAGTGGCGTTTGATCTCATCCCGATTCCTCAACCCGGCGGGATCGACTTTGCCGCCGTGTTCGAGGGGCTTGCCGCAATCGGTTATCGCGGTCCTGTAACCGTGCATCAGGCGGGCACCGAGAATGAACCTGTATCCGAGGCGATCCGCAAGACAGCCGGGTATTTGATTGAGTTGGCCCGGTGGACGCGCTTGGATGCCCTCCAAGCCTGAGCGTCTTATGCCCAAAATCCTCATGCCCATCGGAGATGCCACGGAGGCGTTGGACACGTTCTATGCGTACTACCGTCTGCCCGAAGAGGGATACGAAGTGGTCGTCACTGGGCCGGAAGCGCGGCTATATCACACCGTGCTCCACGAGATTCCCCCCAACCCGGATGTGCCCTGGGACATCACGCAGGAGCGGCCGGGGTATCACCTGCGGGCGACGGTCGCTTTTCGTGATCTCCGGGCGGAGGAGTTTGCCGGCATGTTCATCTCTGGCGGACGGGCGCCAGAATACATCCGTTACGACTCCGACCTGCGCCGGGTGACGCGCGAAATCTGCAGCGCAGGCAAGCCCGTCGCCTGCCTTTGCCACGGGATTGAAATCCTGACCGCGGCAGATTGCATCCGGGGCAAACGCGTCACGACAGTCCCCAAATGTGCGATGGACGCCGAACAAGGCGGAGCCGTCTATGTGAACGAACCGGTGGTGGTGGATGGATTGCTGGTCACTGCGCGCGGTTATCAGGATAACACCGGGCTGTTGCGCGAATTCATCCGATTGCTGCGGACACAAACTACCGGTTAACTCGGCCATGATGACGCCGGCTTTAACACGAGGACAGCGACGCTGGGTCTTGATAGCGGTGTTGCTCGGCTGGATGGGCGCCGGGATTGAGATGTCACTCATGATCCCAACGGCGCGTCCAGCCATCCAGGATTTCGTGGGCGTGGATTCAGCGGGGATCGAGGTGACGGCGGATCAATGGTTGTCGTGGTTCGTTGCAGCCTTTCTCCTGGGAGCGGCAGCGGGCGGTCTGTTCTTCGGCTGGTTGGGTGATCGTGCGGGGCGGGTCCGCGCCATGGGTGCGAGCATTCTTTGCTACTCGTTAATCACTGGCCTCGGTTATCTCGCCCGCACCCCGGAACAGTTGCTGGTGCTGCGGTTTCTGGCCTGCCTGGGCATTGGCGGCATGTGGCCGACGGGTGTCGCCTTGGTGCGCGAAGCGCTGCCGAGCTTGTCGCGGCCGATGGCGGCGGGACTGATCGGCACGTCGGCGAACGTTGGGTTTCTCATTTTTGGAATCGTGATGATCTACCACCCCATCACTCGCGACTCCTGGCGCTGGGTGATGCTGCTCGGCGCAGCGCCGGCTGCGCTCGGTTGCCTCGTCTGGCTGGCCTTGCCGGAGTCCCCGGAGTGGCTGGCGCAGCGACAGGTTCGCGCCTCGCGCCTCGCGCCTGAGGCCTCCGCCCTCACCTCTGTCTTCCGCCCTCCACTCCTGCGCCTGACGCTTCTAGGGATTTTCCTCGGAACCATTCCGCTGCTGGGCGGCTGGGCTTCCGTGCAACGCCTGGTGCCGTGGGCCGGCCAAGTCTCCGAGCGCGCGGGGTTGCCGGATTTGAAACCGATGACACAAATCATCCTCGCGTGCGGAGCTGTCCTGGGCTCGCTGCTGGGCGGCTGGGCCGCCAGCGGAATGGGCCGGCGCTTGAGTTACTCTTTGATGAGTAGTGGGTCCTTGGGATTGAGCGCTTACATTTTCCTCAGTTTAAACCCGGCGGATCGTGCGTTCCCGTGGGCCGTCTTCGCACTCGGCTTTGTCAGCACGATGTTCTATGGCTGGCTGCCTTACTTCCTGCCGGAACTGTTCCCGACCGCCGTGCGCGCGACGGGCATCGGCGTGTCCTATAACTTCGGCCGCATCCTGTCGGCGATTGTCCTGCTGTCGTCCACGGCGTTGAGCAGTTGGTTCGGCGGTGACATCGCAAAGATGGGCGCGGTGACCAGCCTGGTTTATCTCGCAGGCCTGGCGCTGGCGCTTGTCATCCCAAACCGTGACGCTGTACCCCCAATTGTCTCCGATCCATTGCCAGCCTTCACATCGCAACCACTTACCAACCGTGAAAGATCTCAATGAACTACCCAGCAAAATCCTGCGTTCAAACTCTCCGAAACTATCAACTTGAGACGCGCAGCGGGTCGCCGGACCAGCAATTGGAGCGCCGGCTTCCAGCACGGCACGAATCTCTGGCTTCACGCCACGCGCCGTGCTGGAAGCCGGCGCTCCACTTCATGGCCATTGCCTATGCGCTCGCCCTCGCCACCTCGACGCTCAACGCCGCTGAGGCCGACTTGATTCTTCACCGCGGGAAAGTTGTTACGGTCGATTCGGCCTTCTCCATTCACGAAGCCGCCTCGATCAAGGACGGACGCATCCTCAAAGTCGGAAAGAACGATGCGGTGCTGGCGGACAAAGGCCCGGCCACCGAACTGGTTGATCTCAGTGGCAAACTTGTGTTGCCCGGCTTGATGGACTCACACACGCATCCCGCGGGCGCCAGCATCACCGAGTTCGATCATCCCATACCGCCCATGGAACGCATTCAGGACGTGCTCGACTACATCCAAACCCGCGCGCGCGCGCTCAACGAGGGCGAATGGATCGAAGTGCGCCAGGTGTTCATCACTCGTTTGCGCGAGCAACGTTACCCAACCCGCGGCGAACTCGACCGCGCCGCGCCGAAGCATCCGGTGATCTTCGCGACCGGGCCCGACGCTTCGCTCAACACGCTCGCTTTGAAACTCAGTGGCATCGACCGCGACTTCAAGGTTGCCGACGGCGGGACCGGCTTCGCGGAGAAGGATGCCCAGACGGGCGAACCGACGGGCATTCTCCGCAACTGTTCTCGTTACGTGAAAGTGCAGTCAGCACGTCGCCCCATCTCGCGCGCGGACAAAGTGCGTCGGCTGAAGGAATTGTTCGCGGACTACAACTCCGTCGGCCTCACTGCCCTTTGTGATCGCAATGCGAACCTTGACGAGATCGAAACCTACAAAGAGCTTCGCCGCAGTAGCGAACCGACCGTGCGCCTGAGCCTGTCGCAGCACATCGAATCGATTGGCCCGCTCAACACCCTCCTGGAGAGCATCCGGCAAGTCAGCCAGGACCCGCTGTTCCGACAGGGCGACGACTGGCTGCGGATCATCGGCATCAAGATGTTCCTGGACGGTGGCATGTTGACGGGCAGCGCCTACATGCGCCAGCCGTGGGGCGTGAGTGAGATTTACTCCATCAAGGATCCAAACTATCGCGGCGTGCTCTTCATCCCGAAGGAACGGCTCGTGCCAATGGTGCGCACAGCCGTCGAGTGCGGCCTGCAATTCACCGCGCACTCGGTGGGCGATGGCGCGGTTCACGCGCTGCTCGACGCTTACGAGGAGGTGAACAAGGAACTGCCCGTGCGCAAGACGCGTCCGTGCATCAGCCACTCGAACTTCATGAGCCGCGAGGCCGTCGAGCAGGCCGCCAGGCTCGGCGTGATGGTGGACATCCAACCGGCGTGGCTCCACCTCGACGCGCACACATTGGCGAAACAATTCGGCTACGACCGATTGCGCTACTTCCAGCCGTTGCGCAGCTTGTTCGAAGCGGGCGCGGTTGCAGGCGGCGGCTCGGATCACATGCAGAAGATTGGCTCGTTGCGGTCGGTGAATTTCTACAATCCGTTCCTCGGCATGGCCACGGCCATCACGCGCCGGGCAAAGTTGTATGACCGCCCGTTGCATCCCGAAGAAGCGTTGAGCCGGGAGCAAGCCATCCGTTATTACACAATCAACAACGCGCGCGTGCTGGGTTGCGACGACAAACTCGGTTCAGTTGAACCTGGCAAGCTGGCCGACCTCATTGTCCTCGACACCGATCTGCTGACCTGCCCGGAGGACAAAATCGCTTCGACCCAGGTGCTGCGAACCTACGCCGGAGGAAAGCTGGTTTATCAGAAAGCCACAGAAGAAAAGTGATGGGCGCTTCGCTCCGTGTTCGCCTGATGACGTTCGAAGACCTGGCCTTCGCCAATTCCGTGAGGGCGCTGGCCGGTTGGAACCAGACGCTCGCCGATTGGGAACGATTTCTCGCCGCCGCGCCGGACGGCTGTTTTCTCGCCGAATGGGCCGGCGCACGTGCCGGAACGGCCACGACCGTTGTGTACGGCCCGGAACTGGCCTGGGTTGGAATGGTGCTCGTGCATCCCGAACATCGCCGGCGTGGCATTGGCCGCGCGCTGCTGGAGCGTTGCATCACACACCTGCGCGAACACGGCGTGCGATGCATCAAACTCGATGCCACTCCGGCTGGCAAACAGGTGTATGACGGCCTGGGTTTCAAAACCGAGTGGACGCTGACGAGATGGGAACATGTCGGTGCGCCGTACCCGGCAATGGAATCAACCTCCGGCCTCCGAACCTGCCGGGACGTAAATGCCATCGAACAATTCGATGCACCGGCGTTCGGCATCTCGCGCGGAAAAGTTCTGGGACCCCTGATGAGGCAGGCAAAGGATTCATTGGTCCTTGAGACTGAGCCAGGCTGCGTCGCTGGATACGGCTTGTTACGAGAAGGGGCATCGGCCCACTACCTCGGTCCTGTTGTGACCGCATCTCCGAACGTCGCCAGGCGAATACTCGCCGCGCTTATGGCCCGCTCGGAAGACAGGAGAATCTACTGGGACATACCCGATCGGAACGTTGAGGCAGTTGAATTCGCCAGGGAATATGGGTTTGCACGGCAACGCACCCTGACGCGCATGTACCTCGGCGAAAACGCATGCCCCGGCGATCCACGATGTCAGTTCGCCATCGTTGGTCCCGAACAGGGTTGAAGCCCTTTCAGAAGGAATCCATAACTGCCCCATGCAGCAACGCGGCTTCCCGGTATTTACGTATGTGTTCACGCTCGCGCTTTTTATCCCCACCGCGATGTTGCGCACCGCGGTCCCCGAGAAAAACGGAAACTGGAATTCAGCAAATAGATTTCGTGTCTTGCTCCGCGTCGATCCACTTGGTCAGCCACGAACGGACTCCCCAGCCTCCATCGAAGTCGATTTTCAGAAACTCCTCCAGGAGCAACGGTCGGACGGAACGTTTGACCATCACACGATAGAAGTCATCACCACGTCCGGCGTCCCGAGGCGCGTGCCTCATCGTATCGACCGCCATTTCGGCGCGACGTTCGTCACGCTCCACTTCATCGTGCCGAACCAAACCTGCACAAACTTCGCCGTGTATTTTGACACCGTGGAATCACGCCGCGGGAAACCGAAGCGCTATCATCGTTTGATTGGCAATGGCGACAAGTTCTGCGAACAGCATGGCCGCCGCGAAATCGCCGCCAGCCATTTTGATTGTTTCGTGGATTTCGACGGCGACGGCGATCTTGATCTGTTCAAAGGTGGCGTGGAGCCGTTCGTGTATTGCTGGGAGAATATTGGCGGGAATCGACTTGTGGATCGGGGCCGACTCACATCGGCGGGCACGTTGTTCAAGCTCCCGTGCAGCAAAGCCAATCGGAGTTGGGTCACGGCAGCCTTCCATGACATCGACGGAGACGGTGATCAGGATTTCTTTCCCAGCTTCGGCGACGGGCCAGATGCGGGAAAGATCGTTTTCTACCGCAACGAGAGCCGCGAGCATGGCGGCCAACTGACTTTTACACGGGTTGGCCCGTTGCAAACGGCGTCCGCCACATTGCTCGCCGGCGGCGCACAGGCTGGCGGCTGGTTTCCATCGATTGCGTTCGTGAGGGACTGGGATGGCGACAGACTCGGCCCGGACGCGCTGGTAGGCAGCAACCACCGTTGCTGGCTTTATCGCGGCCTCCTTCCTCTCCTGGGGGAGAGGGGTGGGGTGAGAGCGGACCAGAACATCCCTGAGTTCGCCGAAGCCGTCGCGGTTCAGGCTGGCGGCAAAGACATTGAACTGGTGAACCCACGATTCGACTGCGCGGACATCGACAACGACGGTGATCTCGATCTGTTCGCAAGCACACAGCCAGGCGCGGTTCATTGGTTCAGGAACGTCGGTGCTCGAGGCGCGCCTCGACTCGCGCCGGGCGAGGTCATCTCGTGGGACGGCAAGTATTTGATTGGTGATGCCCATTCCGGTGTGAAGGTCGCCGATTTCGACGGAGATGGTCTGCTGGATATCGCCTCCGGCCGCTTCTGGGAGCGCGCTGATCTGAACACGCCGGATGCACCGCATGACTTCGGCGGTTTATGGAAAAATGTCGGAACGCGTACGATGCCACGATTCGAGAGGCGTGCGCGCGCCGCCCCGTTCAGGGAACAATTCCAAACCTGCGATGCCATCCGGCAGAACTGCGTTCGCGCGGTCGATTGGAACAACGACGGCCAGCCCGATCTGCTTGCAGGCGATACCGATGGTTTCACCTGGTTCTTCAAGAACCTTTCCCGTAGCAGCCGACGTGAGGAGGCTCTGACTAAAAGAACCGCAGTCCGACATCGAGCCTCCGAAACAAAAGTGAGCCTCCTTACGTCGGCTGCTACGGGAGCGGAAAACGTATTCGCGCGCGGCGAGAAACTGCTGGCGGGCGGAAAACTCCTCAGCGTCGCTGCGACTGGCGGCCACGCTCGCTTCGACGTGTGCGACTGGAACAACGACGGGCGAAAAGATCTCGTGGTCGCGGACGGCTCGGGCGCAGTGACTCTATTCCTGAACCGAGGGAGCAAGTCTAAGCCTTCGTTAAGCGCGGGCCAGCGCCTGTCTGCCGCGGGCCAACCGATCCAGCTTGGCTCGCGCGCCAGTGTGCTCGTCTGCGATTGGGACAATGACAACCGCAAGGACCTCGTGTTGGCAGACGACAAAGGCTACTACTTCAGCAGGAACACCGCCGCAGACATGGCCCCGTCGCTCGCCGCACCGAAGCTCGTGACCTTCGGTGGCAAACGCGTCAGCTACGTCCGCCCAAACCTCGGCTCGTTCGTCGATTGGGATGGCGATGGCAAGCGCGACCTCATTGGCTGCCACTTTGAGAACAGCATCCGCTTCTACCGCAACACCGGCTCCGGCGCGCTGGCCGAAGAACCGCAATTTGCCGACCCCGAGGGCGTCGTCATCCTGCAGGGCGAGTCACCGCAGATGCTCTCAGGCGCGGATGCGATGGATTGGAACGGCGACGGTGACCTTGACCTGCTCACCGGCCAGGGCCACGGCGGCAGCGGACTGCGTTTCTACGAGCGTGACTGGATAGAGAATGAATTGCGCCGCGAACATCCCGTCGTGAAAGTGGTGAAATTCGAAGTCAAGCCACAGCCAAAGCGTTGAAGCTTCTCGACCATGGCGTAGCGGCTTCATTTCCGCCTTTCACGCGATCCAATTTTCTGGCATAAGGTGGCACGATCCCGACGTGATGACACGCTCGACACGTTCACGAGCCATGAAGTCCAAAATCGTTCAGGCCGCCCTCAGCCTGGTCTTGGCCAGTTCCGCCCTGGCAGGAACGCTCATCGGCCATGTGCGGGATCAGAACTGGTACGCGCAGTACCAAAGCAATCCCTTCGGCGTGGGTTATTACGAGTTCGCCGTGAACGCCAACGCCGTGAGCAACGCGAGTCTCGGAGCCGCCACGGCCACGGATGTTTTTGGCGCCTTCACAAACATCAGTCTGCCCGCTGGCTCTTATACGGTGGCGTCATGGGATGTGTGGTGGCGCTCCGCCTACGCGTTCAACATCGCAGTGCCGGCGAATGGTAACTCGGTGGACGTGGATCTTCGGCTCAAAGCAACAATGTGGGGCTACCCCGCGTTTTGGGACAGCACCAGCTACCGCGAATTCGGCCAGACTTTTGTCGCCACCGGGCCGATCACGATGATCTATCTGCGTGATCCGCTCGGCACGAGCTTCACCCGCACTGTCACGATGCATGCAGGCAGGCCAGGCGGAGCGCAAGTGGGCGTCGCCCGCACTTACGGCAACGGAGGCGATCATCGACTCATCTATGGCTACGGCGACCTGCCGACGGTTGCGGGGCAGACCTACTACCTGCGTATCCGCTCGCCATCGGCCGCGATTGGTGCGGTCCTCATGCAGATGGATCCGCGGCCGGACTTCTCGGATCCGATGCCCGGCGGCTGCCTCTATTTCGGCAATGGCGTCACGCTGACTCCCCACCCGGATCGCGATCTCGGCGTGGTGATCATGTCGGACGACGACGGATTGATCACCGACCTCTTCGCCCGCGCGAGTGGCAGTCCACTTTCGGGCGTGACCAACGTCGGGCAAACCTTCATCGCACGAGGCGTAAACTTGATCAGCGCCGCCTTCTGGCTGGCAGACCCCGCCGCACCGATCTACGTCGTGCGGCTTCTACAAAACGGCCCCAACGGTGCGCAGGTAGGCACGACCAGGCGCGGCAAACCGGCGCGGCTCTTTGCCGATCCCGAAATGATCGTCGCGTGGTCGCCGGGCGAATGTCCGCTCACGCCTGGCCAGACGTATTACCTGGAAGTCACGCGCGACGGCGGCGGCACGTTCAACTCCGTTTATGTGAACCGCTCGAATCCGTTCGCGCACGGCCAGGCGTACCAGAACGGCGTTGCCGTAGCGGGAGTCGATCTCGCGGGTACCATCATGGAGGAGGAAAGCGCCGGCAGTGCCACGCGCCCTTCGGTCGAGTTCATTGCCAGCCCAACGATCACCGAAGCGAATCGCGGCACAAACAGCCTCCGCCTCCTGTGGTCCACCGATGTTCTCTCCGACAGCCTGGTGGAATTGGCCGCCGAGCACCCGCCCTACACCCGGTCGGTGTATGATCCGCAACTGGTCCGGACACATTCCATCACGCTGACCAACCTGCAATCGCACACGATGTATCACTTTCGTGCGACTTCGACGGCCACAAACCACCGCGCCGCGGTCTCGCGTGACTTCGTCATTTGCACCAGGCCGGCGAGCACGAACCTGCTGGCCAATCCGGGCTTCGAGGAAGGCGTTGGCCCCAGTCCGCGCTCAAGCATCCCCGGCTGGAGCAAGGACGGCTCACTCGACATTCGCACTTCCGATGGCACGTGGTTCGGCAGTCTGCCCCGGCGCAGTGGAAGCTGGTTCCTGCAAGGCGCACTCAACGGCGGCTCGTCCGACGGACACATTTTTCAACGTGTGTCCGGCGTAACGCCTGGACGCGAATACACCTTCAGCGCGTGGGTCACCACCTGGCCCATCGAGAACGGCACCTGGAAATACGACGTGTGGAACGCGCAAAGCCGCCTCATCTACATGCGACTCGGCATCGACCCCACCGGCGGCACGAACGCCGCTGCCGCTACCGTGCAATGGACGCCCCGGATGTACAGTCACCGGCATTACTCCAATCTCGCGAAGACCGCTTTTGCCCAAGGCACCAACGTCACTGTCTTCATCAGCATGAAGGGCGACGGCGTCACCTGGCATCTTTACGGCGTGGACGATGCCGTGCTGTCTCACGAACAGATCCCGACACGCTTCACGTCACCAGCCATTCGTTCCGACGGCGTCTTCCAGGCCATCCTGCACAGCCGCGCCAACCGGACTAATGTCGTCGAAGCATCGACCAATCTCGCGCAGTGGTTCTTCGTCACGAACCTGTTGAACGCCTCCGGCGTCACGCCGTTTCAAGACACCCTATCCGCAACCGCCTTCCAGCGTTTTTATCGCGCGCGGACGCTGCCATAGCATCAGCACATTTTGGGCTTGAATCCGGGGCGTTCGCTCCCGCCCAATGGCAGTGAACCAAATCGTCTGTAGTCGTCTGCACGTTGATACAACTTTGTTATGGTCAAGATTCCCGTCCTCCGCTGGGGCCAGCCTTACGAAAGCCTCGAATTCGATAACGTCATCCACTTCGTCACCGGTGAGACACTTGCCAAGGTGAGCCAGGCCGTTCCCGGCCTGCTGGCCAAGGACATGAAAAAGGTCAAGCGCGCCCGCGACGTGCTGCGCGAGATTCCCATCCGCCAGCTCGTGCAGATTATGAAGAAGGCGGCGGATCTCTATCGCGATGCCACTCTGCCCATGGGCGATGGCACCCAGACGCCGGATGATTTCGCGCGGCAACAATCCGCTTCGACCGGCCTGCCCGAACACATGTGCAAATTCAACATGTCGAAGAACCATTTTGTTCTCTCGAACATGGACAAGATTCTCGACTGCCTCACCCGTGGCCTGCCGCTCGATGTTCTGACTCGGGGGTATGGGGACGAAGGACGCGGGGTGGTGGTGAGTTATCAGGCGACTTCATCAGTGCTCGGTCTCGTGCTGCCGTCGAATTCGCCAGGCGTCCACACGCTCTGGCTACCGGTCATTCCGATGCAGGTGGGCCTTGTCCTCAAGCCTGGTCCGCAAGAGCCGTGGACGCCCTATCGTATGGCAGCGGCGTTCTTTGAGGCGGGCGTTCCGCGCGAAGCCATCAGCATTTATCCGGGCGGCGCGGAAATGGGCGCGGAAGTGGTCAGCCGCGTCCAGCGTGTGAAGATTTTCGGCAGCACCGACACCGTGAAGCGATACCATGGCAATCCGTGCGTCCAGGTCCACGGGCCGGGCTTCAGCAAAATCCTGCTCGGCGACGATTGTGTGGATGACTGGCCGAAGTACATCGACCTGATGGTGGACAGCGTTTATCTCAACAGCGGCCGCGGCTGCATCAACTGCTCCGGCGTATGGGCCTCGCGCCACACGAAAGAAATCGCCGCCGCCCTCGCTGAGAAGCTCGGCCCTATCGACGTGAACCCGCCTGAGGATCCGACGGCAGCACTCGCGGCCTTCACGGTGCCGGGCCAGGCACAAGGCGTGAACGCGTCCATTCTCGACAAGATGAAGGAAGACGGTGTGACGGACATGACGGCGAAGTTCGGTCCGCGCCTCGTAGAGAAGGAACGCTGCGCTTATTTGCGCCCGTGGGTCATCCACGCCGACTCGCCCGAACGCAAGATTGCGCAGACGGAATACATGTTCCCTTATGTGACGGTCGTCGAGTGTCCCCAGGCCGAGATGATCGAAAAGATCAGCGGTACGCTGGTGTGCAGCGCCATCACGAACGACAAGGCCTGGAGCCAGCAACTCCTCGAAGCCACAAACATCGACCGGCTGAACATTGGTCCCATCCCGACCATCAAGCTCGACTGGCTCCAGCCGCACGAGGGTAACATCGTGGATTTCCTTTTCCGTGCGCGCGCCTTCCAGACGACACCGGAGCGACTGGCAGCGAAACCCTAGCGAGCAGCAGTTGGTTCCGGTGGCCCAGGCGTCTCGCCTGGTGTTTTCGGCGTCCCGCCGAAAACATTCGAGTGTCGCGCGAACGCACCATTTAGTGATGGTCTGACGAACACCCAAACCAGTCGGCGGGACGCCGACTGGAGCGACCGGTACGGTCGCGCCACCCTCCTTCAATTGTATCGTTACGGCTTTGGGTGACGGGAAGAAACCGTTCGCTCATCCGCCCTTCAGAAAACTGAGATGCGAGCCGTGTCTTACGGAATCACTCCGAAGTGATTCGAGGTCCACTGACTGTCGCGGTGCCACTTCACATGCCCATCCACAAAACCAGCATTGCTCCCGCCGGAATGGTTCCGTTGAGGCCGGTCGTAAAGATAGTCTCCCGCATGGTCCGGACGTAAGAATGCGATGTCATACAGTTTCCGATAACCCGTTTCGGCAATCAGCAAGGTTTGCGAGGCATGAGCAATGGCGGCACTGGGCAGCCCGTTGGTGGTAATGATGAGGCCGTTCATATGGTATCCCAACAGTCGGCCTGGCCCCTGGTTGGCGGCAGGGCAGATCCACACGGTTTGGTTGTCCGTCCACGGCCGGAGCAAATCGTAGAAATTTCTGCCGTCGCCCCCTGCTTCCCGGAGGAGCCTGCCGTCATCAGGTTGGGCGGGGAACCTGTCCTCGTTGTCGTCCGTGTAAACCAAGGTGGCCAGGATAATCTGTTTGAGATTGGAAGCGCATTGAGTGCGCCTGGCGGATTCTTTCGCTCTGGCCAGCGCCGGCAGCAACAAGGCAGCGAGGATGGCAATCACCGCGATCACCACCAGCAGTTCCACCAACGTAAAAGCTACCCGTTTGCACCGCATGACACGATGATGTCCCCTTGAATTCATCAACGTCCATCCTCCACTTGTAAGAACTTCGTAAAGGAAACCCTTTATCCTCCGGTGCCACGCTCAACGTTTTCTAGTCAGTGTCTTCGTCCAGCCTGGTTGCTGCAGCGCATGGTAGGCCGCGTCGTCATTTGTCGTCTGACCTCTTGGCAAACCAGATCGGGAAATACCGCTTGCTGCTTCCGATACGCAGCTCTTTGGAAACAGCAATAACACGGGCTGAGTCCAAGCCTCTTGGCATTGCATACGCCGAAAGATCCGGATCATAAGAAACCATAAATAACCACCTACCGGTGACCGAGCGTCGCTCGTACACCTCAAGGCCTTTGAGGTCAAACATGTCCTCAGCAGGAACGCCGAGGCGCTGGCGTACTTCCGAATGGGTCAGACCTATGATTCGCCTATTCCAATTCAGCGGGTGGTAGGCGATGTAGAGAACGGCTGCCAAAGGAACTAGCAGTAGCAGTGCAATTAGTTTAGTTCGACGCTGGATGCGCATAAGCGGCCCAACAGTTACGCGGGCCGAAAAAAGTCGGCCCTATTGGATATTGACTCTCGGCGACCAAATGGTTTTGGCCCGTGTTCACAACGGTTAGCGAATCATGAGATAAACCTGGCGTCAATGCAGGCGCCGCATGGAGCCGGGCGCATCGTACTTTCTTTCGGCTCGTGAAGGTTGCAGGTGCTGCCAGGTGCGGGCATATTCCGCCCGCTCATGCTTTTCCGACGTGCCATCGAGGCTTCACGCTGCGTCCACCCTCCCTTCGTATTGCTCGTCATTTGGCTGCTGACCGCCGGATTGTTTTCACTCCGCGCAGCCGCCCCGCCACGCGGTCTCAGCCAGTTGCGGCCCGGACCTCTCAGCGTCGGTTACCTCAACGCCATTCGAAGCGGAGTCGGCACCACGCCCCAGAATATCGCCACGCTGAACTACGAAGGACTCGACATCATCGCGCTTGCCTTCACGTTGCTGAACGCCGACGGCTCGCTCGACCTGACCTACGGCAGCGCCGACGTTTATCGCCCCTACCTCATCACGAACGCGCACGCGCGCAGTTGCTCAGTGTTGATGAGTGTGGTTGGGGATTTCATGACCGTGACCGCCGACGCGAACCTGCGTCAGACCGCCGCCACCAACATCGCCAACGCGCTCGCGGCCCATGGCTTCGATGGCGTGGACTTCGACTGGGAATGGCCCAACACCGCCGCCGAGCGCGACGCCTTCACCGCGTTCATGCAGGCCGTTCACACAACGCTCAAGGCGCGCAGCCCCGAATACATCGTGATGTTCGTGCAAGGCCCGGGCTTCTGGCTCGCGGGCACGGACTGGGCCGCCGTCCGCAATCACAGCGACCTGTGTTTCCTCATCGCCTACGACTGGAAGAACCCGGCCAACGGCCCCATTCGCAAGCCGGGCAGCGTCCAATTCCTCGGCCTGGGCGGCGGGAGCATCGAAGCGGCGGCAAAGGGAGCGATCGATTACGTCATCACCCACGGCTACCCGGAGTCGAAAATCGTCGTCGGGCTGCCGTTCTATTCGTCCGACAACCGCTCGTGGTTCACCGGTTCGCCCACCTGGTCCACGAACCGCCTCGGTTTTCTCAACAGCACCGACCCCGACGCGCGCGAAGTGAACTTCGACGGCGCATGGTGGACCTCGCCCGACAACGTGAAGCAAAAGATGAACGCGCTACTCGACCCGCGCACCAGCGTGCTCGCCGGCGGCCGGACGGTGCGTGGCATTGGCTTCTGGGAAATCGGCCACGAAGATTTGGCGAACCCCGAACTCACGGACGCCATCAAAGCCTGGCGCGCCGGCGACCGCTCGCTCGGCGGCATCGAAGTGCCAGCGCCCGACAACACCCTGGTGCTAATCGGAGCCGGCGCAACCTGGCGATACCTCGACACCGGCGTGTTTCCCTCACCGAACTGGAGAGCGCGTGGCTTCAACGACACCGCTTGGCCGCGCGGCCTCGCGCCGCTTGGTTACGGCGATGGCGACGAGGCCACGGTTGTTCGCTACGGCACCAATGCGGCGAATCGGCACATCACCACCTGGTTTCGCCACGCCTTCACCCTGGCCAGCACGGCCGGCATGCGCGCACTCACCCTGCGTCTGCTCCGAGACGATGGAGCGGTCGTTTATCTGAACGGCGCTGAAGTCTTTCGCAGCAACATGCCGACCGGCATCATCACGGAAAGCACACTCGCTCTGAGCGCCGTTCCGCCGCCCGACGAAAGCGCCTTCTACTACACCGCGGCCCTCGATCCCGCGCGCTTGCTGGCCGGCCTCAACGTGGTGGCCGTCGAAGTTCACCAGAGCGCCACCAACAGCAGCGACCTCAGCTTCGACCTCCAACTGCTCGCGGAGACCGAACCGGCGCACATCGTCCTCGTGCCGGCGCAAAGCCGGTGGCGCTACCACGACAGCGCCAACTTTCCGGGCGCAAGCTGGCCCCTTCGTTCCTTCAACGACAGCGCGTGGTTCGAGGGCCGAGGACGCCTCGGGTACGGCCTCGATGGCGAAGCCACGACACTGCTCTTCGGCGCCAACGCATCGAACAAACCCATCAGCTGCTACTTCCGCCATACGTTCGCGGTCGAAGACCCCGCGCTGTTCGGCCCGCTCCAGATCAACACTCAACTCGACGACGGCGCAGTGGTGTACTTGAACGGCGCCGAACTCTTCCGTCGCAACCTGCCCGATGGCGCCATCACGGGCACGACGCCTGCCCTCGCCGCCATCGGCGGCGCCGACGAAACGAATTGGCTCCGCACGAACATTCTCAATGGGCTGCTGGTGGCGGGCACCAACATTCTGGCCGTCGAAGTGCATCAATCTGCCACGAACAGCAGCGACCTCGGCTTCGACCTGGAATTAACGGCCACGCTCCAGCCCGAACTCACGATCCTCGCCACCGCGACGAACCACGTTCTGCGCTGGCCCACCGGCGCGCCTGGTTTCCGCGTGCAGTCTGCCAGCGTCCTTCAGGAAGGAGCCGACTGGTCCACGCTCACGGCAACAGGCCGCGTCAACGGCGCTTTCTTCGAACTGCCCATCACGCTACCTCCCCCGCAATTCTTCCGGCTGACGGCGCCGTAACCACGGAGTGCGACTGTGCTGAAAGCCAGTCGCAGCAGTTTCCAAGGCAAGCGTGCTGCGGCTGGTCTTCGACACAGCCGCGCTCCGACTTGGCGCGCCTGTTCCAGCCCCTCGTAGCAGCCGAGGCCACGAGGCTCAGACTGAAAGGGCTGAAAAGCCCGAAAGATAATAGCCCAGGGCAAGCGAAGTGAAACGAGCGCCGCCCTGGGTTCACGTTCCTACAAACATCCCAAGCCCTGTAAGGGCGGCAGAAATCCCGCGGCAGGACGGTGGTTCCCGCTGAGCCGTTACGCGCCAGACTCGCCAATCGGATAGGAGAAGGGCCTTGAAAAATCCCTTACTTGTCGTGACCTCGAGCTTCCGATGAAAGTGCGCTCATTCGCGAACGCATTGGCTCAAATACGTCTGCCATGCCAGCCAAACGATGATTATTGACCCGCGCCTTCACCGCATCGTCGCGGCGACATTCGACACTCGCGCATTGCGCAGACCCATTGCGGGTGATTAGACTCCCATCCGCAGCTCATGAAAACCCTCTGTCTGGTCTTGCTGACTTTCGTCCTGGCGGGCGAGGGGGCACAGGGCGCTTCGACGAACCTGCTCGCCGTCGTGCGCCGCTACGCGGACACGATGATCGAGCGAGGTCGCGACATCTACGGGCCGCAAAAGAGCGGGCTGCTGCTGAGTGCGCTCAACCGCGACACGCTTGGCTTGCTTCAGGTGCGTCCGGCGCCGCCGGGCGGCATCCGGCGGGGAGACCGGCCGGGGCGCCCGTGGCTCGAGATGAACGGCGCGAACCCGATGCTCGACCAGAATCTGCTGCGTGTCTTCTACACGTTGAGCGAAATCACCGGCGACGCGCGCTACGCCAGGGTCGCGGACGATGAGTTGACCTGGTTCTTCAAGCACGCGATGTCGCCGAAGACGAGCCTGCTGCCCTGGGGCGAGCATCTCTCCTGGGACGTGGTGTATGACGTGCCGATCAGCGGCGGTGAGGAGATGATGCACGAGTTCGCGCGGCCGTGGGTTTTGTGGGACCGCTGCTTTGCGCTCGTGCCGGAGGAGAGCACGAAGTTCGCGCTGGGTCTTTGGGAACATCAGATTGCGAACCACAAGACGGGCGGGTTTGACCGGCACGCGCCTTACTTCGAGCACGGACCGGTGGACGGGAAGGATTTCGCAAGGCACGGCGCGTTTTACATCGGGACATGGTGTTACGCGTGGAAGTATCGGGAACGGGTGAGCAGTGGCCGAAGCAACGAACCCCTCTCCCGCCCTACGGGCACCCTCTCCCCTCCGAGGGGAGAGGGGTCGGCTGAAACGAACAATGTGTTTCTCCGCGCTATCGAGACGATCCTGGCGCGCTTCGAGCGCAAGCGTGTGCAGAAGGATGGCTCGCTGGCGGCAACGCTTGGGCCGCTGGATTTGGAAATCGCCGCCACAATGGTGCCGGAACCGCTGGCATCGCGCCTACGCGCGTTCGCGGCGAAGGAGGATGATCTCATCGTCACGGACATCGAGAAACAGTTCACGGGGGGCACCAATGTTTACACGCCGCCCCAGTGGCAGAACGGGTACAGCGCCGGCACGCTTTCCTCGACGGCGATGTTTTGCCTCGGCCGCCACGAACAGACGGGCAAGGCGGCCTATCGCGATCTTTTGGTGAAGATCGCCGAGCGGTATCTGGGGTCACGCCCGGAAGAGGACGTGGATTCCTGGCCGCAAAGTTTTGCTCATGTGATCAGTGCGCAGGTCGCCGCGCATCGGCTGACAAAGAGAGCAGTTTTTCTGGATCAAGCCCGTCAGCTCGCTCAGATGGCAGTGGACATTTTCTGGCAGGACAATCCACTGCCGCGTGCCAGCAAGCAGACCGGCCACTACGAAGCCATCACTGGCGCCGATTCCCTCGCACTGGCGCTGCTGGATGTCCACGCCGCAACGCACGGCCTGACGAACCGCATCCCCTCGAACACGATCGACCGATGAGGTTTAACGCAAAGACACAAAGACGCGAAGATACGGAGGCATCTGATTCAAACTGGAGCCCGCTCGTGCGCCGAGAAGATTTTGGACTGCGGTGGCAGAGCGCAGCGACGACACCGCTTTTCTCAGAACCAGGCAGTATCCGAAAGGGGCGTGGCGCTCCGCTTCCCGCCGCACTCCAAAACATTTGGTTGCGACTCTGCCGTGCCGTGCCTTTGCGTCTTTGTGTTAAAGCGACGCTGATTTGGGGTTCCGCGCTCACCATCCTCGGCGCCGATATTCCCAAAGCCCCGGTGCCCAAGTCGCCTTATATCGCGGTCGTCTATCGCTACGCGGACACCTTGCTGGACAAGGGACGCGACGCCTACGGGCCGCAGAAGACCGGGCTGTTCCTGAGCGCGCTGGACCGCACGACGCTTGCGCCGCTGACGAACCGGCCGCCCGCACCGGGGGACATTCGCGAAACGGATCGCGTGGGCACGGCAGGCGGGCCACTGGTTGGCGCGAATCCGCAGCACGATGAAAATCTCCTGCGGTTGCTCTACCTGGTGAGCGACCTTACCGCGAAACCGAAATACCGCGACGCGGCAAACGCTGCCTTGAAGTGGTTCCTCCAGAACGCGCAATCGCCTGTCACCGGCCTGCTGCCGTGGGGCGAACATCTGTCGTGGGACGTAATGGCTGACAGAGTCATCACGGCCAACGGAGACGAGAACGGCACGCACGAGTTTTCCCGGCCCTGGCTGCTGTGGGATCGCTGCTTTGAAGCGGCGCCCGATGCCAGCAGGCGATTCGCGCTTGGCTTGTGGGAGCATCAGATCGCCGATCGGAAGACGGGCGCGTTCGACCGGCACGCGGGATTTGCGAAACACTTGCCAGGCGCCGAAATAGATTTCCCGCGGCACGCCGGTTTCTACATCCGCACCTGGGCGGTTGCTTACGCGCAAACCAAAGACGGCCAATTCCTCAAAGCCATTGAAACCCTCTTGCGGCGCTACGAGATGAAACGCCACCCCGTGACCGGCTTAATGGAAAGCTACAACGGTTTCACCAACGCGTGGCCCGCCTCTGCGCTCTCGCTTGCCATCGATTGCGGCGGCGCGGCCCACCTGGTTCCCGAACCGCTGGCCTTTCGGCTGCGATCTTTTGCGGCGCGTGAAGACGAGGTGTTCTGCGCGCTTCCTCACGATTTGAAAAGTGCAGGCGGCTTTATCACGAGCGCCGAGGTGCCGACCGGCCACTCGAACGAACCGCCCTCGCCACTCTGGCGCGTCGGCCCGGGAGGCAATACGACGGCGCAGATTGGCATGATGTGCGTCTCGCGTTACGACAATGCCGCCCGCATCGGCCATCGCCACCTGCTCCTCGCCGCGGCGGACGCGTATCTCCGCTCCATGCCCGGCGACGGTGAAGACATCTGGCCCCGCGCCTTCGGCCACGCCATCAGCCTGCAAGTTGCCGCGTGGGGCCACAGCGCGAAGCCTGAATATCTCGAACGCGCGCGAACGTTCGCTGACCTCGCCATCGAAAGGTTTTTCGGCACAAACGCGCTGCCCCGCGCCAGCTTCAAGAGCGAGCACTACGAATCGATTACAGGCGCGGACACGCTCGCGCTGGCGCTCGCGGAGTTGCATCTGCACGTTCTCCATCACGGCCGTGCGCTGTCCGCCAAACACCATCGATCGCTAAACGGCTTGGGGCCGGCTGGAGCGAAATACGAAAAGGCGTATCTGGAGGATAGATGTGGGCGTGTGGCCTCCTCTCCCGCCCGGCGGACATCCTGTCCTGCCCCAGGAAACGGCTCTGGCTCGGAGTCCCGCCTTCAGGCGGCGGCGCGTTGAGCCGGCTGAAGCCGGAACTCCAAACCGATGCCGGAGGTTATGGGGCGCAAAGCGCGCACAAAGTCCGGGGAATTCTCTCCGAATGGAGGGGAGAAAGGAAAGGAGGTGCCAGCCTCCTACCGCCCGTCCGAACGCCGCTCAGGGCCGTTTTTTTGCAGGCACTGGCTCCCAGTCGGAGTTTCGGATGACAGACGGCGCTGCGTTTGTCGGCGGTGTTATACCTGCCGCGAGCATCACGCGTTGAATCGCGTCAATCGTTTCGAACGACGGCTTGAAGTTTCCGGGGCGGTAACCTTGCGCGAACATCAATGGCGTCGAGCCAAACGAGTTCTTCTTGTTCCAGACTTCGACCTTCGCGCCGTTGTCGGCGAGGAACTGCACGACCTTGGGCAGGTTTTTCAGGGCCGCGCCGTGCATCGCGGTTTCGCCGTTGGCATCGACCGCATTCACATCCGCGCCAAGCTTCAGGAGATACTTCGCCGCTTCGAGCACTTCCGGTTCTTCGCCGGCGACTTCATTGGCAGCGGCGCTCCCGACACCGATGCCGCAAGCGGCCATCAGCGGTGTGCAGCCATCGACGTTCGCAATGACTGGGTCGGCTCCCAGTTCCACGAGCAGTTTCATGTAGGTAATGTCCGCCGTAGCTGAGGCCATGAAAAAAGGCGTCACACCCTTGGTATTGAATTTGCCCAGGCCGCCCCTGCCGTTCGCGAGGCGCGCGTTCACATCCGCACCGCGTTTCACCAGTTCGCGGATGAACTGCTCGCTGTTGAGGTTTCCTGAGCCAAGCGGCGATGGGTCGCCGTCATCCTCGCCGCGCTGCGGTTTGCGCACCCACGTCATCACATGCAGCGGAGTGAAGCCAGAACGCTGATCCTTCGGGTCGGCGCCTACTGCGAGCAAGTCCACCGCAAGATTGAAGTGGCCGTTCTCGACGGCCAAGAGCAATGCGCTGGTTCCCTTCCTTGCACCTTTGCCCGTCACCCTTCGCGGGTCCATCGTGGCGTTCACATCCACACCAGCTTTCAACAAGGCGCGAACGACCTCAGCCCGGCCATCCCGCGCGGCAAAGAAGAAGGCAGCGAATCCCGAATCCGGCAGAGTCGCATGGATGTCTGCGCCCGCTTTGACCAGCAACTCGACGACTTCGGTGTGGCCATCCGCAGCGGCCCACATGAGGGCGGTCTGCCCGCGACGTTCCTTCGCGTTCATGTCCGCGCCGCGCCTGAGCAGCGCGCTCACTGCGCCTGGCTTGCCGGTTCGCGCTGCCGTCATCAACACAGTCTCGCCACCGCGCAATGTCGTATTCGGGTCCGCGCCATGTTCGAGAAGCAACTCGACGATGGATGCGCTTCCGTTCTGGCAAGCGAGCGACAGCGGCGTGACCCCATAACGATTCGTCGCCTTCACATTCGCCTTGGCTTCGACGAGCGACTTGGCCGTCTCGAAATCGTCGCGATAAGCCGCCCAGTGCAACGCCGTCATGCCATCGGCTTGCTGCGCGTTCACGTCAGCGCGTTGTTTGAGGAGCGTGCGGATGGTGGCGCGGTCTGACTTCTCAGCGGCATCGGCAAGCCGGGACTCGGCGGCCAGCAACGGAAAAACGCAGAAGGCGCCGTAGAGGAATACGGTCAATAGCAGTTCCAATGACGATCTCATTTCATTTCTGAACGCGCTCGTGCTGCGGGCCCCAACCCGGGACAAGGCCACCGTGACAAACTGATGAGAGTATCTACAGGCATTCGGCAACGATGACGACAGGTGATTTTCTTTTCTTACGTTGGCGGAACACTAGCGATTCTGCGCATCTGCGCCAAGTGCTTTGGCCATGACTTGCGCAACAATATGTGAACCATGCCGGCTAAGATGGGCGTCAACAAAAAGATTGTAAGGTACCGAGCCGGCTTCCACTTCCCGCCGCAGCGCGGGGTACGTATCGATAAACCGGATACCGATATCAGCACAAATCTTTGATATGTGCGGGCCGAACTGACTTGCGCGCCAATGGGCCAGAATATTGTTGGTATCAACATAATGAAGGCGATCGTTAAGCACGCGACGGCTGTCTGGAATACACATGACCCAGGGTTGCATCCCCAGCGAGCGCACAGTAACGCTCCAGTTCGTCAGGGCGGCGGCAACAAGGTCCTGCCTGTCTTTGGTCAGATCCTCCCATCGCGGAGGAAGAATCGGACGGATCGCCACCATGTGCTCGCGGCTTGAAGCAACAAAAGTGGCGTTTGGCTTCAGTCCCTCTTGCTTGTCGCTCGTTGGCTTCTGGCGCAATCGCTCCAGTCGCTCAAAAACCGCCGCAAGCAGAGAGGTTTGTTTTGGGTGCTTCATTCGGTGTCCCGTACGACGGATGAAGTTTGTTTCCTGTGATTCGTGGACCAGATCGTTCACATCGTTGCCGTCGAAAAAGCAAAGCACCGCTTGTCGCGTGGACAGGGCCTTGCCGTATTTCCTGACGTAAGCCGTCTGAAAGATGGTCCCTGTGTCGGAGACGCCCAGGTTTTTTATGCGAATGCCGAGACGTTTGGCGGCGAGTGTGGTGAAAATATCCTCATACGGGAGATAACCGGACTCGACGAATGAATCACCGGTCACGACGACCTCCCAATCGGCAAGGCTCGGCGGGTTTCGAAACCCTGACTTGTCGTAGCGTACTTCAATCTCTTGTTCATCCGGGTAGGCATCTCTATTCCCCCAGCAAAAATGGATGATCGATGTCAACGGCCTGCCGCGCCATACGGCTGGCCCAGGTCGCCGAAGAACTCCATCGCCGATATGAACGCTGGGGCCTCGGTTGAAAATGGGGACTGCGGGATTTGGAATATCGAAGTCGAAGCCGATGGCGCGAAAAGTGGCCTCTGCCAATCCCAGCACCGAGAGGATCGACAGCAGCAGGAGTGAGCTCTTCGCCAAAGCCGAACGGACCCGGTCGTGCGGCATGACTACACCGAGGCCAATCAACACGCACCCGAACACGACCAAGGCGATTCCCACAACTTTGAGCATGCCGGGAACACGCAGCACACCTTCGATAAGGAACGTTGCGGCGATAAGAACGATCCCGGTGATGAGCGTAATTGCTCGCTGGATACGCGAACGATCTGTGGCAGCGGACATTGTGCGGTGTCGAAACTCAATGGGACTTAGTCAGCGCGCCGGTAGCTAAATCGCCAACGGCTCAAACAACTCATCCACCTTCCCATTGCTGTCGGCGAATTTGTCGAGGCGCACGCCGACTTTGTCGAGCAAGGTCAGGTGCAGGTTGGCCAGCGGGGTTGGCTTCGCATACTTGATGTGACGGTTGCCTTTCAGTCCGCTGGCTGAACCGCCGGCGACGATGATCGGCAGGTTCGTGTGGTCATGGATGTTCGGGTTGCCGATGCCACTGCCGTAGAGAATGAGCGAATGATCGAGCAACGTGCCGTCGCCCTCCGGCGTAGCCTTCAATTTCGCGAGATACTCGGCGAAGAGCGAGACGTGGAACGCGTTGACCTTCGACATCCGCTCGATTTTGGCCGGGTCGTTTCCATGATGGGAAAGCGGATGGTGCGGATCGGGCACGCCAATTTCGGGGTAGGTGCGATTGCTCGTCTCGCGCGCGAGCTGGAACGTGATGATTCGCGTGACATCGCCCTGCATCGCGAGCACCTGCAAGTCGAACATCAGGCGCGCGTGGTCGGCATAGGCGGCGGGCACGCCGACAGGACGATCCAAGTCACGCAGCGGATGGTCCACGGCGTCGGCTTCGGCTTTCTGGATGCGCCGCTCCACTTCGCGCACGGTGTCGAGATACTGGCTGACCTTGGCGCGGTCGTCGGGACCGAGGTTGCGTTGCAGGCGGCTGAGATCGTCGTTGAACGAGTCGAGCAGGCTCGCCTTTTTGCGGAGCGCGGCGCGGCGTTCGGGGATGCTGCCGCCTTCGCCGAACAGGCTTTCAAACACGATGCGCGGATGCGCCTCCGCCGGCAGCGGCGTCGTGGGCGATGACCAGGAAAGATTGTTCTGATAAACGCAGGCATAGCCGTTGTCGCACTGGCCGACGACCTGGAGCAAATCCATCGCGAGTTCCAGCGAGGGCAATTGTGTCGCCTGCCCGATGTGCTGGGCGGCGACTTGATCGACGGTGGTGCCGAGATAGTAGTCGGTGCTCTCCGTGAGCTTGGCTTTGGCAGCGCTCAGGAATGAGGAGTTGGAGGTCGCATGGCTGCCGGGATAGGCGCTTTGCAACTCCATGTTGGAAATCACGGTGACGTGCTCCTTCACCGGTGCGATCGAATTGAGGATGGGCGAGAGCTGATCGAGCGTGTCGCCGGGCGGGAACCATCGGCTTTGGTCGCAGCCCATCGGCATGAAGACGAACCCGAGCCGGCGCACGGGTTTGGCGGCCGTCTTCGCCCACGCGGTCGATGCGGGAATCATCGCGTCCAGCAACGGCAGCGCGAGCGTGGCGCCTACGCCGCGCAGGAACGTGCGGCGGGGGAGGGATTTTTTGGTAATGAAGTTCATACGGGCCTCGGGGTTGCAGGGTTGGCGAACGCAGGGAGTAATCGCGAGAAAATCATGGACGCGGCCTCTCATTAGCACCCGGCTTCAGCCGGGTGAAGGCGGTCGTGAGGAGCATGAACCGCTTAAGCGGTTTCACGCCTGCACAAAGCCGTTGAAACGGCTCAAGACTCGCGGCGTCTCGGCACACCCGGCTGAAGCCGGGTGCTAATGAGACGTCGAGTCTTCGACTTACGGGCGGGATGATGTTCATTGTGCCTTCCTCATGGTGAACGGCGTGCTCTTCGTGATTCCCACAATGATGGACGAGAAGCGGTAATCATCCGCCTGCGCCTCGCGCACAATCTTTCGCACTGCCGGGCCATCGTAATGTTCGACGCCGCGGCCCAGCGCAAACGTCAGCAATTTTTCGGTCAAAGTGCCGACGAACAACTCCGGGCGCTTCAGCAAACCCTCCTCCAGTCCGGCCACGCCGTCGAACTTGCTGCCGTCCGGCAAACCACCGGAAGCATCCACCGATTTGCCTTCCTCGAGAATCCGCCACCGACCCACCGCATCGTAGCTCTCCAGCGCGAAGCCCGGCGGGTCGATCAGGTTGTGGCAACTGGCGCAGGCGGCGTTCGCGCGATGCTGGGCGAGACGTTCGCGCACGGAGAGATTCGCGGCGACCACGTTGTCCAACGCGGGAACATCGGGCAACGGCGGTGGAGGCGGCGTGCCGATGATGTTTTCCAGAATCCATTTGCCGCGAAGCACCGGCGACGTGCGCGTCGCGTACGACGTGACCGTGAGAACGCTCCCTTGTCGAAGCAGCCCGCCACGTTGACTGGCTTTGTCGAGGGCGACGCGCCGGAACTGGCTGCCATACACATTGGGGATGCCGTAGTGCTTCGCGAGCCGCTCGTTCAGGAAGGTGTAATCCGCATTGAGCAGGTCGAGCACGCTGCGGTCTTCACGCAGCACCGTCTCGAAGTGCAGTTCTGTTTCGCGGCGAAAGGCCTGGCGGAGGTTGTCGTCGAAATCGGGAAAGAGGCGCAGGTCAGGCGTGGTGGATTCGAGGTTGCGCAGGTGAAGCCATTGTTCGCCGAAGTTCCGGACGAGATTCGCGGCGCGGGAATCCGCGAGCATCCGCCGCACTTGTTTCTCCAGCACCCTGGGTTTGTGAAGAACGCCGTGCCCGGCCGTCGTGAGCAGTTCGTCGTCGGGAATGCTGCTCCAGAGAAAGAATGAAAGCCGCGACGCCAATGCTAGGTCGCTGATGCGATAGGCTGTATTCGGCGTGGCATCGGCTGGATCCTGTTCGATGCGGAACAAGAACTCCGGGCTGACGAGCACCGCGCTCAATGCCGCTTCGATGCCGGCCTCGAAACCATCTTCTGTCTTCGCTTTCCGATAGAACTCCATCGGCTTCTGCAGGTCGGAAGCGTTCACAGGGCGTCGAAAGGCGCGGCGCATGAGCGTGGAGAGAATCTTCTCAGCGCGGCCATCCTCTATGACGTCGTTGTCTCCACTAAGCCGGACGGCCCCCTCACCCCGGCCCTCTCCCCCGGTGGGGGAGAGGGTGGCGTCTCGCCGAGTGAGGGGGGGTTCCGTTCCAAAAATCTGCCGGCGGCTCGGCGTGTCGCCCGGTCCCTTCGAATCATACGGGCCGTTGATGGAAACCTGGTAGATGGCCGGCCC
>Ga0187893_10000956_pt1 | contig 72579 bp, 73 predicted proteins | sample MA1701074metaG_FD_139574 | JGI IMG/M metagenome (GOLD analysis project Ga0187893, IMG submission 139574) | White microbial mat communities from a basaltic lava cave in the Kipuka Kanohina Cave System on the Island of Hawaii, USA - MA170107-4 metaG ...
CCCAACTGCGGACGCTTCCTTGCCACACAACGACTTTCGCGACTTGTCGCGCGACTCCTGCACGATCCTCAACATTTCTTCGACCGACCCGAGACAACGGCATGTGCGGAACCCGGGACTAGCCGCCCCCGAAGTGTTGTCGAAGGGCATGGCGAGCGTTGGCGTACAACCCGCGAGCACACCGCCCACCGTTCAGGCGTCGGGGTGGGTGACCTCCACGAGGTCGAGGTCGTCGATGCCTGCGTAGTCGCGCGGGTTGCACGTGTAGAGCGGCAACTGGTTGGCGATCGCGGTCGCCGCGATGAGCGCATCGAATGCTCGCCCGGCTGGCTTGCGGCCGGAACGCCGAAGCCCAGCCGCGACCGCACCGAACGCCCTCGCCGCGCTCGCGTCGAACGGCAGGGGTTCGAACACCGACTCGACCTCTTGGAGACGCGCTTGGCGAGCGGCGCGCTCGTGATCGTCGTCGGTGACGAGAGGGCCGACCGAGAGCTCCCCGAGCGTGATGGCCGTGATGACCGGCTCGCTCGGGAGGTCGTCGGGCGCCAGGCGCTCCAGGAGGATCACGGTGTTCGTATCGAGGATGCCGACCGCCACGGTCAGATCGCCTGGTCGACCACGCCGTCGACGTCCGCCCGGAACCGGTCGGGATCGATCGGCGGGAGACGCCGGAACCGCTCGACGAGCGCGTGGGCATTCAGGCGTGTACCCGGCAGCGGCCGCAGCTCTGCGACCGGCTTGCCGTCGCGGGTGACGGTGACCCGTTCGCCGGCCAACACGCGGTCGAGGACCTCGCCACCCTTGTTCCGCAGATCTCGCACCGTTGCTTCAGCCACGCCCCCACTGTATCACCGGTGAGACCTACGATCAGCGCGCCGGCGAACGGGAGAGGTCCATCTCGGGTTGTCAGCAGATGCCGATGAAGTGGGGGCGCTCACCTCTTCGTTGATGCACCTACGGTCGACCACCTTCTCAACACCGACCCGCTGGCGCTGCTGATCGGCATGCTGCTCGACCAGCACATGAGACAACGAGGGGCAGCCCGCTTCATGTAGCACGGTGTGCTACGGTAGCGCCCATGAGTAGGGTGATCAGCCAACGCGAGCTGCGCAACGACAGCGGTGACATCATGCGTCGGCTCGACGACGGCGAGACCTTCGTCGTGACGCGCAACGGGGTCCCGGTCGGTGAGCTGCTTCCGCTGCGCCGGCACCGGTTCGTAGCGGCAGAGACCGCCGTCGCGATGTTCCGAACCGCTCCACGGGTCGACTACGAACGCTTCCGAACGGACCTCGACTCCACCGCGAGCCAGGATCCGACGCCTCGTGCCTGAGGGGAGCCGTCACCAGCGTGGTGTGCTCGACACATCTGTGATCATCGACCTCGACCAGTTGGATCCGCGCCGGCTTCCGATCTCGGTCGCCGTCAGCGCACTCACCATGGCCGAGCTGGCAGCAGGGCCACACGCGACGGATGACCCCGACGAGCGCGGGCGACGCCAGGACCGCCTCCAGCGGACCGAGGCCACCTTCGACCCCCTGCCCTTCGATGCGAACGCGGCGCGCGCCTACGGACGCATCTTGGCGTCGGTGTCCGCCGCAGGTCGCAAGGCACGAGGAGCACGAGCTGTCGATCTCCTCATCGCGGCGGCCACGCTCGCCGCCGAGCTGCCGCTCTATACACGCAATGGCGACGCCTTCCGAGCCATCGACGACCTCATCGAAGTCGTGGTGGTGTAACTCAGATCCCGCCCGGCCGCCCTTCTTGGCATGATGCTTGACCAGCAGCACGATTCGTGGGTTCCACTCGGAGCTGAGCCGGCGCCCGAAGGCAACTCGATAAGCCGACGACCACAACTGCCCCGACGATGCTGCCACCGGAGACCCCGAGCACCACCGCCGCTCCCGAGGAGGCGACCAGCACGACGAGCGGCTGACCGTGCGCCCGGCGTCAGGTGGCGGTCGTCGGGTCGATGATGCCCTTCACTTCTGTGATCGTCGTGGCCGGGAACCCGGAGATCTCCGCGTGCTTGCGGATGACGTCTTCGTCCTCGGCCAGGTAGATGCAGAAGGTCTTGTCGGCGGCGACTTAGCTGTACTCCCACTGCACCCGGGGCACGAGCTGCGCGAGCGCCGAGTTCGAGGCGGCGGCCGCGCCCGACAGATCGTCGCTGGTGGACGCCCCCACGTTGGGGATGTCTCGTTCGATGACGAAGCGCTTGAGTGTCATGGTCGGTCCCTCCTGGATGTCGGCTGGCCATCAGCCGGCACGGACGATCATCTGCTGCGAACTGGCCCCTGTCATGGGAGCGGGGTCCCTTTCTGCCGCGGAGCGACGTGGGAGTGGGAAGAATGGCGACGATGGCTGCGGAGCCGCTGGTGGGGCGGGACACGTCGCTCGCGCGCCTGCGGGACGTCGTCGCTCGCGCGGCGGCGGGCGAGCGGTCGCTGGCCCTGGTGAGTGGCCCGGCGGGGATCGGCAAGTCGTCGTTGGTGCGAGCCGCCGTCGGCGACCTCGACATGCTCGGTTGGGGCACCTGCGTCGAGGCCGTGGCGGCCCCGGGGTACTGGCCGTGGTCCCGCGCGCTGGAGGCGTTGGCGGCCGCGGTCGGCGCCAAGGCGACGATCGACGCCGCTGGCGACGACGCGCCGCTCCTCGCTCTGATCGGCCGGGCCTTCGGACCGGCGGCCCCGTCGGGGGGCTCCGAGCGGGACCGGTTGCTGCTGATGGACGCGGTGAGCCGCTGGCTGGTGCGCGTCGCTGCCGAGGGCGGGCCGGTGGTGGTCGTGCTCGACGACCTGCAGTGGGCCGACGTGTCCTCGCTGGTGCTGTTGGAGTTCGTGGCCCGGGACCCCTCGCCGGCGGGCGTGGCGCTCATCGGCTGCTACCGGCACGACGAGATCGATGCGACGGCGCGGCGTCGCCTGTCGCATCTAGCCATGACTGGCACCACGATCGAGCTCGAGGGGCTCGACCGGGCGGCGGTCGATCTGCTGGCCACCGGGATCGCCGGTCGGCTCGGCCCGATCGAGCTCGACATCCTGTTCCGCCGGTCCGGCGGTCACCCGGTGTTCACGCGGGAGCTCGCTCTCCTCGCCCGCGAGGGCCGGGGTGATCACCGCCTCCCCGTGGCGGTGCGCGACGCCATCGAGCGCCGGCTCGCCGGGCTCCCCGTGGGGGCCGAGCTGGTGCTCCAGGTGGCGGCGCTCGCCGGCAATGCCATCGACGCCGACGTGGTGGGCGTCGCCGCCGGCCTCCCCCGTGGCGCCGTCGACGACGCCGTGGCCGCGGCGCGCTCGGCTGGCGTCGTGACCGTCGACCCCGCCGATCGTCCTCGCTTTTCCCACGACCTGTACCGGGAGACGATCTCGGCCGCCATCCCGGCCGATCGCCGGGCGACGCTGCACCAGCGGATCGGCATCGCCCTCGAGGAGCGTGCCGAACGGAGGGTTCCGGTCCATCCCGCCGACCTTGCCCACCACTTCACCGCCGCGGTCTCCAACGGCGAATGGTCACGGGCCGCCCGGTGGGCGCTGGCGGCGGCGGCCGCCGACGTCGACGCGCCCGCCTTCGGCGAGGCGGCCGGGCACCTCCGGCGCTGGCGCGAGTCAATCGCCCGCTCCCCGGAGGTCGTCGACCTTCGTGCCAACGCCACGGTCCTGCTCGCCGAGGCCGACGCGCTGGCTCGGGCCGGGGTGACCGAGGAGGCGCGCGACCGCCTCCGGTCGGCGCAGGGCCTCACCGCGACGGGACCGCTCGCCGATCTGCGGGGTGAGGTCGCTCTCGCCGTCGCCGACCTCGGCGCGCCCACCTCAACCCGTCGAGACGAGGTGCTGCGGGGCCTCGAGGCCGCACTCGCCGCGGTCGAGGGAGTCGACCCCGACCTCGAGGCTCGCCTCACGGCCCGGCTGGCACGGGAGCTGCAGCACTCGGTGGCGGCCGACCGGCCCGGCGCCAGCCGCCTGAGCGAGCGGGCGCTCGCCCTCGGCCGGGCCGGAGCTGCTCCCGCCACCCTCCTGACCTGCCTGCTCGCCCGGCACGACGCGCTGTGGATCCCGGGGTCGCCCGCCCAGCGGATCGAGCTCGCACGGGAGATCGTCGCCGTGGCCGAGCGCGCCGGCGACCACGAGCGGGTAGCGCAGGGGAACCTGCTCCTCGCCAACGCGTTGCTCGAGAGCGGCTCGGCGGCCTTCGACCCGGCGCTCGAGGAGCCTCCGGGTGCTCGATCAGCTCGGCCAGCCCCGCCACCGCTACACGGCCGCCACCCGGCGAGCGGCGGTGCTGCTGCTCCGGGGCGACCTCGACGCCGCCGACGCCGCCGTCGAGGACGCCGCCGCCCTGGGCTCGTCGATCCACGAGCCGGACGCCGAGAACGTGCGGATGTCGCAGCGGTTGGAGCTGGTCCGGGCCCGAGCCGCGGCGGAGGAACTCCTCCGGTTCGCAGCGGCGGCGACCGAGCACTGGACCGGGACGCCGACGAACGCACACGCCATTGCTGCCGGCCTCTGCGCCCGGGCCGGTGATCTGCCGACGGCGCGGCGCCACGCAGCGATCGTGGCCGACCTCGGCTCCATCGCCGCCGACCGGTCCTACTTCTGGTCCGTCGGCGGGCGGGAGCTCAGCGTGGCCGCGGTCGCCCTCGACGACCGCCCGTTGTGCGAGTCGCTCCTCGCCGACCTCGCACCCATCGCCGCGACCTGCGGTGTAAACGGCGCCGTGGTGGCCTTCGCTGGTAGCCACGGCCCGCCGCCGGCCTCCTGGCAGCACACCTCGGTCGAGCCGAGGCCGCCGGCTTCCTCGCCGACGCCGCCGCCGTCTACGAGCGACTCGGCGCGACCGAGTTCCTCGCCGCGCTCCGGGCGGCGTCACCTCGGCCGACCGCCGAGCGCGCCCGAGCGTTCCCCGAGTTGACGGCTCGCGAGGAGGAGGTGCTGGTGCTGATCGCCCGAGGCCTGTCGAACGACGAGATCGTCGCCGATCTGATGGTCAGCCCAGCGACGGTGCGCAATCACATCACCCGGATCTTCCAGAAGCTGCAGGTACGCGACCGCGCCCAGGCGATCGTGCGCGCCCGGAATGCCGGGCTCGCCTGACGATCGTAGGTTCCATCACCGAGGCAGCCCCGAGCCAGACACCCGCGCAAGCCCCGGCTCGAACGCGGGCCGTGCCTGACCATCGCGGCACAGCACCGTCGTGATCGCCCGCGCTCTCGCTCTCGCTGGCGCGTGGCGCCGTTGCTTGACCGCCGGCCACCGCCCCAGGTCGCCAGCGGGATATGCGCCTTGTGCTCGACGACCCGCCGAGCGCTGCACCGCGGAACGCGAGCGATCGACGGTTAGCTGGGTCGGGAGCTAGGCCTTGTGGACGTCCAGAACGCGCGGCCGACGCGAGGTGCAGGTCACCCGGGAGGCGATCAGGCGCACGCTGGCGGAGCGTTCCAATGCCGCCCTGAACATAGGATCCCACCCATGAAGGGCACACTTGCCGTAACCGGGGACAACGACGCCGATCAGCTCGTGAACACGAACCCGCTCGAGCTCCCGTTGGCGATGCTGCTCGACCAGCACATGCAATAACGAAGAGCACCGCAGCCCACCATGAGTGACCGCTGGGCCGCCTCATGTCCCGGTGTGTCGGGTGCTACGGCTCGCCAAGGGGTCGAGGCCGTATCCGAGCTGGTCGATTGGCTCCGCTAACTGGGCACGCTCTGCCGCATTGGCCTTTGGGGCTTTGCGCCGCCTTGGCCGTCGGGGCATCGGGACCTTGGTGATGCCGTCCGCTCGTTCGGACAGGACTCGTGATCGAGTACCCCCGTCCCCGCGGTGTCGGCCTCGTTCTCGTTCGACGGTGAACCCCCACACGGTCGTGGGTCCGGGCGCGAGGCGGACGCCGGCGAAGCAGTCGGCGCGGTCGGACGAGGGCTCGTCGCCGGTCCAGTAGATCTTTTCGCCGAGCACCCAGGTCCACATCGCCAGGCCCGCGGCGTCGAGAGCCTTCCGTAGCGGTTCTGCTCGGACCCACAGCACCCGGGTGCCCCCGTAGGTGCGCTTCCCGGCACAGAACGCGACCACCTCGCCGCTGGAGATCCACGAGTACTCGCGCTCGATCGGACCTAGACCAAGGGCTCCGTCATCGTCGAGGCCACCGGACCAGTGGGCGTCCAGGAGCCCGAGGAGCACCCGGCTGGGCATCAGCACGCCGGGGGTGTCGGCGGTCGAGTAGTCGTTCCCGGACTCCTGGTGGCAGCCCACCGTCGCGAGCGCGTACGCGGCGGTGGTCTTGTCGTCGATCGCGGCGAGCTCCCAGCCGGCTGGGAGCTCATCTGGGCCGGGGTCGTCGTCGAGTCGGTAGGGCCGACGCTCCCGGTCAGACAGATCCAGTTCGCTGGGCCAGGCGCCAACGTCCGGATACTCGCCGAGGCCGCCGATCCACATATCGGCTGGCGTCGAGACCTTCGACAGGCCCATCCAGTTCGTGTTCCCAGCCCAGGTGGGGTGGACCTGGTCGTCGGCTCGGATGATGTTGGCCTGCGTGCGAATCCAGAGCTGTCGCTTGTCGCGGCGGTAGCTCTTGCCGAGATCGGTCGGGTCCTTGATCGTCCACTCCTGGTGCCGTTCCAGCGCTAGCCACTCGCCACCGTCGGGGTCGGTCGCGCAGACCATGTCGATGGGACGTGGGATGTCGGTGGTGACGCCGAGCCACGCGTTGTTGGTCCGCTCCGGATCGGGCTGGTGATCGGTTGCGGTGCGCCACCACGCGGGCTGGTTCTCTTCTCGGAGCCGGATCGCTCGCAGGCGTGCCGAGGGCGTGTCGCCCTCGGTCTCGTCGCCTCGAACGAGCAGTGACGGGTCGATGTCGATGGTCTGGGAGATCTGCCACGGGCCCTGGTAAGGCTCGGGGTCTTCTCTCCAGCGGTAGTCGATGGTGCAGTGGTCTGTGAGGTGGCCGCACAGCTCCTGGAAAGCGATCCGCTCGTACTTCTTCGCGACCCGCTCGGTCGCAGCCTGGCCCCGGTACTCGCGGAGGCGATCGTCGGCCTCGCCGAACTGGTCCTTGGTCCAGCCCAGCTCGAGCATCCGGCTCGCAATCCAGCGAGTACAGAGATCGGCATCCGGGTGGAACACCTTGTCGTCGATCTGGCCGAGTTCTCCGGCAACGTCGCGGAGCTTGCGGGCGTGGTCGCGCGACGCCTTCGGGAGCGATGCCTCGAATGCACTCCACCCGTGGCTGTACAGCATGGCGCTGTCCCGCGGCTCGGCGATCAGCGCTTCGGCGCGGCGCTGCACGCGGGCCTTGCGACTCGTCGCGGTCCCGTCGACGAGGCGCTGAAGTGCGGCGGTCCGCTGTCGGGTCAGGTTCCGACGGCGGGTCCTGCGGGTCTTCTCCTGGTCGGGCAGCACGAGGTCTTCGAGGACATGGCGTTCGAAGTTCCTCTCGAACTCCCAGTCGATCTCAGTCGCGGACCCGAGGTAGCCGCTGTAGGTGCGGCCGAAGCCCTTGCCAGCTGGGCGGCCGTCGGGGCGGTCAAAGGCCAGGACGTTCCGTACGGCGGCCGTGCGACGTTGAGGTCACGTTCGAGCTCGCCGCCGGCGGTCCGGCACAGGTCATCGACGATCTCGGCGCACATCTGCGCGCGGTGGCGGAGCAGCAGGTGCGCCACCGGCGCGCCGATAGCGAACACCGCGTCGTAGACGGCTCGGGCGAGGTCTGCCAGCGCATCGAGATCCGCGGACGCCTTGATGTGGTGGCGGCGGCGGAGCACGTGCCCATAGGCGGCGGCGACCACACGATCAATGACGTACGGGTCGTTGACCTTGGCGAACCGGCTGACGAGCTCGGCGAGGATCTGCGGGTGGTGGGTGGTCACGGACACCAGGGCCTTGGTCGCAGTGTCACGCAGTCGCCGGTTGGGGCTCGTGAACAGCCATGCGAGGTACACGCTGGCGAGCCGGGCAACGTCCTCGGGCGCGTTCGGATTCGCCCAAGCCCAGTCGATCGTGCGGCTCACCGGGTTCACGTTGTCCGTGTAAACCCAGATGAGCTTCCGGGACCACGCGTCGTCGTGGTCGGGCACGCTCATCCTCCAGAGCAGCGGGTGGAGCCACTCGGCGTTGAGCGGGTGGTTCGGCACACAAGCGAGCGCCGAGATGATGCGCAGCCACTCGTAGTCCTCCACGACACGCGCGTTCAGGTACTTGCGCCGTAGGTCGTGGGTGGCGGTGGTGAACGCGACTGGGTTTCGCCATAGCAGGGTCTCGAAGAAGCCTCCTGTGCGACGCCGCGAAGCCAGGCTCGCGGGTCGCCGCGGACCCACCGCTCGCCCACGACGTTGTCGCCGAAGCGGAGCACGGTGGCGAGCTCCTTGCCTCGCTTCTCTGGCACCAGGAGCACAAGCGCGGCAACAACGCCGCTCATCGCCCACGGGCGGTCGACCTTGGAGATGTCCCGGACCGCGGCAGCAAGCTTCGTGTTGGTGGGATTCCGCTCCAAGATGACCTCGGCTCGGAGGTGGTCGGCGAGCCGCTGGCAGGTGAACCGGATTGTGTCCGTCGCGGTTCCGTCCCGGTCGACGGTCTCGCGCAGCAGGAGCCCTTCGACGATGAGCCCGTTCAGCAGTGACTTCGAGTTCTGGGTCGACGCGTGGACGGTCTGGCACGCGGTGTTCGCTTCGGCGATCGGCAGCGCCTCGGATCCGGAGTCGACCATCGCCCCGGCGAGTGCGGCGACCGCCTTCTGGGCCTTGTGCTCCCAGTCTCCGTAGTTGAGGCGGGTCGAGCGCTGCAGGGCCTTGTCCACTGCGCTGATCAGGCCGTCGAAGACCCACACCAGGCTGCCGGCCTCCCGGGGGATCTCTGCGAGCCCGCGGCCTTGGACGGACTGGCAGAGGCTTCGGAGGAACAGGGGGTTGGTGATCTCCGGGAGCAGCGTGGGGATATCGGGTAGGCGGAGCCCGTACATGGCCGCGTACAGGTTGAGCGCTTCCTCCTCGTGACCCGCGAGGCCGCGATGCAGAGATCTGGTCGTACCCGCCGGGGTCCCGCCGGGCAAGACCGAGGTCTCGTAGACGTCGCGGAGCGTGATGACCAGCGCGACCCAGGGGTAGTTGGCGACCTCGGCGACGAACCCCGGCAGCTGGGTCTCCCACACGTCTGCGCCGGCTCCTTCGTTGATCGCGTCGATCACCAGCAGGGCGCGGCCCCGCCGTCGGACGCGGGCGGCTACGTCTAGACCTTGGAGGGCGTCGCTGAGGGTCAGGGTGCCGAGGCGCATCTGCACGAGTTGCGGGTCCACCACGCCACTGTCGAGGTGCTGGCCGAGCAGGAGAACCGACGGGAGGTCGTCCGCGATCCGTTCCGTGGCGACGTCGGCGACCAGGTGGCTCTTGCCGCAGCCCGCTTCTCCGACGAGCAGCACCGACCCGCTGATCGCCGCTGCCACGTCGACGCCCCCGAGGTAGTAGAGGATGTCGTCGACGGTGCCGCGGAGCCGCCACAGCGACGAGTCGAAGGAGTGCAGGTTCTCGCGCTGCCGGTCGCGTTCGTCTTCGGCCTTCTGCGCTGCCGATTTCTGCCTTGCGCGCGTGGATGGGGTTGCGGGCGGTGGGCGCGCTGCGTGCCTCCGGCTCTGGTCGGTGAGCTTGTCGACGCGGGCCTTCACGGTCGTCTGGACCGCCTCGATGCCCTCGCGGAGCTTGGTCGCCTCGGTCTCGATGCGTCGGAAGACGACCTCGCCGGGGTCGCTGAGGTGTTCGAGGCTGGCCACGACGACGCCGGCCCAGTCGTCCAGCAGCGTCCCGATGGCCTTGGCGCCGTCGAGGATCACCTGCTCGGGGGACCCCTGCCGGTCCACGTACGGCCGACTGTTCACCGGTGCGGCGAGCAGGTCCTTGAGCACGGCGGCGAACCGGGGACCTCGGCAGGCGGCATCGATGATGCTGCGAGTCTCGGTCTCGACGTTGACCTCAGGGCTGTAGCGCTCGCCCAGGTTCTTGACCTCGCGGTCGACCTGGTTCTCCATGAACGTCTTCGTGAGGAACTTCTCGTCGAAGAAGTACCGGATGGCGCCGGCGTGCTCGTCGCTCGTGATGGCGTCCAGGAGCTGGGACTCGCCGCAGAACTCGAACGCGACGTTGAGGCCCTTGGCCTTGGCCTTCTTTGTCCAGTCGGCGACCGCTGCCTCCCACTTGGTGATCGCGGCGTTGGACCGGTCCTTCGGGAGCACGAAGATGTATCGCTCAAGATCCGGGGTGCTCTCAAGTGCTGAGACGACGCTCTTGGTCATCTGGGCGAACGTGCTGGCGTCGAACTTGAACAGGTACTTCGCCTGCCAGGCCCACCGGCCCCCGCTCCCCTTTCCGACGGGGATGCAGGAGAACTCGATTCCGCCGTCTGGTGTTGCGCGGCGTTCGATCTCGGTGCCCCGGTCGAGTCCTTCGAGGTCCCAGGCGAGCAGGTACGCGAGCTCCTCGAAGCCGCGGTCCTTAGCTCCTGCGTGCTCGCGGATGCGCGACAGGTCGACCGTGGGCAGTGCCTTCATCGGCGGGCTCGGCGGTCGGTGTTCCAATGCAGGCGCTCATGGTCGCACGCAGACGTGACAGCGAGACGGTGCTCATAAGGCGCTACTGGGTCGGCCGGCGACGTGCGGCGCGACCGTCAGAGGATGCCGATGTAGTACAGGCACTACCTCTTCGTTGTCGCATGTTCGGCCAACGCACCCGGACTTCGGCTGGCCCACCGTACGAGCCACCGGTGGGTCTGCTCCGGTCGATCGGATCCCGCGCGATCATGGCGCCATGCAGGGAGATCTCGCCGTCACCGGTGATCCAGATGCCGACCGCCTCGTCAACACGGACCCGCTCGCGCTCCTGTTGGCGATGCTGCTCGACCAGCAGGTACCCATGGAGTGGGCCTTCCGTTCGCCGTACCTGTTGCGTGAGCGCCTGGGCGGGGCACTGGACGTGGCCACCATCGCCGCCATGGCGCCGACCGAGTTGGAGAACGTGTTCAAGGGGCCTCCGGCATTGCACCGCTACCCGGGCTCCATGGCCAAGCGCACTCAGGCGCTGTGCCAGCACCTGATGGACCACCACGGGGGCGACGCCGCCGCCCTGTGGGAGGGCGCCGGTTCCGGCGCCGAGCTGCACGACCGCCTGCGCGCCCTGCCGGGTTACGGACCGGACAAGGCCCGCATATTCCTGGCCCTGCTGGCCAAGCGCTTCGCGCTGGCGCCGGCGGGTTGGGAAGAACACGCCGGTCCCTTCGCCGACGACACGCCGCGCTCGGTGGCCGACGTCGACTCGCTGCACAAGCTTGCCCAGGTGCGAACGTTCAAGAAGGCGATGAAGGCGCAGGGCAAGACCAAGTCGGACTGATCGTCGCATCGCTCGCCCCTGGCTCGCCCCTGGCTCGCCCTGGGCTCGCCCTCGATCGTCCCAAGAGATGGGCCGCCCGGCGGAGACAGGCTGGCGGTCACGAGCGGGGCAGGGCTTGGTGGCGTTGGCGGTCGAGCCAGCCCAGGAGCACCGCCACGGCGCGGGGATCGTGGCGGAGCCGGTGCCCTGCGCCGGCGATGAGCCGGAGCTCGGCGGACCCATGGGCGTCGGCCAGCACCCGGGCATCGAGGCTGGGGACGACATCGTCGTCGTGGCTGTGCACCACGAGAAGCGACCGGTCACCCAGTTCGGCGGCGCACTGCGCCGCTCGGATGGCACGCAGCGGGCGGGCCCACACCTCGAACGATGCCGGGAACGCGGCATCGGTGATGAGCGAGATGTCACGGGCGTGCGCGATCAGCCGCCGGGGTTGGCCCGCCCAGTCGTCGAAGTCGGCCGGAGCACCCAGAGCGGCCACCCCCCGCACGTGGGGATCGCGAGCGGCGGCACACAGGCTCAGCGCGCCCCCGGTCCCGAACCCGATCAGCCACACCCCGCTCACCGCCTCGGTCGACCGCACGTGCTCGACGGCCGCGGCGACATCGTCGAGCCATCCCCCGAGGGAGAAGTGGCCCTCGGAGCGTCCCGCGCCGCGGAAGGTGAAGGCCAGCGCCACCCAACCCGACTCCGAGGCGATGCGGTCGGCGAGCTGCGGGAACGTCGTGGCCGCCGTACGCGCCCCCCCGGCCCCCGACGGGAACCCGTGGCACAGCACGACCGCCGGTACCCCGGCCGAGCCGGCCTCGACGCCGCCGGGAGGGCGAGCGAGGTGGCCGGCGAGATTCAAGGCCCCGGATCGGAACCGGCCCGTCATAGGCACGAGCGCCTCGACGCCCTTACGCGTTGCGCTGCGCCGGCGCGGCGGACCGAGCGCCGGCGCAGTCGCGGCACCGGCGGTAGCCCCGGTTGCGCGCCTCGGCCAGCGTGTCAGGGGCGAAGCACTGGGCCGTCCCGGATTCGACCATCGCCTGCACCGTCTCGGGTGCCGTGCAGGCACCGACGTCGTGAACGACCAGGACCCGTTTGTCGCCCAACCACTCGTGGCTGGCGAAACGAGCCGGTCGGTCCATCGAAGCGACACTATTCGTTGGCGAACGGTACTCGGTCGCCATGGCGCGATACCGGGGAGGGCGCGACACGCCCTCCCCGGTATCGAATCGTTGCTGGAAAGAACCGGACGGCGCACAGCGCCGGGGGGGACCAACTCCCGGCCGCCGACCGGCGGTGACTGGCGGGTATTCGCCGGGTGGTCCAGCGGCCGCCTAGCGGCCAGCCACCTCCGAAGTCCCAGATCGTTGACTCAGCTGGACCACCTCCTTTCTTCGGTAGCGATAGTCAACCACAACGAGGCTCGAAAACGGCACGCGGTTTGCCCTGTCGTTCGCCGGCCGTTCGCCGCTCCGTTCACGGCGCCCCCTCAGGACCAGGCAGGATCTCGGGGCCGATGGCGCCGATGGCTCGGAAGTAGTCCAGCTCGGCGTCGAGCACGGCCCACACCTCGTCATCGGTCACGTCCAGCCCGGTGTCGTCGGCCCGGGCCAGGAGCCTGGCCAGCGATTCGTCGTCGGCCACCACCACCGGGACCGCCGGGATGACCGACCGGTCCTCGGGCACACCCTCGTCCCGGAGGTAGGCCAGGTGCCAACGCAGCAGGGCGCGCACGTCGTCGTAGCTGAGCCGGGCCGTCATCTCGGCGGGCAGGCGATCCGCGACGTGGTCGACCGCCTCGTCGACATCGAACAACGCTTGGCGGGGTTGGCGCGAGAGGTTGAACACCTCGCCTCCCACCGCCACCAGCGCCACCACGATCACGCCGAGAACCGCCGCCGCGACGAAGATCCAGGTCACGGCTCCCCACCGCCCGTGGCGGAGCGACCTGCGACGCACGAAAATCGCCGCGTCTGTGTCGCTCCTGGCGGCTGTCGCCGCCGGGCCGCATGGCCCAGGACCGGTGGGGGGCCCGCGGGGCCGAGGCTCCGCCGGAGCCCCCCGGGTGCCGATCGATCCCTCGCTGCCGCGCTCGGCGGCATCCGCCGCCGGGCCGCTTGGCCCAGGCCCGGTCGATCGACGACAAGTTCTCGGCGCCGCCCAAGGCGGCGGCCAACCAGCTCGCCCGAACGGAGTGAGCGAAGCGAACGAGTGAGGGCGATTCTCCTCATCGCCGACCGATCGTAGAGGTGCCGCTGGCGTGGCTCGCTTGGCTCAGTTGATCAGGTCGACCAGTTGGGCGAGAACGGCGTCGTTGACGGCGTCGACACCGCCGTAGAGGAACCCGGCGTCGATGTCGTCGGCCCGTGCCGCCAGGTAGGGCACCACCGATCCCGCCTCGGCGGGCACCGACGTCGGTTCGACGAGGAGCAGGGGCCCGCCGAAGGAGGCGACGTGCGCGCCGCCGGCGAGGGCGTCGAAGTCGCTGCGGCCCGACGCGAAACCGATGGTGTCGAACGTCGTCGAGATCGACTCGGCCGGGCTGACATCGAAGAACGCGACCGCGGCCAGCGTGGCGGTGCGGAACCGGTCCGCTCCGGCCACGGCCAGCGCGGACGGGTCAGCCGCGGCCGCCTGACCTCCTATGGCGACCCGCCCGACACCCGGTCGGGCCGCGAGGTAGGCACCCGTCTCCAACGCCATCACGCGGTCGTCGGTGAGCAGGACCGCGCCGTCGAGCGCGGCGGCGACGGCCCCACCGACGAGCGCGTCGGCGGCGTTGCGACCGGTAGCCAGCACGACCCTGGCCGGGTCGCCCAGTCCCACGGTGGCGATGGCCACAGCCGTGGCGAAGCGCGTGCCGCCGGCCAGGCGGTCAACGTCGTAGCCCAGCGCCGCCACCTCGGCCTCGATGGCTGCGCTCACCGCGCCGGTGCCACCGACCACGAACACCCGGCTGCCCGGACCGGGCGCGTGGGCCCGGAGAAGCTCGGTCCGCACGCGGGTATCGAGGCTCGCGCTCGACCCGTTCGTGAGCAACACCGGACCGTCGACCGCGGCGGCCAACGGCGTGCCGGCCAGCGCATCGGGGAAGGCCAACGACGTGGCCAGCACTACGCCGCCGGCGCTGCCGGTGGCGGGGAACGCGGAGCGGGAGATGGCCGTCGCCGTCCCGATGCGGTCCTCGCCGGCCAGGCGGACGACCGGCCCACCCGGGGGGGCAGGGGGGGCGACCGCGACATCGATGATCAAGGGTCGGCTCCCGCCGCCGTAGTCGCCCCCGACGTTGGTGGCCGCGCCCGTGGCCAGATCGACCGTGTAGAGGTCGGAGGTGGCCGATGTGCCGCTGCCCTCGACCAGCACGGCGTAAGCGGTGCCGTCGGGCGCGATGTCGAGGCCCCCGTCGGTGATGTTGCCGGCGCCGAGGGCGCCGACCGTGAAGAGCTGGCCCGTGTCCGGCGAGACGGCCGGCGAGTTGAGGCCCTGAGTGACCAGCACGTCGTTGAACGTGTCGATGGCGTAGTTGGTGGTGACCGAGGCCCCGGCGACGTTGTTGGAATAGGCCGAGGCGACCACGCTCGGTCCGTCCCCGGCATTGGCGTCACCGGCGGCGAAGGCGAGCTCTCCGTCGATCTGCACCCCGGGCTCGGCGGCATCGGCGTCCACGAACGAACCCGTGACGGGATCGATCCTCGCGTTGCCGCCCGAGGCGCTGACCAAGCGAATGACGTCGCTCACCGGGTTGAAGTCGAAGCCGAACCGGTCGCTGTTGTCGAGGTCGAGCGTGAGGCCGACGCCCACCCCGGTGGCCGCTCCTCCCGGCTCGATCGTGTACACCCGCCCGGTATCGCCCATGCCGGTCAGGACGCCGGTGGCGGGCCGGTAGTCGATGGCGACAAGGGATTCGCCGTCCCGCAACCCGGTGACCGGGGCCGAGGCGGTCAACGCGGCCGGTGAGCCGGCCAGGAAGGCCACCAGTTGGCTGTCCGCGGTGAGCCCGACGATGACGTCCGCCGGCGCCGCCGGCGCCGGGGTGACGGGCCCCAGGAGGCTGAACAGTGCGGCGGCGGTGACGCCGCCGGCAACGAGACGTCGCATGGGTGCTGCCTCCTGGGAATCTTGTGGGCGAGATCCGCTGGGTCGACTCTAGATCCGACGCCCGACCGGCGTCCTCGGCACCCGCAATATGAAGCGTGCGACCGGGCCACGGTCCGGTGCCGACGTCAGATGCCGATGCGCCGGGCCAGCTGCTCGCGATGGTAGGTCGGGTCACCGAAGAGCAGCTCGGAGCTCTTGGCCCGCTTGAAGTAGAGGTGGGCCGGGTGCTCCCAGGTGAAGCCGATCCCACCGTGGACCTGGATGTTCTCGGCCGCGGTATGGAAGTAGGCCTCGGAGCAGTAGGCCTTGGCCAGCGACGCCATCGCCGGCAGCTCGTCGTTGTGCTCCGACGCGCACCATCCCGCGTAGTACGCGGCCGAGCGGGCCGACTCCACCTCGAGCAGCATGTCGGCACAGCGGTGCTTGATGGCCTGGAAGCTCCCGATGGGCCGGCCGAACTGCACCCGCACCTTGGCGTACTCGACCGCCATGTCCAAGCAGCGCTGCGCCCCACCCACCTGTTCGGCGGCCAGCGCCACCGCGGCGAGGTCCAGTACCCGCTCGATGACCGTCCAGCCCTGGCCGTCGATGCCGACGAGGCGGGCGGGGGTCGCCGAGAACCGAAGGCGGGCCTGCTTGCGGGTCTGGTCCAAGGTGGCGAGGGGCGTCCGCGTCAGGCCGGGGGCGCGGGAGGCGTCACCCTCCACCGCAAAAAGGCTCACGCCGGCGTCGGAACGAGCCGCGACCAGGACCAGCGAGGCGATGTGGCCGTCGAGCACGAACATCTTCGTGCCGTCGAGCGTCCACCGCGCGTCGCCGTCGTCGTCGTCGTCGCCGTCGTCGTCGTCGCCGTTGGTGCCGTCGTCGTTGGTGCCGGCGCGGGGCCCGCCGGCGGCGCGGCCGCGGGTGGCGCGCACCGTCACCCCCGCCTCGTCCCAGCGTCCCGACTCTTCGGTCAGCGCCAGCGTGGCGATGGTCGCGCCGGTGGCGATACCGGCGAGCAGGCGCCCCGTCAGAGCCCGCTCCGCGCTTCCCGGAGCGTGGATCAAGGTGTTGGCCGCGAGGACGACCGACGAGAAGAACGGGGCGCACAGCAACGAGCGGCCCATCTCCTCCAGCACGACCACGAGCTCGACGTAACCGAAGCCCGACCCGCCGTGCTGCTCGGGCACGATGAGACCCTGGAGGCCGAGCTGATCTGCCATCTGGTGCCAGACGGACGGGTCATAGCCCTCGGCGGTCTCCATCAGGCGCCTGACCTCGGGCTCGGGCGACTTTGCTTCGAGGAACTGGCGCACGACCGTGCGCAACTCCTCCTGCTCCTCACTGAAGGCGAAGTTCACGGCACAGCCCCCTGAGCGTCACGCCCGGCCGACGGGCGGGTGGACAGGCTCGGTCCGTTCCTTCTTAGCCGAGCCGTGTGCCGTGCGCCCCGTGGTCGACCTACGTCCTCGACCTGGGCACCTTCCGAGTAGCGATCCCGAGGAGCGTTCCCGGGCACGCTCGGCGAAGTACGACAGGACCCGGGCCGGACGCGGCACCGGACCACGCGAGCAGCGCTGACGCGGCCAAGGCGTCCGTTGCCCTCCCCCGCTCCGTACCATCGACACAGGACCTCGGTCGCGAAAGGACCTCCCATGAACCTCGGCCCCACCGAGCTGATCGTCATTCTCGCCATCGTCATGCTGCTGTTCGGCGCCAAGAAGCTTCCCGACCTGGCCCGCAGCCTCGGGCAGGCTCAGCGCGAGTTCCGCGACGGCGGCCGCGAGGCGGCCAACCGCAACGAGGAGTCCAAGCCGGCCTGATCGCCGAACCAGCCCGAGCGCGCGCCGCGGGCCGGCGCTATCCGCCGCGTCCGAACCCGCACCCCGGGGCGGGCCCGGGGCATTAACACTACCGTCGTAGTGCTAATGGGCGACGTGGTTGCTTAGACTGGCGGCGTGCCCGAGCCAGTCACCCCACCCTCCGGGCCTGCCGCCCCACTGTTCGAGATCAACGGCCTCCACGTCCGGGCGGACGGCAACGAGATCCTGCGTGGGGTCGACCTGGTGGTCGGCGCCGGTGAGGTCCACGCCCTCATGGGGCCGAACGGCTCGGGCAAGTCGACGCTGGCCACGACCCTGCTGGGTAGCCCCGACTACGAGGTCACCCGCGGTCGGTTGCGGTTCAAGGGCGACGACATCACCGACTGGGACATCGACGTGCGGGCCAAGGCCGGCATCTTCCTGGCCTTCCAGTACCCCCAGACCATTCCCGGCGTGTCGGTGCTCAACTTCCTGCGCCAGGCGCTGTCGGCCCGCAAGGGCATCGACCTGTCCGTGTTGGAGCTGCGCCTGGCCATCATGGAGTGGATGGAGCGCCTCGACATGGACCCGTCGTTCATGGAGCGCTACCTCAACGAGGGGTTCTCCGGCGGGGAGAAGAAGCGCAACGAGGTGCTCCAGATGGCCATCCTCGAGCCCGAGCTCGCCATCCTCGACGAGACCGATTCCGGTCTCGACATCGACGCCCTCAAGGTCGTGGCCAAGGGCGTTCAGGAGGTTCGCCGCGAGCGACCCGAGCTCGGCGTGCTGATCATCACCCACTACCAGCGCCTGCTCGAGCACCTGGAGCCCGACCACATCCACATCCTCATCGACGGGCGCATCGTCGACAGTGGCGGGCCCGAGCTCGCCCATCGACTCGAGGCGCAGGGGTACGAGGCGTGGCGTTAGGGCTCGTGCCGCTGGCGTTGGCCCGGTTCACGCCGAGCGCGATTTCGAGGTCGAGGACGCCGCGAGCCGCGTTCCTGGCCGGCGTGAGAGAGCACCAGCGTTAGTGGTCGCGGCCCTGAACGTCACCACGATCAAGAAGGACTTCCCGATCCTGGCCCAGATGGTCCCGGGCGAGGATGGTCCCCGTCGCCTCGTCTACCTCGACTCGGCGTCGTCCGCCCAGAAGCCCGCGGCCGTGCTCGACACCATGCAGCAGTACTACGAGACGACGCACGCCAACGTGCACCGAGGCGTGTACGCCATCGCCGCCGAGGCCACGGACCGCTACGAGCGGGCCCGCGAATCGGTGGCGCGGTTCATCAACGCCCCGTCGGCTCGCGGCGTCGTCTTCACCAAGAACGTGACCGAGGCCATGAACCTCGTCGCCTACGCCTGGGGCCGAGCCAACCTCGGCCCCAACGACTCGGTCCTGCTCACCGAGATCGAGCACCACGCCAACCTGGTGCCGTGGCTGATGCTGCGCGAAGCGACCGGCGTCGAGCTGCGCTTTCTGCCCATGGCGGCGGACTACTCACTCGACCTCACCGACCTCGACCGTCTGGTCGACGGCGTCAAGCTGGTGGCGGTCACGGCCATGTCGAACGTGTTGGGGACCCTGCCCCCGGTCCGGCGGATAGCCGACGCGGTCCACGCCGCGGGGGCGCTGGTGCTGGTGGACGGGGCCCAGTACGTCCCCCACCTGGCCACCGACGTCGAGGCGCTCGACTGTGACTTTTTCGGCTTCACCGGGCACAAGATGCTCGGGCCCACCGGTATCGGCGTGCTCTGGGCCCGCGAGGAGCTGCTGGAGGCGATGCCCGCCTTCCTGGGGGGCGGCGAGATGATCCGCGACGTCCGCCTCGACGGCTGGGCCCCGAACGACATCCCCTGGAAGTTCGAGGCGGGCACCCCGCCGATCGCCGAGGCCATCGGCCTGGGTGCCGCGGTCGACTACCTCTCGGGCCTGGGCATGGCGGCGGTGCGCGAGCACGAGGTGAGCCTCACCGCCTACGCCATGCGCTCGCTCGCCGAGCGCTTCGGCGACGACCTGACGATCCACGGCCCGGCCGAGCCGGCGGCGCGAGGCGGCGTCCTGTCGTTCAGCTACCGCGACATCCACCCCCACGACATCTCCCAGGTGCTCGACACCCGGGGCGTCTGCGTGCGGGCCGGGCACCACTGCGCCAAGCCGCTCATGCGCCGTCTCGGGGTGGGCGCCACCGCCCGGGCGTCGCTGTACGTCTACAACGACGAGTGCGATGTCGATGCGTTGGCCGATGCGCTCGACGCCACGGGTAAGTTCTTCGGGTGAGCACGATCGGCGGGGCCGCCTGATGCCCGGCTTGGAGGATCTCTACCGCGAGATCATCCTCGACCACTATCGCAACCCCCGTAACCGCGGCGAGCTGCCGGCTCCACCGGCGCACCGGGTGGAGGGCTTCAACCCGTTGTGCGGTGACGAGATCGTGCTGTTCCTCGACGTGGCCGACGGCCGAGTGTCCGACCTGCGCATCGCCGGGCAGGGCTGCTCCATCAGCCAGTCGTCGGCGTCGATGATGTCGGCCGCGGTCAAGGGCAGGAGCCTGGAGGAGATCCGGGGGCTGACCCGGCGGTTCAAGGCCATGATGTCGATCCACGAGCACACCATCGGCGGTGCCGGTACCGACGGCGATGGCGGCGTCGACCCCGACGCGGTCGTGGACCCTGCCAGTCCCGGCGCCGCTCTGGGCGACCTCGAGGCGCTGCGCGGCGTCGTCAAGTTCCCGGTGCGGATCAAGTGCGCGACGTTGTCGTGGATCACCCTGGCCCAAGGGATCGACGAAGCAACGGCCGGCGCCAGTACCTGACCCGCCGCCCCCTCGCGGCTCTGGAGCACGATCTCGTACGCGCACCGCCAGTGCCGCGTCGAAAGGAGAGGCGATGACCGAACAAGGCGGGTACGCGCTGCGCCTCAGCGAGGCGGAGCGGATGCGGTACCGGATGATGGCGGCCCTGGCCAAGGACTCCGAGGCCGAGCTTTGGAGCAGGGCCGGGATCGTCGAGGGTAACCGGGTAGCCGACGTGGGTTGTGGGCCGGGCGCCATCCTGGCCGAGATCGGCCGACTGGTCGGACCGACCGGACGGGTGATCGGGGTCGAACCCGGCGAGGAGGCGCGCTCGGCGGCGCGCCAGGAGCTCGAGGCCGCCGCCCTGTCCTTCGTCGATGTCCTCGAGGGCAGCGGTGACGCCACCGGGCTCGAGCCGAGGTCCTGGGATTGCGTGATGGTCCGCCACGTGCTGGTGCACACGGGCGCGGCCGCGGCTGGGATCGTGGCCCATCTGGCCACGCTGCTGGTGCCCGGTGGTCACCTGTACCTGGTGGACGTCGACCTCGACGCCTTTCGGACCGCACCCGCCGACGAAGCTGTCGACGAGCAGATGACCCGGTACGCCGACTTTCACCGGCGACGGGGCAACGACGTGCGCATCGGGCCCCAGCTGGGGGTCCTGCTGCGCGCCGCCGGGCTCGAAGCGGTGGAGCACCGGGGCACCTACCAACGCATCCCCGCCGCCGCGGTGGCAGACGGAGGGCCGTTGCGGGCGGCCCGCGAGGCGATGCTTGCCTCGGGCGACCTGCAACCGGAGGACGAGGAGCGCTGGGAGGCGGCTCGAGCGCGCTTCGGCGCGCGGGCCGATGCCGAGCTGTGGATGCCGGCCTTCATCGCCATCGGTCGCGCGCCGCTCGGCTAATGTCCTGCCCGCCGCGCCCCCGCGGCCTTCGCCGCGACCTCCCCCGCGACCGAGGTTGCCGGCGCACCGGCCCTACCCCGCGCGGTCAGCCCTCGCCCAGGGCCGCGTTGATCCGGTTGGCCAGCGCCCGGTCGCGGTCGGTGATCCCGCCGGCGTCGTGTGAGACGAGATCGATCGTCACCTTGTTCCAGGAGTTCGACCAGTCGGGGTGATGATCGAGTTTCTCGGCGATCAACGCCACCATGGCCATGAACCCGAAGGCCTCGACGAAGTCGTCGAACTCGAGCCGGCGGTGGAGCTTGCCGTCGACGACGGCCCAGCCCTCGGGGACGTCACCGGCCTCCTGGGGTGCCATCGGGCGAGGCTAACGCGCTCCCGGCGGCGGATGGGCCGCCGGGGCGCATAGCAGTCGGCGCATAGCGGTCGGCGCATGGCGGTCGGCTCCTGCCGCAGCGACGTCCGGGGCCCGGGACCGGTTCAGGCCAGCGGGTCGGCGAAGGGGTCCTCCATGGCGGGACCGGCCACCGCGCCGGGGCCAGGTTCATCGGGCGCGTCGACCTCGGCGTATGCGGCGTAGCCCGAGCCCTCGAGCTCGGCGGCCAGCTCGGGGCCGCCGCTGGCCCGGATGCGGCCCCCGACGAGCACGTGCACGAAATCGGAGCGCAGCTCGTGCAGCAAAGCGCTGTAGTGGGTGATGGCCAGCACCCCGAGGCCGACCTCGTGGGTGGCCGCCTCGATGCGCCGGCTGACCGCCCGCAGGGCGTCGACGTCGAGACCGGAGTCGATCTCGTCGAGCACCGCGATCCGGGCGCCGAGGATGCCGAGCTGCAGGGTCTCGTTGCGCTTCTTCTCACCACCGGACAGGTCGACGTTGAGGGCGCGGGCCAGGAAGCGCTCGTCGAAACCGATGCGCTCGGCTTCGGTGACCATGGTGGCGCTGAGGCCGGCCGTTGGGCGCCCGGCCGCGACCAACGCCTGTTCCATCACGTCGCGCAGGGCGACGCCGGGCACCTCGACCGGGTACTGCATGGCCAGGAACAACCCGGCCTGGGCCCGTTGCCACGTGGCCAGCGCCAACAGGTCCACCCCGTCGAGCGTGACCGAGCCGCCGGTGACCCGGTAACCGGGCTTGCCCATGATGACGTGCGAGAGGGTCGACTTGCCCGACCCGTTCGGCCCCATCACCGCGTGGACCTCGCCACTGCGGACGACGAGGTCGACGCCGCGCAGGATCGCCTTGCCGGCCACGTCGACGCACAGGCCCTCGATCCGCAGCTCGCTGCGCGCCGACCCGTCGGTCGTGCTCGCCGTCACGGAAGCTCGACCAACACGTCGTCGCCCTCCACGGTGACCGGGTAGACGGGCGTCGCCCGAGTGGCCGGCAGCGACCGGGGCTCGCCGTCGACCAACGAGAACGTGCTGCCGTGCTTCCAGCACTCGATGGCGTGCTCGTCGCAGAGCACGTCACCCTCGGCCAGGGAGATGTCGGCATGGGTGCAGCGGTCGCCGATGGCGTAGAACGCGGCGGCGCAGCGCACCAGCGCGATGCGGTGGCCGTCGATGTCGAAGCGCTTGGCGGTACCGGGTGCCAGGTCGTCGACCGCGCAGAGCCGATGACGCCCACCGAGCGTGGTCACGACTCGCGCCGTTCGAACTTGTCGGTAACCGCAGCCTGCAGGCCGGGAGCGGCGGCCGGCACCGGGAACTGGTCCAGGACCTCGCGGAAGAAACCGCCCACCACGAGCCGTTCGGCCACGTCGGGCGGCAGGCCGCGGCTCTCGAGGTAGAAGCGCTGGTCCTCGTCGATGGGGCCGACCGCCGAGGCGTGGCTGCAGTGCACGTCGTTGTTCTCGATCTCCAGGTTGGGCACGGACTCGGCCCAGGCGCCGTCGGACAGCTTGACGTTGCGGTTCGTCTGGAAGGCGTTGGTGCCTCGCGCGTTCTTCCGCACTCGTATCAGCCCGGTGTACACCGAGCGCGACCGACCGCCCACGGCTCCTTTGAACAACAGGTTGCTCGTGGTGTCGGGGGCGGCATGGTCCTGGAAGGTGCGAAAGTCGAGGGTCTGGTCGGCCTCGCCGAAGTACACGGCCAGCAGCTCTCCCGTCGCCCCCCGGCCCACCAGCTTGCAGTCGGTGCGCTGGCGGGCGTAGTCGCCACCCAGACCGGCACAGGCCGACACCAGGGAGCCCTCGGTGTCGACGCGGGCCACCTGCGACGCGATCTGCCACGAGCGCAGGTTCAGGTCCTGCACGTTCACGTAGCCGAGCCGGCCGGAGCGGGCGACGTCGAGCTCGACGACGGGCACGCTGAGCACGGCGCCCGCGCCGCCGAGGTACGCGTCGAGGACGGCGGCCCGGGCGTCTCGGCCCACTTGGACGACCAGGCGGGGGAACATGGCCGGCGTCCGCCCCGGGCTCCCCCGGTCCGCCGGGCCTGCCCCTTCGAGGTGGTTGACCACGATGACGGGTTGGTCGAGGACGAGGCCGTCGGGCACGCGCACCACCACCGGGGCGGACGAGAAGGCGTCGTTCATCAGGGCGAACACGTCGGTCGGCTCCTCGAGCACCGACCCGATGGCCGATTCGTCACCGCCGAGCTCGACGAGCGGGCCCACGACGAGCCCCTTGGCCGCCCACCGCGGTGCGACCTCGGCGTGGGCCACGACGCCGTTGACGACCACGACCATGGCGGCATGATCCGGGTACGTGCCGAGCGCAGCCCGCAGGTGGCCGGGCGCGAGGGCCGAAGCCGGCACCGGTACCGGCACCGTGCCGAGCTCGTACCCCTCGAGGTCCAGCTCGGCGATGCGGCTGTAACGCCACACCTCTTCCTCCACGCTCGGCAACGACTCGGCCGCGAAGCGCTCCGCCGCGGCCACCCGCCGGGCACGGAGCCAGTCGGGGCCCGCCAGGGCGGCCGCAGCGTCGGTGGTGAACGTGATCAGCGATGGTCCTCTCGCGAAAAGCGACCCCGCACGGGGGCCGGCAGACGTATGAGCCTACCGCCGTCACCAACCCGGTTCAGCGCTTGCGGCGGAAGAACCGGCGCCAGCGGGCGCCACCGGAGAGGCGTGCGCGCTGTCCGTGGACCTCGGCCATGATGGACGGCCCGGCTGCGTTGACGATGTCCTCGGCCTCATCGAGCAAGCGGGCCACCGCCTCGCCGCCGACGCCGGGCGGCTCGTCGGGCGTCTCCGGTGTGACCAGGGTGCCGTGGCTCCAGTTCACGTCGGCGTACCGGCGCTCGTAGCCCGGGCAATCGGTCGGGCAGCGCCACGGCGCTTCGGGAGCGAGGTCGAGGTCGCACTTGCGCACCGTCTCCCCGTTGGCATACGTACGGCTCTCGAAGTGCTTGCAGTCCTGGCGCATGGGCACGGCCCGATTCTGCCAGCATCACCCGCCCCGAGAACCACCCCCCGCACCAACCGCCATTCCGCGACAAAATGTGGGGTGGGAACCCCACCGTTTGTCGCGAGATCGCCGGGGTTGGAGATCGCCGGGGTGAGGGCCGGGGTGAGGGGCGGGGTCAGCCGACCGAGCCCTCCATCTGCAGCTCGATCAGGCGGCTCCACTCCACCGCGTACTCCATGGGCAGGGTGCGGGTCACCGGCTCGATGAAGCCGTTGACGATCATGCCCATGGCCTGCTCCTGGGAGAGGCCGCGGCTCATCAGGTAGAAGAGCTGCTCGTCGCCGACCTTGGACACCGTGGCCTCGTGGCCCACCACCGCGTCGCGGGCACCCACCTCCATGTAGGGGAACGTGTCGCTGGTCGACTCGTCGTCGAGGATGAGAGCGTCGCACTGGACGTGGCTCTTGCAGCCGTAGGCATCGTCCTCGACCCGGACCAGGCCGCGGTACGACGTGCGCCCACCGTCCTTGGAGATGGACTTCGACACGATCTTCGACGTGGTCTCCGGGGCGGCGTGGGTCATCTTGGCCCCAGCATCCTGGTGCTGGCCCGCGCCGGCGTAGGCCACCGACAGCACCTCGCCCGAAGCCTTCGGGCCGACCATCACCACGGCCGGGTACTTCATGGTGAGCCGGCTGCCGATGTTGCCGTCGATCCACTCCATGTGACCTTCGGCCTCGACCCTGGCCCGCTTGGTGACCAGGTTGTACACGTTGTTCGACCAGTTCTGGATCGTCGTGTACGTGACGCGGGCCGAAGGCTTCACCACGATCTCGACCACCGCGGAATGCAGCGAGTCGGTGGTGTACACCGGGGCCGAACAGCCCTCGATGTAGTGCACCTGGCTGCCCTCGTCGGCGATGATCAAGGTGCGCTCGAACTGGCCCATGTTCTCGGCGTTGATCCGGAAGTAGGCCTGCAGCGGCATCGACACGTTCACGCCCGGGGGCACGTAGATGAAGCTGCCGCCGCTCCACACGGCCGAGTTGAGCGACGAGAACTTATTGTCGTTGGCCGGGATGATCGTGCCGAAATACTGCTTGACCATCTCGGGGTGCTCCCGCAGCGCGGTGTCCATGTCGCAGAAGATGACGCCCTGGGCCTCGAGGTCGTCGCGGTTGCGGTGGTAGACGACCTCGCTCTCGTACTGGGCGGTGACGCCGGCGAGGTACTTGCGCTCCGCTTCGGGGATACCCAACTTCTCGTAGGTGTTCTTCACCGACTCGGGCAGCTCGTCCCAGGCGTCGACCTGGGAGTTGGTGGGCTTGATGTAGTAGTAGATGTTGTCGAGGTAGATCCCCGACATGTCGCCACCCCACGACGGCATGGGCCGGCGCTCGAAGTGGTCGAGCGCCTTGAGGCGCCGGGTGCGCATCCAGTCGGGCTCGCCCTTCATCCACGACATCTCCTGCACGATGTCGGTGTTGAGCCCCTTCTTGGGCTTGAAGACGTAGTCCTCGACATCGCTCCAGCCCAGCTTGTAGCGACTCAGGTCGAGGGCGAGTTCGGTGTCAGCCATCAGATGCAGCTCCAGTCGGGGCACGCGTGGTTGCGCCCAGGGTATTTCCACTACGGCCGTAGGAACAACCCCGGTGGCGAAACTTCGCCCGGCGGTCACGGCGGGCGGTCACGGCAGGGCCGCGGCGCTCGAGGTCCAGGCGGCATGAAGGCCGGCGTAGTGCCCGCCCCGGTCGACGAGCTCGTCGTGCGTGCCGAGCTCGACCAGGCGGCCGTCGACCACCACCCCCACCCGGTCGGCCCGCTCCGCGGTGGAGAGCCGGTGGGCGATCACCACCACCGTGCGGCCGCGAGCGAGGCGGGCCATGGCCTCCTCCACGTCGCGCTCGGTACCGGGATCGAGGCTGGAGGTGGCCTCGTCGAGCACGAGCACCGCGGGGTCGGCCAACGCGGCACGGGCCAGTGAGACCAGCTGCTTCTCCCCGGCCGACAGGCGAGAACCGCGCTCACGCACCTCGGTCTCGAGACCCTCGGGCAGTCCTGCGAAACGCTCGGCCACCCCGATGGTGGCCAGCGCGGCATCCACCTCGGCGTCGGAGGCATCCGAACGCGCCATGCGCACGTTCTCGCGGACGGTGCCGTTGAACAGGAACCCCTCCTGGGGCACGACCACGATCCGGCGCCGTAGCGAGGCCAGGGTGGCCTGGCGCAGGTCTGTGCCCCCGAAGGACACCCGTCCCTCGACCGGGTCGTAGAGGCGGGCCATGAGCTTGGCCAACGTCGACTTGCCGGCCCCGGTCGGACCGACCAGGGCCAGGCGCTCCCCGGCGCGCACCCGCAGGTCGACGGCATCGAGCACCCGCGCCCCACCCGCCCGGTAGGCGAACGACACCCCGCTCACCTCGAGATCGCCCATCGGGGCCAGGTCGACCGCGGTTTCGACCTCGTCGACGTCGGGTCGCGTGTCGAGCAGCTCGTAGAGCTTGTGGAGCCCGGCGCCGGCCGACTGCAGGAGGTTGAAGAGCTGGCTGAGCTGCTGCACCGGCTCGAACAGGTTCGAAAGGGTGAGCACGAAGAAGGTGACCGTACCGATGGTCACGTCGCCGCGCGACACGAGCCACCCCCCCACGCCCACCGCCGCCGCGGTCGAGACCAGACCGGCCAGCTCCACCACCGGCATGTAGCGGGCCGAGACCCGCACCGAGTGCATGTGGGCCTCGTAGAGGTCCTGGTTGTTGCGGGCGAAACGGCCCGCCTGCACGTCCTCGCGCCCGAAGGCCTGGATCACCCGGACACCGGCGATCCCTTCTTGGAAGTCCGACAGCGTGGCCCCGATGCGGTCGCGCACGCTGAGGTAGGCCGCGTTCGAGTCGCGCTGGAACCTAACGCTGGCCGCCACCACGAACGGGAGGGCCAGCAGCGCCACCACCAGGAGCTGCCAGGACACGATGCCCAGGACGACCACGGAGAGCACCAACAGCAACACGTTGGACACGAACAGGCTCAGCCCGGACTGCACCAGCTCGCCCATGGCATCGACGTCGGAGGTCAGGCGCGACACGATCACGCCAGAACGCTCGCGGTCGTAGAACGACATCGACAGCCGCTGGAGATGGTCGAACGCCCGCTCGCGCAGGTCGCGCAGGAAGCTCTCGCCGACGCGACCGATGGTGACGATCTGGAACCGGTGCACCCAGTATGCGCACACGGCCACGATCGCGTAGGCGACCACGGCGCGGTCGAGCGCACCGGGGTCCTCGCCCTTGATCCCGTGGTCGATGCCGTAGCGCACGAGGAAGGGCCCGGCCAACACGGTCGCGGTGTAGGCGACCACCAGCAACGCGCACAGCACCAGGCGCCGCCGGTACGGCGCCAGCCCGGCACGGGCGCGGCGCAGCAGGCGCTTCGCGGCGGTGGCGTCGAGACGCTCGGCCTCGTCGACGCCAGCCCCCATCCAGCGCATCGACGAGGTCAGGGCGTCGTCCCGCGCCCATCGGCCATGACCCGACCCTGCGACCGGGCGCTGGCCAGCACCTGGCCGTAGCGCTCGCTGTTGGCCAAGAGGTGGGCGTGGGTGCCTTCGGCCACCACCCGTCCGTCGTCGAGCAGGACAACCCGGTCGGCCAGGGCGATGGTGGCGGCGCGGTGGGCGATGACGATGGTGGTTCTGCCCCGCATCACCTCGGCCAACGCCTGGCGGATCTCGTGCTCCTTGGTGGGGTCGACCGACGAGGTGGCGTCGTCCAGGATCAAGACTCGTGGGTCGGCCAGGATGGCCCGGGCGATGGCGATGCGCTGGCGCTGCCCGCCCGAAAGGGTGTACCCCCGCTCCCCGATCTGGGTCTCGTAGCCCCGGGGCAGGCGCTCGACGAACTCGGCGGCGCCGGCCAGCCGTGCGGCCCGGGCCACGTCCCGGGGGGCTGCGTCGGGATCGGCGAAGGCGATGTTGGCCCCCACCGTGTCGTTGAAGAGGAACGTGTCTTCGAAGACGATCCCCACGGCTCGCCGCAGGTCGCGCAGCCGTAGGTCGCGCACGTCGACCCCGTCGAGGCTGACCCGACCGCCCACGACGTCGTAGAAGCGGGGGACGAGCCTGGCCAAGGTGGACTTCCCGGAGCCGGTGGCCCCGACGAGCGCTACCGATTCGCCGGCCGGGATCACCAGGTCGAGGTCCACCAGAACGGTCCCGCCGGGGCGGTCGGCCGCGGGCTGGCTCGGATCGCCGTGCCCGTCCCCGCTGGTGCCCGGGTAGGCGAAGGTGACCCCTTCGAATCTCAGCTCGCCGGGACCGGGCCGCAACGGCTGCGCCGTCGCTCGGTCGACGATCTGCGGGGCGGTGGCCAGCACCTCGTCCACCCGGGTGGCCGCGGCGACGGCCCGCTGAGCCAGGAACAGGAGGAGACCGACCAGGCGCAGGGGCCAGACGAGCATGACCACGTAGACGTTGAACGCGACCAGCGACCCCAAGGAGAGTTGACCTTCGAGCACCTGGTGGCCCCCGTAGCCGAGCACGGCGACGAGGGCGATCGTGGGGAGCAGCTCGATGGCGGGAAGGAAGCTGGCCCGGACCTCGACCGCTTCGACCGAACGCTCCCGGAGGTCACGCGCCTCGGCGCCGAAGCGTCGACGGCGCACGTCCTCGGCCCCGAAACCCTTGACAACCCGAACCCCCGACACCGATTCCTCGACCACGCTGGCCAGCTCGGCCGATTCCTGTTGGATCCCCATCACGGCCGGTTGCAGGCGCCGGCCGAAGCGGGTGGCCAACACGTTGACCAGCGGGAAGATCCCGAGGGCCACCAGAGCCAGCACGGGGTCCATCACCACCAGCACGACCGCGACCGCAATCGCCGTGAACGCGTTCGAGATGGCAAGCGGAACCATGATCACGAAGGCCTGCAACTGCTGGAGGTCGGTGTTGCCCCGGCTCATGAGCTGACCGGTCTGGGCCCGGTCGTGGTAGGCGAAGTGCAGGCGCTGGATATGGGCGAAGAGGCGATCGCGCAGCCCGGCCTCTATCCGGCGCCCGAGCCGGAAGGCGCTGTAGCGACGAAGCCCGCTGAACAGCGCCTGGGCGAGCCCGACCATCACGATCGCCGCGGTGAAGCCGTACAGAACCGGAGCGTCGTCGGCCTCGATCCCCCGGTCGATGGCCCCGCGCACCAGCAGCGGCACCGAGACCTTGGTCACCGTCCAGGCCAGGCCGATGGCCACGCCGAAGGCCACGCTCGACCGTTCCGAGCGCAGGGCCAGGCGCAGCAGTGCCCATCCTCGGCTGCGAGACGGCGACGACCGCGATGACCTCTGGGGCACCGCCGGAGGGTACCGGCGGAGGGTACCGGCGAGGACAAGTCTTCCCCAGCCCGAACCCAGCCCTGACCAGTCACCTCTTCTTCGGGCGCCTCCATCGGGTGCGCATCATCAAGAAGCATCGGGAATGGGGGCGTCCACGGCGATCGGTGCCCTTCGGTGTCGATCGTCGCTGGGATCCGATCGGACCAACTGCACCAGCGTGACACCCACCAGCACCAGAGCCCCTCCGGCCAGCTGCAGCGCGCCGAGGGTCTGGCCGAGCCACACCCAGGCCACGGCGGCGGCGATGACGGGCTCGATCATGGCGACGACACCGGTGGTGGCTGGCGAGAGGTGTCCGAGGGCCGCGATGGCCAGGGCGTAGGGCAACAGGGTCCCGGCCACGACCACCCAGGCCAGAGCCATCCAAACAGGCAGCGAGATCCGTTCGAAAACGCCCAGCAACGACGCCTGCTCGCCGAGCACGGCCGCGTCGAAGCGCCACCACGGCTGCGCCACCGCCCAGAAGAGCGCGGCGAAGGTGAGCATCCAGAACGACACCGTCAACGGTTCGCGCCGCTCCAGCGTGTGCTTGCCCAGGAGGTAGAAGGCGGCCAGGCACGCGGCCGCGCCCAAGCCGGCGGTCACGCCGACCGGGTCGAGCCCGGTGTCACGCCACACCTGGGCCACCATGGCCAAGCCGACCAGGGACAACGCCAGCGCCAGCCAAACCCGCCGCGGCACCACCTGGCGCTGCACCAGCCGGGCCCAAAGGGCCACCAGGAGCGGGCCGGTGAACTCGAGCAACAGGGCGATGCCCACCGGCAGGCGGTCGATGGCGACGAAGTAGAGCCACTGGATGAGGGCGGCGCCGGTCAGGCCCAGCAGGGCCAGGGCCGGCAGATCCCGGCGGGGTACGGCGAAACGCGAGGGGGCGACCGCGGCCAGCACCGCCGCCAGGCCGAGGGCGGCGCCGCTGCAGCGCAGCGCGGTCAGGCGAGCCGGCTCGATGCCGGCGGTGAGCACCACCTTGGAAACGCTGGCGTTGAAGCCAAACAGGGCGGCTCCCCCGAGCACCAGCACGTAGCCGAGCCGGGGTCGGGCGCCAGCCGGGCGGCCGGCGGTCAGCGCCGAACCGGCGCACGCCCGAGTCCAGGCGAGCGCTCCCGGACCGGCGAGGCGGACCGGGCGGCAGCCAGCGCGGCGAGCGCTACGGCGGCGAGGCCGACGGCGAGCGAGCGCTCCCCCCACACGGAACCCGTGACGGCCAACGTAGGCGAAGGGAGGGACACCCCTGGGGCCGTCGTCGGGACCGTGGGGGGGGCAACCGTCAGATCGGCCGCAGTGGCCAAACGGTTGCCGGAACAGGACCCGGTACGGAGCGCGCCGTCGTCGCCACGAACGGCGAAGATCTTGTAGCGCTGGCCCAGGTCGAAGGTCACGCCGCAGGTGCCGCTGCTCGAGGAGGTGACCACCTCCGGGCGGCCGGCGAGATCGCCCTTGTCCACCCGCTCAACCTCGAAGGTGAAGGTGACGTCGCTCGGGCCCACCGGCGCCGACGGCGGTCCCACCGCAGGGTCGTCTCGCCGATCGGTGGCGATGCCCACGAACACAACGTCGGCCGAGTCGGCGGCGACAACCTCGGGGTCGACGCCGGGCTCGGGCGACGCACAAGAGCACGCGCCGGCCTGCGGTGCCGGTCCCGCCACCACGATCGTGCCCGCAACCAACGCCACCATGAGGATCCTCAGCATGCCCCGAGTGTGGGTCCTGGGGAACCGGTTATCAAGCACCGGCGCTTCGATGCCGTGAGCTGGCTCCGCGACCGCGTCCACCCGAGGGGACCCCTGCCTCGGGCGGGCAACGTGGCCGGCGTGGCAATCAGCGCGTCCCGCCGGGGAGGATGACCGGTAGCGTCGCTGCCCATGCCTCCCGAGCCCGCGTGGCCGCCCGTCGCCAAACGGGTCCCCTTCGAACGTAGCTTCCACGGCGACACCGTCGTCGACCACTACGCCTGGCTCCTCGACCGCGAGGACGCCGACACGCTCGCCTACCTCGAGGCCGAGAACGCGTACAACCAGGCGGCGACCGCGCAGCTCGGTCCGTTGCGCGAGAAGCTCTTCGGCGAGATCAAGGCCCGCACCCAGGAGACCGACCTTTCGGTGCCGGCCCGTAAGGGCCCGTGGTGGTACTACGTACGGACCGTCGAGGGTTCCCAGTACGGCATCCAATGTCGCCGTGCCGACGAGCACGAAACGGGAGCCGAGGAGATCCTGGTCGACTTCAACGAGGTCGCCGGTTCGAGCGACTACCTGGGGGTCGGCGCGTTCGACGTGAGCCCCGACCACCGCCTCGTCGCCTACTCCGTCGACTTTGACGGCGACGAGACGTTCACCATACGGATCAAGGACCTCGGCACCGGTGAGCACCTGGCCGACGAGATCGCCGGCACGTCCTACGGCACGGCGTGGTCGCTCGACGGCTCCGTGCTCTTCTACACCACGCTCGACGAGGCCAGACGGCCCTACCGGGTCTGGCGCCACCGGCTGGGAACGCCGTCCTCCGAAGACGAGATGGTCCACGAGGAGCCCGACGAGCGCTTCTTCGCCTCGGTGGAGCTCACCCGCAGCGACCAGTTCGTGGTGCTGCACCTGGCCAGCATGGTGACCAGCGAGGCCTGGGTCCTGCCGTCTGGTTCGCCTGACGAGCCCTTCAGAGTCGTGGCCCCGAGGAGCCAGGGCGTCGAGTACACGCTCGACCACCAGGGCGAGCGCTTCGTGGTGGTCAGCAACAGGGACTACGCGGACTTCGTGCTGTACGAGGCGCCGGTCGCCAGCCCGTCGAGCTGGGAGCCCCTATGGGCGCCGGGCGCCGGCGTGCGCATAAAGGGCGTCGATGCCTTGGCCCGGCACCTCGTCGTGCACCACCGCCGCGACGGCCTGACCGCGCTACGGGTCTTCGATACCGACTCCGGCGACAGCCACGAGATCGACGTCGACGAGGCCGTCTACACGGTCGCCCCCGGCGACAACCCCGAGTACGACACCTCCACCTACCGGTTCGCCTACACGTCCCTGGTCACGCCGTCGTCGGTCTACGACTACGACATCGACGATCGCTCGCTCACGCTGCGCAAGCGCCAGCCCGTGCTGGGCGACTTCGACCCCACCCGGTACGAGTCGGTGCGGGAATGGGCCACCGCGGCCGACGGCACTCGCATCCCGATCTCGTTGGTGCGACGGGTGGGCACTGCTCAGGACGGCTCCGCGCCCTGCGTGCTGTCTGGCTACGGCGCCTACGAGTACAGCCTCGACCCCTACTTCTCGATCGCCCGTCTCTGCCTGCTCGACCGTGGGGTGGTGGTGGGCCTGGCCCACGTGCGGGGCGGCGGCGAGCTGGGCCGGCGCTGGTACGACGACGGCAAGCTGCTGGCCAAGCGCAACACCTTCACCGACTTCGTCGCCTGCGCCGAGCACCTCGTCGGCGCCGGGTATGCCTCGGGCCAACGGCTGGCGGCGCGCGGCGCCAGCGCGGGTGGCCTGCTCATGGGTGCATTGGTCAACCTGGCCCCCGAGCGCTTCCGCGCCATCGTGGCCGAGGTGCCCTTCGTCGACGCGCTCACCACCATCCTGGACCCGAGCCTGCCCCTGACGGTCATCGAGTGGGAGGAGTGGGGCAACCCGGGCGAGGATGTCAACGTCTACGAGTACATGAAGTCGTACTCGCCGGTCGAGAACGTGACTGGGGCCAGCCCGGTTGCCATTCTCGTCACCGCGGGGTTGAACGACCCCCGCGTCGGTTATCACGAGCCCGCCAAGTGGGTGGCCCGGCTGCGGGACGCGGGCAGTGCCGACGTTCTGTTGAAGACCGAGCTCGGCGCCGGCCACGGCGGGCCGTCGGGCCGCTACGACGCCTGGCGCGACGAGGCCTACGTGCTGGCCTGGCTCCTCGACCGCCTCGGCGTGACCTGACCCGAACGGCGGGTGGCCATCCCGCTCGCCCGCACGGAGCGAGCGCCGCGAGGACAACGATCCTCGTCAGTTCCCCACCGCCCCTGACGGGGCGACCTGCGACGCACGAGAATCGCCGCGCGTCTTTGTCGCTCCTGGCGGCTGGCGCCGCCGGGCCGCATGCCCAGGACCGGCGGGGGGCCCGGGGGGCGGAGGCTCCGCCGGAGCCCCCGGCGGTCGATCGATCCGCCCTAGCTGCCGCTCTCGGCGGCTGGCGCCGCCGGGCCGCATGGCCCAGGCCCGGCCGATCGGCGACAAGTTCTCGGCGCCGCCGCGGGCGGCCGCCATCCAGCTCGCCCGAACGGAGTGAGCGAAGCGAACGAGTGAGGGCGATCCTCGTCATAGGCTTCGGTGGTGAGCACCATCGACGTACGGGCCGAGCTGGAGGGCTCGATCCGGCCCCTGCGGCGCTCGGAGTACGACCGCCTGGTTGAGCTCGGCGTGTTCGAGGACGAGCCGATCGAGCTCCTGGAGGGAGTGCTGGTCGAGATGAGCCCGGAGGGGGCGTCCCACGCTTGGGTGATCCAGGAGCTGGTACAGGCTTTTTCCGGGAAGCTGGCCGCCAACCTGCGGCTTCGAGTCGGCAACCCGTTGGCCGCCAGCAAGTGGTCCGAGCCCGAACCCGACCTCGCCATCGTGCCGGTCGGCGACTACCGCCGCGCCCACCCCGGAACGGCCATCCTGCTCATCGAGGTGGCGCGCACCAGTCGGCGCAAGGACCTGGGCGTGAAGGCGGCGATCTACGCCGCCGCCGGCGTCCCCGAGTACTGGGTGTTCGACCTCGATCGCGCCGTGGTGCACCGCCACCGGCTTCCCACATCCGACGGCTACGACGAGATCGTGGTGCACGGGCCCGACGCCACGCTCGATGCCTGCGGTGTGGACGTCCCCCTCGGCGACCTCATCGGTGAGATCAGCGGCGAGATCCTCGACAACGACCCGACGGGCACCGGGGCCGGGGCGCAGCCCGAGGCCGAGGCCACCGCCCGGGCCGAGCCCGACGCCGGGGATCAGACCGAGTAGCGGCCGTAGCCACCCCGGAAGAACACCAGCGGGGCGCCCTCTCGCTCGACGTCGAGATCACGGACCCGGCCCACCACGATGTGGTGGTCACCGCCCGCCGATGTCTCTTCGATGTCACAGTCGACCCACGCCAGGCACCCGTGAATGATCGGGGAGCCACTGCGCGACGGGCGCCAACCGACTCCCTGGTACCTGTCGGAGCCCCGCAGGGCGAAGGCGCGCGCGATCTCCTCCTGGTCGGCGGCCAGGACGTTGGCGCAGAACACACCGGCCTCGCGGATCCGGGGCCAGGTGGACGACGCCCGGTCGGGGCAGAACAGCACCAACGGTGGGTCGAGCGACAGGGAGGCGAACGAACCGATCGACAGCCCGAGGGGAACGCCGCCGGGCGCCGCGGTCACCACCACGACACCCGTCGGGTAGTGGCCGAGAACCTGGCGGAACCGGGCCGAGTCGAAGGCGGGTGAGCCGGCGGCCGGGCCGGTGGACGACGACACGACCGCCGAGTCTGGCAGATCGCCCAACCCTCGTTCCGGGGTCACCAGGTTCACCATGGCGCGCGTAGCTGCCCCCGGAACGAGATTGGTGGGCGGTGGGCGGTGGTCGGTGGTCGCGCCCGGTCAGGACAGCCGTAGGCCGTCGCCGTCGCGCCGGGCCAGGCCGTCGGCGATCAAGGACTCGGCGGCGCGCCACGCCCGAGCCGCGTCGCAGGGCCATCCGGCGGCGCGCGCCACCTCCTCAGCGGCGACCGGTCCGTCCCGCAACCGGTCCACCAGCCGGCCACGGCCCTGGCGGAACGAGCCATCGAAACGGGACTGGCCACCGGAGATGCCCGCCGACCCGACCACGGGATCGGGCGCGGGCCGCCCGGCGCCGAACCAGGCGCAGCTGGCCTGCACGGGACAACGTTCGCATGCCGGTGCGCGCCGAGTGCACACCAGCGCTCCGAGATCGAACACGGCCTGGCCCCACGACCAGCCCATCCCCTGTGGCACCGACGAATCGGCGACACGCTGGGCCTCTGGCCGGCTCAGGGCGTGGCCGGCCAGCGCGCGGGCCAGGAAACGGCCGGCGTTCGTGTCGACGAGACCGATGTCGTGCCCGAACGCGAACACGAGCACGGCTCGGGCCGTGTAGGGGCCCACGCCGGGAAGGTCCAGCAGACGATCGAGGTCCTCGGGCAGCACACCCCCGTGGCGGTCGACGAGGGCCAAGGCGCTGCGGTGAAGGCTGACGGCCCGGCGGTTGTACCCCAGACCGGCCCAGGCGCCGACGACCTCACCGACCGATGCCGCGGCGCACGCCGCCGGGGTGGGGAAGCGCGCCAGGAACGAGGTGTGCGCGGGCACGACCCTCGCCGCCCGGGTCTGGTGCAGCATGAGCTCGGATACGAGCACGGCCCAGGGGTCGCGGGTGAGCCGCCAGGGCAGATCGTGGCGACCGGCCCTGTCCCACCACGACAGCAGGTCCTGCTGGAGCTGGTTCAGGACCGGGTCGGGCTCATCGAGCCGCATTCATGTCCACGCGGCCGCGCAGGCCCCCGAGCCGCGCGGTGACGCCGTCGGCCAGCAGGCGGCGGGCCAGGGCGAACCCGATCACCACGACCGCAGCCGCCTCCACCACCACCGCGGCCAGCACGTAGGCGTCGCCGGTGCTCTCCGTGAACTGGAAGAGCATGTCGGCGGTGGCGACGGCCAGCGCGGTCAAGGTGCCGATGGAGAACGCTACCGCCGCCCCCTCCACCAGTCGCGACGGACGAGCGACCAGGGCGACGGCGATGACCACGGCCGCGGCCGCGTTCACCAGGAACAGCTCACCGATCGTGGGGATGTTCTCGTAGCCGTCGAACCAGCGCGCCAGGTGGATGGCGCCGTTGGCCAGGACGAGGACGGCGCCGAGGAGGCGAAGGGTGCGGTCCATCCGAGATGGCTCCTTGATCGAGTGCTGTTGCGGCGGGTGGCCGCGACAGGTCTACGGCGCCGGTCGAACCCTGAGATGCCGGCCCCACCGCGGCCGAGGCGGTCCAGAGGGTTCAGCGCTCGACCGTGAGGCCGCGCAGGTAGAACCAGTACGTGCGCCAGCGCACCTCACCGAAGGGCGGGAGCAGCCCGAACAACGCCTTGTACATCCACCAGGTGCGCCGCAGCCCGTCGCGGCGACCGTGCTTGTCGCGCTTGGTGCGATGCGAGACGCCGCGCAGCGTGCGAGCCACGATGGGCAGCCGCGCCTCGCACACCACCTCGTTGATGCGGACCTCGATGGTGTAGCCGTCGAGGTTGGTCGCGGCGACGGCCTCGAACACCCAGCGGGGCACGATGCGCTCGCCGCTGAGGGGCGGGCACGCCAGCACGATCGGGTTCCAGAACGGGCCGTAGTCGAACGCGCCGAGCGACAGGATGGCCCGTCCGGCAACGAACGGCTCGCAGATGGCGTCGAGATGCGCAGCGGTGAGCCCCGTGCAGTCGGCGTCCACGAACAGGATGGCATCGGCGTCGGTGGCGGCCACGCCGGCCGCCATGGCATGCGCCTTGGAACCTCGCGCCGCTTCCCGGACGATGATCTTGGCGCCGGCCGCCCCGGCCACGTCGGCGGTCGCGTCGGTCGAGCCGTCGTCGACCACGATCACCTCCCGGACATAGCGGCACCCGCGCGCCGCGGCCACGTTGCCGGCGACCGTGAGGACCTCGTCCCGGGCCGGCATCACCACGTCGATGACCGGCGTCGCCCCCGGGCCCGGCAACCAGCCCTCCGGCTCGCTCATTGGTGCGCCGAACCAGCGGTGTGACGCGTGGTTCGGCTCTCGCCGGTTCGGGAGGCACCAATGAGCGCTCGCCCCTGGCAGGGCGAGACAAGCCTTGCCCATGATTCGCTCGCCTCCGGCTCGCTCATTGGTGCGCCGAACCGGCCGTGTGACGCGTGGTTCGGCTCTCGCCGGTTCGGGAGGCACCAATGAGCGCTCGCCCCTGGCAGGGCGAGACAAGCCTTGCCCATGATTCGCTCGCCTCCGGGTCGCTCATTGGTGCGCCGAACCGGCCAGGTCAGCGGGGACGAGCTGTTCGCTGAGCAGGCGCTCGAACCGGGCCGCGTCGCCACCCACGAAGCGACGACACAGCGGCAGTCCCTCCACATAGCAGAAGATGTAGGCCCGCCAGGTCGGGTCGGTGAGGAACTGCACGGTCTTGACCGCCCGGTTGTGGGGCAGCAGGGCCCATCGCTCGGCGTAGGCGACGACGTCGTCCCCGTCGGCCCCGTCGGCGTTGAGTTGCAACGCCAGGTTGCCCCGCACCGCGCCGAGCGCCTCGCCCGCCTCGGCCACCCGGGCGGCCACCTCGGCGTCGTAGGGGATGCCGAGAGGCCGCAGGTGGGCGGCCACGACAGGCTCCGGACGCACCCCGGCGACGACCTCGAGACCGAGGTCGGCCAGGCCCTCGGCCAGCAGGTTCTGGGGGGTGCCGACGAGCGCGATCGTTTCCTCGAGCCGGCCCCGCACCCGGACCAGGTCCACCTCCTTGCGGCTGTGCTCGGTGTGGTGGCCGGGATAGGCCTCGTGCGCAACCAGGGCCCCGAGTGACGTCGACAAGACGGGAAGGTCGATGTTGATCGCCACCCGGCTCCGCAGCCCGCCCAGGTAGTAGTTGAACCCGGCCCAGGGCTCGTCGGTGACGAGCTCGAAGTCGACCCGTTCGCCCTCGGGCAGCCCGAAGAGACGGTGGGTGCGCTCCCTGAAGTCGTCGACCAGCGAGGCGATGGCGTCGCGGAGCAAGTCGGGCGGCACCGCCTGGGCCTCGCGCCAGACGATGATCCGATCGCGCAGCGGGCCGGTGCCACCAAGGACGTCATCGAGCGCACGATGAGCCTGCGCCAGATCGTCCTCGGGGACGCGCCGGGGTGTCACGCCGTAGCACGATTCGACCTCTTCGACGTAACCGATGGCGGCGCCGCCGAGCCGCCGAGCGGTGGTGTGCAGCCCGACCACCTGGACCCGTAGCCAGGCGCGGCGCTGGGGTCCCAGCGGCTCACCGTCGGTCTCGTCGGTGCCGGCGTCGAGGTCGGCCAGCAGCCGGCGGGCATCGTCGGCAAGGGCGCCGGCCGACGGCGAGGGCTCGGCGCCGACGCGACGGGCCAGCTCGGGCGGGCCGTAGTAGGAGTCGACCAGGCCGTCGAGGAGGCGACCCAGGCGCAGGCCGAGCTCTAGGTAGCGCTCGACCGGTCCGGGCTCAGCCACGGTCGCGAACGCTACCCGGCCATGAGCGCTCGGCTCAGTACGCGCCGTGCAGCTTGCCGTGGTCCCAACTCACCGTGCGTTCGGCCTCGATGCGCACGACCGAACGCTTGCGGGCCAGAGCAACCGCGGCATCGGCCCGCTCGCTCGGGCCCCGCAGTGCGAAGTAGCGCTCGACGACGCTGCGCGCCACGGCCAGCACGGCGTCCGGCTCGTCGATGACGGTGCCCCGGCCCACGAGCTCGACGCCGCGCAGCTCTCCGTAGTTGGCGCCGTCCTCGACCAGGGCGCTGAGGCGAGGGTCGCGGCGCAGGTTCGTGACCTTCTGGGATTTCGAGAACGTCACCAATGCCGGCGCGCCGTCGAGGAAGCCGTACCACATGGCCACCAGGTGGATCGTGCCGTCGTGGTTGACGGTGGCGACGCTCATGGTGTGGGGCCCCGCGATGAACGCGTCGCGCTCCGGCGTCGTCATTCGGATGAGGCGGCGGCGGTTGGCCACGGGCCGACGCTCAGACCGAGATCACAGGGCCGGGCCGGTCAATCGGGCCACGGCGCGGAGCTGATGGTGGGGATGCACTGCTAGAACCTACCGACGAGCGGATCTGCTTGGGGTCGCGGCGCTGCGCTACCGTCTCGGCCCGTCATGGCGACCGACCCTCCTCCGGACCTGAAGCTGGCCCCACTGGAGGGCGATGCCCGCACCGTGGCCGAGTGGTTGACGACGTTCCACCTCGTGGTGGTGGTGCTCGACCCGTTCACCTACGAGAGCTCGTGGCTGCTGGACTCGGCCAGCCGCATCCTGCGCACGTACTCGGGGGCCGACTGTCGCGTGGGATGGATCGTCACCGGGACGGCGCCACAGACACGTCAGTTCCTCGGCCCGCTAGCCGACGAGCTGCTCACCTTCGCCGACCCCGACCGGGACTTCGTGAAGGCCCTCGGGCTCGACCGCCTACCCGCGCTGGTACATCTCGACGTGTCGGGCCGCATCGGTGGCGTGGCCGAGGGCTGGGACCCGGCCGAGTGGCGGCCGGTGCTGACCGGTCTGTCGAAGGCGATGAGCTGGAGCCGCCCGCAGGTCCCCGGCCCGGGCGACCCCGCCCCCTACGAGGGCTCCCCCGCCCTCGGCACCTGACCCCAGCGCCGTTCTCGCGACAAACGGCGGGGCCCTGTCCCCACGTCCTGTCGCGGAATCGAGTGCAGCGCCGTTCTCGCGACAAACGGCGGGGTCCTAACCCCACGTCCTGTCGCGGAATGCCGAGGGGTCAGCGGACGATACCGCCGCGGGTCATGGCGATGACGTCGAGGGCGCCGTCGAGCTCGGCGTCGGTCATGAGGCCGGCCTCGACCACGAGCTCGCGGATCGACCGGCCCGAGCGCATCGACTCCTTGATGACGGCCGCGGTGCGCTCGTAGCCGATGTGGGGGTTGAGCGCGGTCGCGATGGACGGCGACGACTCGGCGTAGGCCCGACAGCGCGACTCGTCGGCGGTGATGCCGGCGATGCAGGCGTCGGCGAACACGCGGCTTACCCGGGCCAGCAGCCGGACCGACTCCAACAGGTTGTGGGCCATCATGGGCATGTACACGTTGAGCTCGAACGCGCCCTGCGAGCCTCCGAAGGCGACGGCCGCGTCGTTGCCGATCACGTGGGCGCCGACCTGAGTGACGGCCTCGGGAATGACCGGGTTGACCTTGCCGGGCATGATCGACGAACCCGGCTGCAGGTCGGGGATGAAGATCTCGGCCAATCCGGTGCGAGGACCGCTGCCCATCCAGCGCAGGTCGTTGGCGATCTTGATCAGCGCCACCGCCAGCACCCGGAGCTGCCCCGACGCCTCCACCAGGGCGTCGCAGGCGCTCTGGGCGGCGAAGTGGTCGGTCGCCTCGGTCAGGGGTAGGTCGAGCTCGGCCGCGAGCCGGGCGATCACCCTGGCGCCGAAGCCCCGTGGCGCGTTGAGGCCGGTTCCCACCGCGGTGCCGCCCAGGGGGAGCTCACCCAGGCGCGGCAACGTCGTGTCGAGGCGGACGGCGCATAGCTCGACCTGGGCGGCGAACCCGCCGAACTCCTGGCCGAGGGTGACCGGCGTGGCATCCATCAGATGGGTGCGACCCGACTTGACCACCTTGGCGAAGCGCCGCGCCCGGCCCCGCAGGGTGCGGGCCAGATGGCCCAGGGAGGGGAGCAGGTCGCCGTCGATGCTCGCCGCCGTGGCGATGTGGATGGCCGAGGGGAACATGTCGTTGGTCGACAGCGGGCTGTTGACGTCGTCGTTGGGGTGCACGGGCGTTTCCCCGTCGAGGCGTTGGGTGGCCAGGGCGGCCAGCACCTCGTTCATGTTCATGTTCGACGACGTGCCCGAGCCGGTCTGGAACACGTCCACCGGGAACTGGTCGTCCCACTGACCGGTGGCCACCTCCCGGGCCGCGGCATGCACCGCCGCCGCCACGGCCTTGGGCAGCGCTCGCCGGCGTCCGTTCTCCAGGGCGACCGCCCCCTTGATGGCGGCCAGGGCGGCGATGAGCGACCGGTCGATCGTGTAGCCGGAGATGGGAAAGTTCTCCACCGCCCGCTGGGTCTGGGCCCCCCACCGGGCCGACGCCGGCACCCGGACCTCTCCCATCGTGTCGTGCTCGACCCGCCACGCCGACGCCTCCTCAGCCATGGCCGAACCGTACCCCCCCGAAATGGCGTCCAGGTGGCCCGCATATGGGCCATCCGGACGCCAGAAAGGGTGGGGTTGGAGAGGGTTGGGCCATCCGGACGCCAGAAAGGGTGGGGTTGGAGAGGCTTGGGCCATCCGGACGCCAGAAAGGGGTGGGGTTGGAGAGGGTCAGGCCATCTCGACGAGGTCGAGGAGGTCGTCGCGCCAGTAGTCGAGGTCGCCCTCGGGCATGAGCAGCACCCGGTCGGGGTCGAGGCTGCGAACGAAGGCCCGGTCGTGGCTCACGATGGCCATCGTCCCCGGCCACGAGGCCAGGGCGGCCGCGGTGGCCTCGCGCGAGCCCGGATCGAGGTTGTTGGTGGGCTCGTCGAGCAGCAGCAGGTTGTGGCGACCGGCCACCAGTTGGGCCAGCGCCAGCTTGGTCTTCTCCCCGCCCGACAGCGTGCTGGCGTCCTGATGCGCCTTGTCGCCGGTGAGCCCGAACATGCCGAGCAGCCGGCGGTGCTCCTCGTCGCCCAGTCGGGGGGCCTGCTCGCGCATGTGCTCGAGCAGCGACCGGCCGGCGTTGATGCCCTCGTGCTCCTGGGCGTAGTACCCGGTCGACACGTTGTGCCCGAGACGCACCGTGCCGTTGTCGGGCTCGCTGGCACCGGCCAGGACCCGCAGCAGGCTGGTCTTGCCCGCGCCGTTCAGGCCCAGGATAAGCAGGCGCTCCCCCCGTCCGACATCGAAGGCCACGTCGCGGAACACCTCCAACGGCCCGTAGGACTTGGCCAGTCCGTCGACCTCCAGCACGGTTCGCCCCGCCGGCGGTGGCTCGGGGAACTCGACACGGAGCTGGCGCCGGCGGGCCGGGCCTTCGACCCCGGTGCGCTGGATGCGCGCGATGCGCTTCTCCACGCTGTGGGCCATCGACGCCTTGGTGGCCTTGGCCCCGAAGCGGTCGACGAGCGTCTGGAGCCGGTCGACCTCCCTGGCCCGGGCCGCGGCCATCTTGGCCAGCCGTTCCTCGTCCTTGCGCCGCGCCGCCAGGTACTGGGAGTAGGTGCCCTTGTACTCGACGACCCGGCCGATGGCCGACTCGCCTTCACGGTCGAGGTGCAGCACGCGGGTGATGGCTTCGTCGAGCAGGCCGAGGTCGTGGCTGATCACCAGCAGCGCGCCGCGGTAGCCCCGCAGGAAGGTGAGCAGCCAGTCGCGGGCGTCGTTGTCGAGGTGGTTGGTGGGCTCGTCGAGGAGCAGCACGTCGCTGCCGGCGAAGAGGATGCGCGCCAGCTCGACGCGCCGACGTTGGCCGCCCGACAGCACGCCGATGGGACGGTCGACCCGGTCGGCGCCGAGCCCGAGCCCGGCCGCCAGGCGGCGGACCTCGGACTCGGCCGAGTACCCGCCGGCGTCGCGAAAGGCATCCTCGGCCCGGGAGAACCGGGCCACGTTCTCCTCCGAGGGGTTCTCCTCGATGCGCAGTCGAAGCTTCTCCAGGCGGGTGGCCGCCTCGTCGAGCCCACGGCCGCCGAGGACGTAGGCCAGGGCCACGGTGTCGTCGGGCACGCCCTTGACCCGGGGGTCCTGGGGCAGGTAGCCGAGACCACCGCTGCGCCGCACGACGCCGGCGTGCGGGGACAGACTTCCGCCCAGCACCTTGAGCAGGCTGGTCTTCCCCGCGCCGTTACGACCGACCAGGCCGACCTTTTCCCGGGCGCGCACGGTGAAGGAGGCGCGGTCGAGCACCAGGTTGCCCCCGACCTCGACGCTGAGCTCCCGTACCTGCAACACAGCCGGCCATCGTGCCAGCCCGTGACCCGGTCTCCACCCAGGCATCCCGCCCGGCGTAGCTGCGTCGCCCGGGTAGCGCGCAGCTACGCAAGCTCAACCCCGCCCGGGGGGACCGTCGTCGAACAGGAGCACCTTGTCACCGACGACGACGGCCAGGCGACCGTCGGGTCCCAGGCGCAGCGCGCGGACGTCCCCGTCGACGTCGAAGCTGCGCTGCGCCTCCAGCGAGTCGGGGTCGAGCATGGTCACCGCCGAGCCGACGGCCAGGTACACCGCCTGGCTCGACCTCCCGGACGTGAGCACGGGCCGCATCCCCTCCGCGCCCCGCGGCATGGCCAGCGGCACCGACCGCTCGACCGACAGCGCTTCGGTGTCGATCTCGGCCACCGTCTCCGCGGACGAGTCCGCCACCCACAGCCGGCGCCCGTCGGTGCTGAGCGACACCCCGAACGCGGCGTCGGGTGCCGAGCCGAACGGCTGGGGAAGGTCGATGCAGTGCGCCCACTGCTCGCCCAGGTCGAGCACGTGCACGAACGCCCCCACGGGCCCGCCCGCGGCGACCGAGTACAGCGTGTACAGCCGGGCACCGTCGGACGAGAGCGCCTGGGTACGGGCCGTGCCCTGCATCTCGGCACCGCCGATGGCATCGGGGCTCTTGAGCTCGGACAGCTCGCCCGAGGCCAGGTCGAGGCGGGCCACCCGGTAGCGGTCGGGAGCCTCCGGTGGGAGGTAGTCGACCACGATCACGCCCGCGCCGTCGGTGGTGAAGGCCTCCGGCTCGACGTTGCCGGCCACGTCGAGGACGCGGGGCTCGGCCCCGTCGAAGCGAACGAGGGCCAGGGGCGTCCGCGGCCGTCCGGGGGCGATCACCTCGGGTGCCACCGGCGACCGAGCGGGCCCGAGTACGACCGAGGACCCGTCGGGGCTCACGACACGAGGCTGGAACGACCCCGAGACCCGCACCCGGCTCAACTCCTCGCCCGTACCCGAGGACCAGGCCACGACGTCGGTACCATCGCCCCTCGGGGTGGGCGAGGCCCCCACCACGACGGAGCCGTCGGCCGACACCACCCCCACCGGCGCGTCGAGGACCGTATCGCCGGTACCGACGTCGACGACGCGCAGGCTGGTCGGGGCGGGCAGGAACAACAGCTCGCGCGCCACCGGCTCCGTCGGCGCGGGCGGGCCCGATGCGGCCACCACCGGGGCGGGGTCGGCGCCGCACGCGGTCGCCACCACCGCGATCGCCGCCACCACCGCCGTCAGGATGTGTCGCCGTCGTACGCGCATGCCCGTGAGACGCTCCCGGTCGGCTTCGGGTTTGGTCGAACCTCGGTGCCCCGCCGATCGTCTCACCACAGGCCTCCACCTCCGCCGGCGACCGACCGGGAGCCATGAGACGATTCGACCGACGATGCAGGAGCCAGACCCGACCGCCATCCGCGCCGCCATGGCCGGCGACCCCGCGGCCTTCGAGTCGCTGGTGCGCGCCTATCAGGTGCCGGTGTGGCGGTTCCTCCGGCACCTCCTCGGCGACGGCGCGCTGGCCGAGGACGTCACCCAGGAGACCTTCGTTCGCCTCTTCGTCCGGCTCCCGACGTTCTCGTTCCGGTCGAAGTTCTCGACCTGGGTGTTCCAGGTGGCGCGCAACTGCGGCATCGACGCGGTCCGCAGCCGGGACCGCCGCGACCGCCTGGCCCGGTCTCTCCCCCTGCCCGCGCCGGCGACCGACCCCGACCAGCGGGCGCAGATCAACGCCGCCTTGGCCACGCTGCGGCCGGCGATGCGCGAGGCGTTGCTACTGGTCGAGGTGTTGGGCCTGAGCTACGCGGAGGCCTCGGCGGTGACCGGCTCGCCCGAGGGCACGCTCAAGAGCCGAGTGTTCAAGGCCCGCCAGGACCTCCATCGCTGGAGGGCACAGGACCGTCACGCCGGCGAGGACGCCCGATGAGGACGCCCGAGGGACGCCCGATGAGCTGCGACGTCGCCCAGCGGCGTCTGTCCCTCGCCGCCGACGGAGAGACCACACCCCAGAGCCTCGATGGGCCCTTGCGCGCCCACGTGCGAGCGTGCCGGCGCTGCGCGTCGTTCGCCGAGACGGTGGACGACCTGCGCCATCAGCTCAGGGTCGAGCGCCTCGACGGGGCGCCCGACGTCACCGGCGCCGTCCTGGACGCCTTGGTCGCCGGCAGCGGGAGACGCCCGCGCCGTCGGGACCGCCGCGTCGGCCTGGTACGCGCCGCCGCCGTCTTCGTGGTCGGCGGCCTGGCCGGGGCGACCGTCGTCGCCATCACCGACGACGGCTCGCCACCCGCCGCCGCCGCGCCGATCTCCGCCCTGGTCCGCGCCGCCCAGCACCGGGTGTCGTCGCTGGCGGCGACCGTGGAGATCGTCGAGCGGGGCTGGCATCCCGAGGTCGGTGAGCGAACGTTCACCGGGACCCTGCGCTACGACGCCCCGGAGTCGCTCGCCCTGGTCCTCGAGGACACCACCGACTACCCGCCGGGTGACTGGAAGCCCAACGACGTGCGCCTGGTGGTCGACGACGACCGCTGGTGGAGCGCCGGCCGACGGGACTGCCCCGCCGCCGCGCAGCCGGCATGCACGCCCGACGCCGCCGACGTCGTAGCCGTCGAGCGCCGCGAGCCGTTCGCCTCGTCCGAACCGGTGCCGCTGGAGCTGGTCACGCCGGTCACCAGCTTCGCCCTCGCCGACAGCGCGGCGGTGGACGGCACCCGCATCATCGACGGTCACGACGCCCTCGGCACCATGACCACGGCCGCGCAGGTGAGCGGGGTGATCGAGGGCCTGCGCCCCGCCGGCAACCTTCGCCGGGCCCACCCCAGCGACACGGTCGAGTTGTGGCTCGACGCCGGCTCCCTGGTGCCGCTGCGCATCACGGTGCGGGCCACCGACTCGCCCGACCGTGAACGCTGGGCCGCGAACCGGGGTTACGACGACGAGCCGGGTGTCACCGTGCTCGAGGTTCGCCTCACCGACTTGGCCGTCAATGCCGGGCTGCCCCCGGGCAGCTTCCCCGCCGCGCCTGCGGACGCTCGGGTCACCGACGGCGGCTTTACCGACACGCCCTCCGCCGACGGCAGCTCCACCGAGGGCGGCGTCACCGAGGGCGGCGCCACCGGTCGTGGGGGGCCAGACGGTCGGGAGCTGGCGCCGGTGGACCTACCCCGAGAGCTGCGACCACACCGGTCGGGCACCATCGCCACATCGGACAACCTCGGCGGCACCGACGGGATCGTCACGGTGCGGACGTGGACGGACGGTCGGGCCTGGCTGGAGCTGCGCTCGACCACGGAGTGGGACGGTGACCGCCTGTTCGGCGAGCTCGGCCCCCTCGTGCGACCCGTCGACCTGGGCGACGCCGGCATCGCGTACGTGAGCGAAGGGGGAAGCCGGGTTGGCTTGCACGCCCGGGGCATCGACGTCGTCGTGGTCGGCAGCGTCGACCCCGCCGAGCTCCGAGAGGTCGCGGCCAGCCTCGGCGTCACCGGGCAGCCGGTGCCCCCGGGCTGGGTCGAGGCGGCCACAACCGACCTCGCCTCGGTGCGCCGGGCACGACCGGCGCTGCTGGCGCCCCCAACCCCGGACGGGTTCGCGCCGCCGGCTGTGCGCCGGGACGCTGAGGTGGTCACCATGGCCTACACCGGACCCGGCGAACGCGGCTTCCTCGTGGTCGCCGACGGCACCGCCACGCTGTTGCCCCCGACCGACCCGGACGTGATCGGCGTACGGGTGCGCGGCCGCGACGGTCGGTGGAACCCGGGCGCCGGTGCGCTCGAGTGGGTCGAGGACGCCACGGCCTATGCGCTGGCCAGCCGCACGCTGGCCCTCGGTGAGCTGCTGGCCATCGCGGCCTCGATGGAGCCGGCCGAGTGAGGCTGGGACTGAGACTGCGACTGCTCGGCGTCGCCGCGACCGGCGCGGTGGTTGGATCGGTCGCCATGTTGGGGCTGCAGGACGAGGACATCTCCGTGACGCCCGGCACCGATCGGTCGGTCGCGCCGGCGGTCGACCCGCTGCCGACCAAGACGCCGACCCCGACCGAGGGCCTCGTGCTGGCGTGGACGCCGGGCGGGCTCCCGCCGGGACTGGCCGCGGCCGTGGCGGCGGCGCCCATGGTCGAATCCGTCACCGTCGTACGGGGCGACCCGGTCGAGCTCACCGCGTCGGCCGGCGCCGAGGGCAAGCCCGTCGGATCGGCCGCCGACGGCATGGTCATCCCCCTCGACGCCATAAGCGTCGACCCCGCCACCTACCCCGCCACCGTTCCCGCCTCGGCGCGCCAGCTCTTCGCCGGGCTCCACGACGACGAGGTCGTGCTCGGGGCCACCTCGGCCCGCTTACGCGGTATCGGCGCGGGTGGCACCCTCACGCTGGCCGGCGGCCGGGCCCTGACCGTGGCCGGCGTCGTCGAGGATGTCGCCGTCGGCGGCGCCGAGGTGGCCTTCACCCACGAGGGCGGTGCCGCGTCGGGCGTGGTCACCGAGCGGTCGCTGCTGGTGACCTACGACGGCGAGCGCGCCGCGGTCGAGGATGCCGTGCGGGGCCTGCTCGCGCCCGCGGCCGCCGTCCGCTTCCGAGCGCCCGGGGAGACCCCCTTCCTGCGCAGCAGCGACGCGGTGCTCCCCCAGGCGCTGGTCAAGGAGACCTTCGGCGAGTTCGCCTACCGACCGACGGGCGACGGGCAGGGCGACGAGCAGGGTGCCGGGCGCGACGGGCAGGGTGCCGGGCGCGACGTCGAGATCGACCCGGCCTGGGAGGCGGCCAACATCGTGAACGCCGACGTGCCGCTGTTGGGGCGCGTCCGCTGCCACCGGCTGGTGGTGCCGCTGCTGATCGGCGCCATGGACGAGCTCGTTCGCGACGGCCTGGCCGGGCTCGTCTCCCCCGCCGAGTTCGACGGGTGCTGGGACCCCAGGCTGGTCAAGGCCGAAGGGGCGCTGTCGCACCACGCCTGGGGCGCGGCCTTCGACCTGGGCTACGGCGACAACCCCACCGGGCTCGCATCGGGCCAGGACCCGCGCTTGGTCGCGGTCCTGGCCCGATGGGGCTTCACTTGGGGCGGTCCCTGGCTCGTGCCCGACCCGGCGCACTTCGAGTTCCTCGCCACACCACCGGCATAGTCCGTGCGCCGGGCCGTAGTCCGTGCGCCGGGCCGTAGTCCGTGCGCCGGGCCGTAGTCCGTGCGCTGAGCCGTAGTCCGTGCGCTGAGCCGTAGTCCGTGCGCTGAGCGTTACCAGGTGACGCCAGGCGCACTGAGTAACGCTCAGCGCACACGGTACGGGCGTGGGTGGTGCGTCGGGGGGGCGTCGGGTGGGGCGTCGGTGGTCGAGGACGGGCGTGGGTGGGGCGTCGGGTGGGGCGTCGGCGGTCGTTACCCTGAGCACCGATGAGCGACGCCTTGGGCGGGCCGTACACGGTGGTGTGCGCGTTGCTGATCGTCGCCGGCGCGTACAAGGCCAGGCGGCCTCGGGCCACCACCGGCGCCATGCGCGCCCTCGCGCTGCCCTCCGGCGATCGCCTCACCCGCGTCCTCGGCGGTGCCGAGATCGCGCTCGGCACCGCGGCCGTCCTCACCGGCTGGGCCCCGCTGGCGGGCCTCGTCGCGGCCAGCTACGCGGGCTTTGCCGGCTTCGTGGTGGCGGCCCGTCGGCGAGGCACCATGGTCCAGTCTTGCGGGTGCCTGGGCGAGATCGACGTGCCCCCGTCGCCGGTGCACGTCGGCGTGAACGTGGCCGCCAGCGCGGTGGCCATCGCGGCCGCGGTCGTCCGGGTCGACGGGCTGGGCGCCACGCTGGCCGACGAGGCGCTGGCCGGGGTTCCCTTCCTGGCCCTGGTGGCCGCGGCGGTCTGCGCCATCGTCGTGCTCATCACCGCCGTCCCGGGAACGCGCTCCGCTCGGGTCAGCCGCAGCGGGTGAAGGTCACCGGCTGGCCCGAGGCACCGCCGCTGACCTGGGCGGCACCGTCGGCGCTAGCCCACGCGGTGATCCCGGCGGCGAGCTCGGCCGTGTCGCCGGGGGTGTCGCCCACGAACGACGCCCGCACGCAGGTCTGGTCCCCGTCCAGCCAGGCCACGTAGGCGTCGCCGCCCCACCCTTCGATGGCGGCGTCGAGGGCGGCGGCGCCGACATCGGACGCCAGGAGCTGGCGCAGGGAGAACGCGCCGAAGGCGCCCTGGTCGATGACCTCGCCGTCGGCGGTCGGAGCCGAGATGGGTACCGGGCCCTCGCCGGCCAGGTACCGAGCGGGGTCGAGGACCTGTTCGCTGGTGGTCGGGGGCGACGCCAGCGCGCCGTCGAGGCGGGCCTGGCCCCCGTCGGAGACGACCGCTTCGACCAGCACGGGACCGAGCTCGTAGGGCGCGGTGATGGACTCGATCAGGAACGACGGAATCGACGTGACGTCGATGGTCAGCCCGATGAGGAGCTGTTCGGTGAAGTACTCCTCGGTCTCGGCCTCGTCGAAGGTGGCGACGTAGGCTTCCTCCACGCGGACGGCGTCACCCTCCACCAGGGAGACGAACCCGAAGCTCTCCTCACCGTCGGAGTCGTCGACCTCGGGGCGGTCGAGCTCGAAGTGCTGGTCGTCGAGGGCGTGGGTGAGCTCGTGAGCGATCGTGCCCCGCACGTAGGGGTTGGCGTCGTCGCCCCGCACCACCAGCTCGCCGATCTCGGGATCGTAGAACCCGATGACCCCGGCCCCCAGCACGTCGCGGAGCGCCTCGACGAGGTCGATGTCGGGATCGAGCAGGCCGACGGCCCGCAGGACGGCGGCGTCGGTCTCGATCTCGGCCCGTTCCTCCTCGAAGTCCTCCAGGAGCCGCTGCTCGAACTCGGCGTCGGCGGCAAGCTCGACCTCGACCGGTCCGAGGAACTCGAGACCGCGTTGCTGCTCGACGAACGCCATGATGTCGGCCACCTCGGCATCGAAGTCCGACGTGGGGGCCGTCGTGGGCGGGACGGGGTCGGTCGGGGTGGTGGCGGGCGGATCGGTCGGATCGGTCGGATCGGGCGACGGAGCCGCCTCCCGGGGCGTAGCGACATCGTCGGGCCCATCGCCGGCGCCGTCGGTGAGCACGACCAGGATCCCGGCCAGCATCGCCACCGCGGTCAGCACGGCCACGACGACGACGGCCGCCGCCCTGGGTCGGTCCCGAGGCGGGCCCGGCGGCGACGGCGGTGGCGTTGCCCGCGGGGCTCGCGGGAACGCCCCGGGGAACGAGGACGGCGGCGGCCCCGGGAACAGCGGGACACCGGGCGGAGGGGCGGTAGGCGGTGACGACGGCATCTGGACGCCCGAGCGGACAGGGTCGGACATCGGCGGGGTCATCGCGGGGTCATCGGCGGGGTCATCGGCGGGGTCATCGGCGGGGTCATCGCGGGGTCATCGCGGGGTCATCGCGGGGTCATCTCGTAGGTCATCTCCGGGCCATCACACCACGAAGACGGGTTCCCCGTTCGTCACCAGGTCGGGGAAGTACTCCGCGATGTGCATCGGGATGCGTACGCAGCCATGGGAGGCGGGGTAGTCGGGCACCGACGGTGACCCGTGGATGGCGATGCCGCCGTGGAAGTACAGCGGGTTGTAGAGCCGGCCCAGAGCCGACGTACGCCAGCCCGAGATGCGGCGCGTGACCGTGAAGTCACCGGTGGGCGTGACCGCAACGCCGCACACCCCGCCGTCGCAGTACTCCTCGCCGGTGCCGGTCGAGATGTGGGTGATGAGGACGAGCTGTCCGCCGTCGTAGAGGAACAGCAGTTGCCGGGCCAGGTCGATCTCGACCCGGTCCCCACCGCCGTCGGGCCGCAGCGGCGGCACCGGGGCGGCGGGGGCCTGCATGGCCGACCACAGCTCCGGGGTGACCCGCCCGTCGGGAGCGAACCCGTTGACCTTCTGGAAGGCCCACACCGCCATGGTGGTCCTGGTGCCGAACTCGCCGTCGGCCGGCCCCCCGTCGTAACCGAGGGCGAGGAGCTGTTCCTGCACGGCCGCCGTACGGGGCCCGACGACGCCGGCCTCGAGGATCTCGGGCTCGGGACCGGCGGGCGCCGGCGCCTGCGGTGTCCCGACCGACCCGGGGGGAGGCGAGACCGGAGGCGGCACGGGCACGGTGGTCGACGGCGCGGCGGTGGTGGGCGGCGCCACGGTGGTTGGCACGGTGGAGGGCGAGGTCGTGGTCACCGGCGGCCTGGTCGTGGTCGGGGCCGTGGTCGGGGTGGTGCGCGGCGGTTCCGCGCTGGTATCGGCGTCGACGCCCGTCACACAAGCCCCCGCCAGCGCGGCCACAGCGGCGAGCGCGACGGCGGCCAACGATCGCCTGACCGGGTAGGCGGAGCGCTCGACGTGGGTCATTGGGTTCTCCTCGATGATGGGTTGCTACCCGTTCAGACGCAAACGACGCCTCGACCGGTCCATGCGGCCCGGTTCCACTTCTCCCGGCCGGTTCGACCGGGTGCCTCCGACCTGCTGGCTGTCAACCGCCCACCCCATCCCAACCTACGGAGCTGGGCCCCAGACAGGGCACGAAGCTACGCAAGTTCGGTGGGGAGTGGGGAGCGGGGGCGGCGTTGCCGGGGGGCACGGCGGTCAGGGGTCGGCCGGTCGTCTGCACGTAGGTGCCCCCGGTGGGGCTCGAACCCACACTCGCGACCTGTTTAAGAGGCCGTCCTCTGCCGGTTGGGATACGGGGGCGCCCCTCACGCTACGACGCGAGAGGGCGCGAGGGCGGCGGTCATGCGGCTCGCGCCGATCCGCCGGCCTGGCCCTCGACCGCAGCCCACAGCAGGGCCCGGGCCCGGTCGGCCTCGGGACCGGCGAGGCGGTTGGCCACGACGACGCCCTCGATCAGGTCGGCCAACACCGCCGGCCAGGGTCGGCCTCGCAGCACTACCGAGACGGTGGCGCGGCCGTCCTTGCCCCACCGCAGCGAGCGGTCGACGCCCACCAGGCGCGGTGGGCTACGGAAGCCGGGCATCGTCAGCCCCCGGTCACGGCTCTGGTGCCCGATGAGTCGAACGGCGGTGGCGAAGCGAACGGACGCGGGTTCCATCACCCGCAGTATCCGCGACCGGTGTGACACTCGAGCCGGGCTCGCATCGTCGCGCCGAATCGACAAGCGCCGGCCCGCACGGTCGCCGCGGGGCGGACCTGCCCGCCTCGTCGGCTCGCGCCGGGGATCCCGGGCGCCGTCACAGGGGCTGCGTAGGTTGGAGTGGTGGCCATGCCGGCGGTGGAGATGCTCAACCCGGCCCAGCAGGAGGTGCTCGACGTGCTGGGCGAGCCCCGGGCGCGCCGGCGCAGCTTCGACGCGGGGCTGCGGGCCGAGCTGCGGGCCGAGCTGGAGGCGGGTCTGGCCCCGTTGGCCGAGGCCCTGGGACCGCCGGGCGAGCGGCCCGCGCTGTACCTGTCAAAGCACACGGTGGCCGCGGTGCACGGGTGCGAGGTGCGCTTCGTGCACGAGGACGCCGTCGGCTTCCCGGGGTGGTCGGTCCCCATTGCGCGCGGCACGGTGGCCCACAAGGCCATCGAGCTGTCACTGCACCTGAGGGGCGCGACCGCCCCGCTCGACCTCGTCGACGAAGCCATCGCCCGCCTGGCCGACGGCGACCGCTCCCTCGCCGACTGGCTCGGCGGCCTGGGCGACGTGGAACAGGCCGAACTGCGAGCCGAGGCCAACGACCGCGTCGCCAAGTTCCTCGAATGCTGGCCACCCCTGCGCACCCGGTGGCGCCCGGTCACCGAGAGCCGGCTGGGCCTCGACCTGTGCGACGGCCGGGTGGCGCTGCGGGGCAAGGTCGACCTCGTACTCGGCCAGACCCTGGGCACCATCGCGGGCAAGGTCCTCGTCGACCTCAAGACCGGCGGCTTCGCGCCGGTGCACGTCGACGACCTGCGCTTCTACGCGCTGATCGAGACGCTCCGGCTCGGTGTGCCGCCCCGTCGCCTGGCCACCTACTACCTCGACGCTGGCCGGTTCATGTGCGAGGACGTCACCGAGGCGGCATTGTTCAGCGCCGCGGCCCGCCTGGTCGACGGCGCCCGCCACGTGGTGGACCTGCGCGCCGGCGCCCGCGCCGCGACGGCCCGGGTCGGACCGACCTGTCGATGGTGCCCGCTACTCGACGGGTGCGACCCCGGGCGCCAGCACGTCGGCGCCACCGATGACGCCTGAGGCACCATCGTCCCCGCCAGCCTCTGAGCCTGACGGCGAGCCGCACTCGTCCATGCTGGTGAAGCGATCCTGGTGCCGGAACAGCACCGCCACCGCCACCAGCAGCGCGCCCGACACCGCCACGGTGGGCCGGGGCCCGACCACGTCGGCCAGCCAGCCCTGCACCAGGGACCCCACCGGTACGGCCGCGGTCAACCCCATCAGGTACAAGCCGATGACCTTGCCCCGCATCGACTCGTCGACCTGGAGCTGCACGGTGGTGTTGAGGGCCGAGGACAATGCCAGGTACATCGCCCCGGCCGCCAGCAGCGCCGCCGCGCCCAACCAATAGCCGGGGGCGAGGCCGAACCCGGCCACCGCGATGCCATAGGCCACCAAGGCCATCGCGGCCAGGCGGCCCCGGCTGATGCCGCCTCCCCAGCCCGCCACCAGGGGTGCCCCGATCACCGAGCCGATGCCCAGGCAGGCGCCCAACAGGCCGTAGAGGCCGCGGCCCACGTCGAACACCTCCTCGGCGAACACCACGACGAGGCTGAACACCGGGCTACCGAGGAGGCCGATGGCCGACACCACGACCACACAGGTCCAGATGCCGGGGCGGGCCCGCGTGTAGCGGATGGTCCCGGCGAACTCGCGCAGGACCCGCGGCCGCGCCGCGCCGCCGGACGGCACGAGGAGCGGCACGCGGATCAGGCTGAGGCCAATGATCACCGCGCCGAACGAGAGCGCGTTCAGGGCGAACGCCCAGCTCGGGCCGAGCGTGGCCAGGATCACGCCTCCGAGCGCGGGACCGAGGGCGCGCGACGCGTTGAACTGCGCGGAGTTGAGCGTGACGGCGTTGAGCAGCGTGGAGCGGGGCACGAGCTCGCTGACGAAGGCCTGCCAGGAGGGGATGGTCAGCCCGGCCACGATCCCGACGATGGCCACGACGCCGACGAGCACGCCGGGCGAACGCACACCCGCGGCCCAGACCGCCCACAGCCCGGTGGCCCCGAGGGCCATGAGCGACTGCGTGATCAGGAGCAGTCGTCGACGGGGGACCCGGTCGGCCAGCGAGCCGGCCAGTGGCCCGACCACGACGAAGGGCACGAACTGGGCGAAGGAGGCGAACCCGACCCAGGCCGCGCTGCCGGTGAGCTCGAACAGCACGAAGGGCACCGTGACGTTCTGCACCCAGCTCCCGGTGTTGGAGACCAGCGCCGACCACCAGAACAGGGCGAAGTTGCGGTGCCGCAGAGCGGCCGCAGCCTGGCGCAGGCCCACCCTGACGGGGCGCGCCACGTCGGCGGTCGGTGCGGACATGGCCGCCAGTGTGGCAGCGGTGCCGGCGAAACCGACCCCGAACTGCGAGCGAGGCGGCGTCGGTCGCGACGGGCGCCCGCACGGGCGGGCGGGGCGGGGGAGACTGGGTCATGGCCCTGCTGCGCACCGACGTCATCGACCGAGTGGCGGTCCTCACCCTGGACGACCCCAATCGCCGCAACGCGTTCACGTTCGCCATGGTCGACGAGCTCATCGGAGCCCTCGATCGCCTCGAGGCCGACCCTGGCGTCGGCGCGCTCGTCATCACCGGCGCGCCGCCGGCGTTCTGCGCGGGGGCCGACCTCTCCCAGCTCGGGGCCAGCCGGCGCGCCAGCCTCGACCACATCTACGAGGGGTTCCTGCGCGTGGCCCGCTCGCCGCTGCCGACCGTGGCCGCCGTCAACGGCGCCGCGGTGGGCGCCGGCATGAACCTGGCGCTGGGGTGCGACGTTCGCCTGGCTGGGCGCCGCGCCCGCTTCGACCCGGGCTTCCTGCGCCTGGGACTGCACCCTGGCGGGGGGCACACGTGGATGTTCCGGCACATCGCGGGCCCGCAGGCCGTGTCGGCCGCGGTGCTGTTCGGCGAGGTGCTCGACGGCGCCGAGGCCCAACGGGTGGGCCTGGTGTGGCGCTGCGTCGACGACGAGGGCCTGGTGGCGTGCGCCCTCGAGTTGGCGGGTCGAGCCGCCGCCGGGCCACCCGAGTTGGTCCGGCGCATGAAGGCCACCATCGCCGACATGGCCACCGTGGGATCCCAGCGCGAGGCCGTCGCCTACGAGCTCGAGCCCCAGCTCTGGTCGTTGGGTACGCCCGAGTTCGCCGAGCGCCTGGCCGCCCTGCAGGCCCGGCTCCGCCGCGAACCTTCACCCTGATCACGCCCCCTCCTACCCCCGTTCTGGCGTCCAGACGGCCCACATATGGGCCATCTGGACGCCATTTCGGCCGGGGGGGGGTCAGTCGAGTCAGTCGAGCCAGTCGGCCACGAGCTGGACGCCCCGCTCGTCCCATTCCTCGGTGGTGATGGCGAAGCGAACATGGTCCTCCCAGGCACCGTTGATCTCCAGGTACCGCACCGCGACCCCCTCCTCACGCAAGCCGAGCTTGTCGACGACGCGCAGGCTCGGCTTGTTCCGGGGGATGATCGCCACCTGCACCCGGTGCAGACGAAGCTCCTCGAAGGCGAAGCGGAACACCGCCACCAGGGCTTCGGGCACGTAGCCGTGGCCGGCGCAACGCTCGTCGATCCAGTACCCGACGTAGGCGCTCTGGAACGGTCCGCGCTGCACGGCCGACAGGTTGATCTCGCCCACGAACGCGCTGTCGACGAAGATGCCGTAGCCGTAGCCGTTACCGAGCTGGCGTTCGCGCTCGCGAGCGCTGCACCGGACGGCGAACGCATCACGGTCCTCGATGGCGTCGGGTTGGCCCCGTACCCGCTGAGGCTCCCAGCGGGTGAGCCAGTCGGCGTTGGTGGTCCGGACCTCGCGCCATGCCGCGAAGTCCGAGCTCACCAGCGGCCGTAGCACGACGCGCCGACCGAACAGCCGAGCGGTGCCCGATACCGAAGCCATCGCCAATGCTCCCGCGACTCTCAGGGCTGCGCCACGGCCGGGCCCGCTACGGCCCCCGCCGGGCCGCGCTGACCATCGAGCAGCTCGGCCAGCGCGCCGAGCAGGAGCACCACGTTGCGAGGGCGGGCGGTATGACCCATGCAACCGATCCGCCACACCCTTCCGACGAAGTCCCCCAGACCGCCGCCGACCTCGATGCCGAAGCGGACGAGCAACTCGGCCCGCACGGCGGCCTCGTCGATGCCGTCGGGCACCCAGGCGGTGGTGAGCTCGGGCAGACGATGGCCCTTTGGCGCGAACAGCACGAAGCCCAGCGTCTCGAGGCCCGACTGCAGCGCTGCGCCGCAGGCCTCGTGACGGGCCCATGAGGCTTCGAGGCCCTCGTCGAGCAGCGCGCCCAGCCCGGCGTGCAGGGCCACCACCATGGCCGTCGGTGCCGTGTGGTGGTAGGTGCGGGGACTGCCCGACTCGGCGTAGTGGGCGATCATCCGCAGGTCGAGGTACCAGGACCGGCTCCGCTCGACGAACCGCTGGCGGGCCCGATCGGCCACGGTCAGCGGAGCCAGGCCCGGGGGCACGCCGAGGCACTTCTGAGTCCCGCTGTAGGCGACGTCGATGCCCCAGGCGTCGACCTCCACCGGGATCCCTCCGAGGGAGGTCACGCAGTCGACCACCAGGAGGGCATCGCCCTTGCCCTGACCCAGCGGGGCGATGTCGTTGCGGACGCCGGTGGACGTCTCCGCGTGCACCACGGCGATCACCTTGGGCGCCGGGTGGGCGTCGAGCAGGGCGGCCGGCGCCAACGGCTGTCCCCATGGCGCGTCGACGCGCACGACCTCGGCGCCGCACCGAGCCGCCACGTCGCACATGCGGGCGCCGAACACGCCGTTCACCCCGATCACCACGACATCGCCCGGTCCGACCAGGTTGACGAAGGCCGCCTCCATGCCCGCCGAGCCGGTACCGCTGATCGGAAGCGTGAGGGAGTTGGTGGTACGGAACACCGTGCGAAGGCGATCACAGGTCTCGTCGAGCACGGCCAGGAAGGACGGGTCCAGATGGCCCAACAACGGGCGGGCGAACGCGGCGGCCACCTCGGGGTAGGGGTTCCCCGGTCCCGGGCCCATCAGCACGCGGTCGGTGAGGGTCATGGGAGCAACACCGGCCGCACTGTAGGTGCCCCCTTCGGCCGGCGCCGCCGCATCCGACCAGGGGTTGTGCGTCTCGGCGACCGGGCACCACCGCCGTCGCCGGGGATGACCCGGTGTTCAGGACCGGTCGAGCTGGGAGAGCAGCAGGCCGTCGAGGATGTCGGCCTCGGAGACGAGACAGGTTTCGAAGTCGAAGTGGCGCATGATGGCCACCAGCACGCACGCCCCACCCACGATGACGTCGGCCCTGGCTTCCTCCAGCCCCGGGTTGTGGGCCCGGTCCGCGCGCCCTTCGGTGGCGAGGGTGCGGAACACGTCCTCGGCCGCGGCACGGGTGAGCTCGAAGTGGTGAATGGCGTCTCGGTCGTAGGCGGCCAAGCCGATCTCGACCGCGGCCATGGTCGTCACCGTCCCCGCCAGGCCGACCAAACGGGCCCCACGCGCACCGGGGAGCTCGCGGGCCACGTCGTCGAGGTGGGCGGCGACGAGGGACAAGCAGGTGCTCAGCTCCTCGGGGGCGGGCGGGTCGCGGTGCAGGTACTGCTCGGTGAGGCGGACGCAGCCCACGTCGACGGACACCACGCCCAGCGCTTCGTCCGTCCCGAGGACGAACTCGGTCGACCCACCGCCGATGTCGACGACGAGGAACGGGCCTTCGGCGGCGTCGAGCTCGGCCACGGCACCCAGGAACGACAACCGCCCCTCCTCGCGGCCGGTCAGCAGCTCGGGACGGGCCCCCACCGCCGCCTCGGCGGCGTCGAAGAGGTCGTCGCGGTTGGCCGCGTCACGAGCCGCCGAGGTGGCGGTGATGCGGACGCCGGACACGCCGAGGCGCTCCAACACCGCGCCGTACTCGCGCAACGCCACCACCGTGCGCTCGACGGCGTCGGGCGCCAGGCGTCCGCGGGCGTCGACACCCTGGCCCAGCCGGGTGACGCGCATCAGCCGCTCGAGGGTCACCACCGCGTCGCGGCCGTCCCCGTCGCCCACGACCTCGCCGACCAGCAGCCGGGTGGAGTTGGTGCCGCAGTCGATGGCGGCGAGCCGCGTCCCCATCAGGCGAGCTGACGGGCGACCCAGGCGCCGACCGGGTCGTCGCCCCCGGCCAGGAACCAGGCGTAGTGGGCGTGAAGGCATTTCACCCCGACGCGGGTGCCGCCGACGCCGCCCGAGGGCCGGGGACCCTCGTGGTCCGGCCCGAGGGCGGCATCGCGTTCGGCCGCGTACCGGCCATGCGCCTGGGCCAGGGCGGCAGGATCCACCGCGGCCCGGGCGGCGGCCACGCCCCCGGAGGCCTCGAGGCGCCCGACCCTGGTCCGCTCCGGCTCGCCCACGAGCCAGTAGCGCGTCGGCATGGGCGTCGCGTCGTCGAGCGACGGTGCGTTGCGGATCACCACCGGCGAGCCGTCGGCGTGGCGCACGACGACGTCGTAGGCGCCCCGTGGGGGCCGGCCCAGCAGCACCGCGACCGCCGCCCGATCCTCGGCCTCGGACGGGCCCGCCGTGGTCATCGTTTCCTGAGCCCTCGCCGGCGCGGGCGGGGGTTGCGGCGACGCAGGAACTGGCGCAGCAGCCATCCCAGCGCCACCACCATCAGGACCGGCGCCACCCGCTTGGCCACGGGGGCGCCGGTCCCACCGGGCGCGTCGTACGTGTCCCTGCCCGCCGGCGCCGTCGGTCCAGAGTCCGGCTCGCCCACCCCTGTCTCGTCGGTCAGATCCACCGGTGGTCCATGGTCCCTCGTGTCCTCTCGCCCGTCGACAGCGGTCGGCTCGCCATCACCCGAGGCGCCTACTGTACGGGCCATGGACCGCCCGATGGCCGCTTGATGAGAAGCGTCACGTCACACCGCCTCACCGCCTGATGCTGCGTCACGTCGTCCTACTGACGCTCAAAGACGAAGCCACCGAGGAGCAGCTACGGGCGTTCCTCGACGGGCTGGCCGAGCTGCCCGGGCGCATCCCCTCGATCAGGGCGTACTCCTTCGGCCCGGACCGGCGATTGAGCACCGACACCGGTGACGTCGCCGTCGTGGCCGACTTCGACGACGACGCCGGCTACCGGTCGTACGCGACGCACCCGGCCCACCTTCACCTCATCGCCGAGGTGCTGCGACCGATCCTGCAGACGCGCACCGCGGTCCAGTACCAACTCTGACCCCCCCCCCCCCCCGGTTCTGGCGTCCAGATGGCCCATATATGGGCCATCTGGACGCAGTTTCGGTAGAGGGCGGGGTAGGCGGGGTCAGGGCGCCAAGGCGTCGGCGAGGCCGGTGAACGGCCATACCTCGGGGATCAGGACGGGCACCTCAGGTGGCGGCAGGATGGCGTAGGCCTGCTCCCCCGGCCGGACGAGGTTGTACTGCTCGCGAGCCAGGCGCTCGATCTCGGCGTCGGTGTTGAGCGCCTCGATGCGGCCGTCGAGCAGCTCGTTCTGCTCCTGCAGCACCTCGAGGCGGTCCTCGGCTCGACCCAGCGACGCCTGCTGGGCCACGAAGGTACGACCGGGGAAGAAGCAGACGAACAGCACGCCGACCACCGTCACCAACACGAGCAACGGCCAGAGGCCGCGGCGGGCCCCCTTGGTCATCGGGGGGCCATGACGGTGCGGCGCGCCGACGGTTCGCTCGCCTTCTCCTCGCTCACCGCCGCGCCCCCCGCGGCGCCAGCGAGGCCGTGCCTTCGAAGCTGGCGGCGTCGCCGAGCTGCTCCTCGATGCGCAGGAGCTGGTTGTACTTGGCCACCCGGTCGCTACGCGCCGGGGCCCCGGTCTTGATCTGGCCGCAGTTGGTGGCCACGGCCAGGTCGGCAATCGTGGTGTCCTCGGTCTCGCCGGAGCGGTGCGACATCACCGCGGTGTAGCCGACGCTGGTGGCCAAGGCCACCGTGTCGAGCGTCTCGGTCAGGGTGCCGATCTGGTTGACCTTGACCAGGATGGAGTTGGCCACCCCGTCGTCGATGCCCCGCTGGAGGCGCTCGACGTTGGTGACGAAAAGGTCGTCGCCCACGAGCTGCACCCGATGACCGAGTGTCGCGGTGAGGGCCGCCCAACCGTCCCAGTCATCCTCGGCCATGCCGTCCTCGATCGACACGATGGGGTAGCGGTCACACAGGTCGCCGAGGTAGGCCGCCATCTCGGCCGGGGACAGCCGTCGCCCGCCCTCGCCGGCCAGCACGTAGGCCCCGTCGGCGAAGAACTCCGAGCTGGCGGCATCGAGGGCGATGGCGATGTCGGTTCCGGGCGTGAACCCGGCGGCGGTGATCGCCTCCACGAGCATGCTCACCGCCTCCTCGTTGGAGCCGAGGTTGGGGGCGAACCCGCCCTCGTCGCCCAACGCAGTGGCCAGGCCCCGCCCCCGCAGCAGCCTCTTGAGGGCGTGGTACGTCTCCACCCCCCATCGCAGCGCCTCGGAGAACGAGGCCGCCCCCACGGGCATCACCATGAACTCCTGGAGGTCGACGTTGTTGTCGGCGTGGGCGCCACCGTTGAGGACGTTCAGCATGGGCACGGGCAGGACGTGGGCGTTGGTGCCCCCGACATAGCGGTAGAGCGGGAGCTCGAGCTCGTCGGCTGCGGCCCTGGCCACCGCCAGGGACACCCCGAGGATGGCGTTTGCACCGAGGCGTCCCTTGTCGTCGGTGCCATCGAGGTCGATGAGGGTGGCGTCGACGAAGCGCTGGTCGAGCGCTTCCAGCCCGCACAGCGCGCCGACGATGTCGTGGTTCACGTTGCCAACGGCGCCGGTCACCCCCAAGCCGCCGTAGCGGGCGGCCCCGTCGCGCAGCTCGGTCGCCTCGAAGCGCCCCGTCGACGCCCCGGACGGGACCATGGCCCGGCCTCGGGCGCCGGACTCGAGGTGGACCTCGACCTCGACGGTCGGGTTTCCTCGCGAATCCAGGAGCTCGCGCCCGATGATGCGCTGGATCTCGCTCATCGGTGCGCCATCGCGGTTCGGCCCGATCCTCGGCCGTGCCGTGGCCGTCGCCTGTTGGTGATGTGGTTGATGTTGCCAATGGTAGCCATGAGCGACCACGATTGGCAGGGTGAGGTGTGTACGCGCCGACCGTCATCCCGTTGCCCATCCTGCTCCCGCAGTAGCGTTCGCGGCCGATGCCGTTGGTGCTGGGGGTGGACTCGTCGACCCGCTCGACGAAGATCGAGGTGCGCGACGCTGACGGTGGCCACCTCCTGGCGTCCGGACGCGCGCCCCACCCGCCGGTGCGACCCCCCCGCAGCGAACAGGACCCTGGGGCGTGGTGGGATGCGCTCGCCTCCGCCATCGCGTCCATCGACGTACGCGAGGTGGCCGCCATCTCGGTGGCCGGCCAGCAACACGGCATGGTCGCCCTCGACGGCGCCGGGAACGTGCTGCGGCCGGCCAAGCTCTGGAACGACACGGAGTCCGCCCCCGAGGCCGAGGACCTCGTGCGCCGGTACGGGCCCGCCCGCTGGGCCAAGGCCTGCGGTTCGGTACCGGTGGCGGCGTTCACCGTCACCAAGCTGGCCTGGTTGGCCAGGCACGAACCGCGCCTCTTGGAACGGCTCGACGCGGTGCTCCTGCCCCATGACTACCTCACGTTCCGTCTCACCGGGCGCCGGGTCACCGACCGGGGCGACGCGTCGGGCACCGGCTACTGGTCGCCCTTCGACGAACGCTGGCTGCCCGACCTGCTGGGCCGGGTGATCGAGGCCGTACCCGGCGACGCGTGGGCCGCGAAGCTCCCTCAGGTGCTCGGTCCGGACGAGCCCTCCGACTGGGTGAGCGCATCGGTGTGGGCCCGCCTCGGCCTGAAGGGACGCCCGCTGGTCGGCCCCGGCACCGGCGACAACATGGCCGCGGCGCTGGCGATCGGGCTTCGCCCCGGCGAGGTGATGGTGTCGATCGGCTCGTCCGGCACGGTGGCCACCGTGTCGGACACCCCGGTGGCCGACACCGAGGGCGCCGTGGCCGGGTTCGCCGACGCCACCGGGCGCTTCCTGCCCTTGGTCTGCACCCTGAACGCCATTGGGGTGACGCAGGCGTTCGCTCGGCTGCTCGGAGTCGATCGCGCCGAGCTCGACGAGCTGGCGCTGGCTGCGCCACCGGGGGCCAACGGCATCGTCCTGGTCCCGTTCCTCGACGGTGAACGAACACCGGACCGGCCGAAGGCCACGGGCGTGCTCAGCGGGCTGCGCAGCAATGCCCGGCGCGAGGACGTCGCTCGCGCCGCGTTCGAAGGCGTCATCTGCGGGTTGCTCGAGGGCTACGACGCCCTGCGCCGCATGGGCACGGTCGGGCGTCGGCCGCGGATCGTGCTGGTGGGGGGCGGGAGCCGCTCGGTCGCCTACCGCCAGCTTCTGGCCGACCTGTCCGGGCTGGCCGTGACGGTGCCCGATATCGAACCGGTGGCCGCCGGAGCCTGTGTGCAAGCCGCAGCCGTACTCCACGCCACGTCACCCGTCGAGGTGGCTGGTGCCTGGGGGCTCGGACTGGGCGAGGTCGTCGAGCCGAGGGACGGGGTCGATCCCGACGCGGTCCGGGCGGCGTACACGGCGGCACGCGGATAGCCGCCTGGAGGCCACGGCGCAGCCCACACGGGAACCGTCGGAGTAGTTTCAAGGTCCCGTGGGCGACCGTTCTCCCCATGGCGGTCCCTCGTCACCGGACCGCCGCAAGCTCCTGCTGACCCTTGGGTTCGGGGCTGCCAACGCGGTCGCCCTGTCGCGCCTGGCGCCGGCCGGCCCGTCTGCGCCGGGGCGCGACGCCGGCGACGCCCGAGTCGTGGCCGGCGGTCGACCCGTCGACCCGCCGGCCCTGAACGGGGCGAGCCCGCAACCGGCCGACCCCCACGTCTACGACATGGTCATCACCGGCGGTCGGGTCATCGATCCCGACTCGGGGTTCGACGCCGTCGCCCACGTGGGGATCGACGGCGCGGGCATCGCGGCGGTGAGCCTCGAGCCGCTCCGGGGGCGCACGTCGATCGACGCTCGCAACCGGGTCGTGTCCCCCGGGTTCATCGACATCCTCTCCTACGAGCCCAACTCCTACGGGATCTGGTACAAGGTCGCCGACGGGGTGACCACGAACCTCGGCATGCACGGGATCAACGCCACCGCCGCCGACTACTTCGCGCGCTTCGCCACCGAGGGCTCGCCCTGTCACTACGGCGGCGCCTACGACAATCCGTTCATGCGCGGGGTCGGTGGGCTCGACCTCGACAGCGGGGCCGCGGCCACGTCCGGGCAGGTCGAGGCGTTGGTGGCCGACTTCCGCCTCCAGCTCGCCGACGGCTGGATCGGGATCGATTTCGAGCCCGAGTACACCCCCGGCATCGAGATCGAAGAGATGCTGGCGCTGGCCCAGGTGGCGGCCGAGGCCGACGTGCCGTGCTTCTTCCACGGCCGCTACTCCGACGAGGTCCCTCCTGGCACCAATGCCGACACGCTCGACGAGATCCTGCGCGTGGCGCGCGAGGCCGGCGTCGGCGTGCATGTCGAGCACATCACCAGCACGGGCGGCACCTTCTCGATGGACCGCTCCCTGGCCACGTTGGCCGCGGCGCGCGACGAGGGCATCGACGTCAGCGCATGCATGTACCCCTACACCTACTGGGCCACGTTCCTGGCCTCGGCGCGCTTCACGGACGGGTGGCAGGAACGCTTCCGGATCTCCTACGAAGACCTCGTCATCGCCGGCACCGGCGAACGCCTCACCGAGGCGACGTTCGGGCGCTACCAGCGCGACAACCTCCTGGCCGCCGCGTACGCCATCCCCGAAGCCGACGTGCGGACCGGGCTGCGGTCCGAACTGGTGATGATCGGCAGTGATGCCATCCTCGAACCGGGCAACAACAACCACCCCCGCAGCGCCGGGTGCTTCGCCCGCACGCTCGGGCACTACGTGCGCGACGAGAACGTGCTGTCGCTGCGCGCCGCGCTGGCCAAGATGACGATCATGCCGGCCCGGCGATTGGAGCGGGGCGCACCGGCGCTACGACGTAAGGGCCGCCTGCAGCGGGGCGCCGATGCCGACATCACCGTGTTCGACCCGGCCACGGTGGCCGATCGAGCCACGGTGGAGAACCCCGCCCAGTCCTCGGTCGGCATCGACTACGTAGTCGTGTCCGGTCAGGTGGTGCAGACGCCCGACGGCCAGGACCGTGCCCGGCTCCCGGGACAACCGATCCGGTCGGGTGCGGGTTAGCCAGGGTGAGCCGGGCTCAGGGCTCAGGAGCCGGTGGTGCCGCGGTGAGCGTTGAGGCAGAATCTCCGGCGTGCACCGGGCGGCGCATGCGTTGGGGCAGTTCGTGGCCATCATCGTCGTCGTCGTGTCCGGGCCGGTCGTAGCGGTGCGGGCGGGCGCCGGTCTCGGCGGGGTGGGGCCCGTCCCCCACTGGTGGGACCGCGCCTTCACCATCGCAGTGCCATCGCTCGTCGTCGCCGTGGCGTTCCTGGTGTGGGAGGCGCGCCGGATCTCGCGCCGGGAGACCGAGGGCATCGTGGTCAACCGGCTGCGGGTCCCGGCCCCGCGTCGGCACCGCTGACGCCAACGTCACCGGCCAGAGAACTCGGTGGTCCTGCGACGGTCCCTGGGCGATCCGGCCAACGTGGGGAGACCCGGGCCCGAGGAGATGGCTTCGAAGCGCCGCGCGCGCGTCGGCGTCGACGCCCACCGACGCGCCATGGCCGGCGGTCGACCCGTGCCGGTCTCGCAGGCCGTCGAGAACAGGTGCATGGCCTCGTCAGGACTGTCGAGGAAGGCCGGTGGCCAGTCGCCCGTGGCGTCGGCCACCTCGCCGGAGCGCGCCCGCCATCGCTCGGCCAGGTCCGGCCCCGTTCGTCGAGCTCGACCACGGTCCGCAGGTCCACAGGTCCACGACGGTGCGCACGCCCGGCTCCGCCAGACGAACCAGGTCCTCGCCGCTCACGACCGCGGTGTCGCCCCGCCGTCGCCCAACCGCGGTTCGCCGCCCCGGCCCTGGGGTACGGGCCGCTCGTCCGCGCTGTGGACCGGTCCCCCCGGAGGGCGACGATGGACGTGCTGTACCTCATCTTGGCGCTGGTGGCCATCGCGGTCATCGTCGCGGTCGCCGCCGTGCGCCACCGACGCCGGGGCGGCGTGATCGCCACCCGCCGAAGGCAGAAGTGAGGCGGGCGTAATGGTCTTGTTGCAGGCCGCCACCGCGATCATCGGCCTGCCGGTCGTATCGATCGCCGATGGCGAGGACGTCGCCGAGGTGCGCGACGTCGTGTACGACCCCGCCGCGGGCCGGCTGGTGGGCATGACCCTGAACAAGCGAGGCTTCCTGTCCGGCCGCAGCCCCGACGTGCTCCCGGCCGAAGGGATCGCCGCCATAGGCCGTGACGCGGTGATGATCGAGGACACCGACGGCCTGGCCTCGCGTCGCGAGCCTGGTGAGACCGGCGCGCCGGCGGCCGACCGCAACGTGCTCGGCGACGACGTGCTCACCGAGAAGGGCACATCGCTGGGCATCGTGCGCGACCTGATCGTGATGGTCGGAGGAAGAGGCGAGGTGGTCGGCTACCGCATCGAGACACCGGAGGGACGCGAGGCCTACATCCCCCTTCCGGCCCAGCTGGCCGTGTCGGGCGCGGCTCTCGTCGTGCCGGAGGCAACCGAGCGCTTCGTGCGCGACGACCTGGTCGGGCTGGCCGGCGCGGTCGACGAGTTCCGTTCGAGGCTGGACCTGTGACGAGAATCGCCCTCACTCGTTCGCTGCGCTCACTCCGTTCGGGCGAGCTGGGTGGCCGCCGCCTGCGGCGGCGCCGAGAACCTGTCCTGCGCCGACCGGCGGAGCCGGCTCGGCGCAGAGCCGGGGGGCTCCGGCGAAGCCTCTGCCCCCCGGGGCCCCCCGCCCGGTCCCGGGCCATGCGGCCCGGCGGCGCCAGCCGCCAGGAGCGACAAACCGACGGCGCCATTCTCATGCGTCGCGGGTTGCCCCGCAGGGGCGGTGGGGAACTACGACGAGAATCGTCGCCGGGGAAGGCGCGGAACTGTGAGCGGTGAGAACGTGGGCGAGTCCGTTCGGGCGGCCATGGGTCGCAAGGTCGTGGACCGCTCGACCGCAGAGGAGCTCGGCTCGGTGGCCCACGTCGTCGTCGACGCCTCGCGCCGGGCGCTGCGCGGCATTGTCATCGGCAGGGGGAAAAGGGCCATGATCGTCGATTGGGCCGACCTCAACTTCGGGCCCGACGCGGTGATGGTGGCCGGTCCCGAGTCGGTGCGCGAACCGAGCGACGACCAGGAACGGGCGGCGGCCGGCGGCGCCCACGACCTGATCGGCCGGCGGGCGCTGAGCCGGCTCGGCAACCAGCTCGGCGCCATCGACGACGTCATCTTCGGCGCCGAGGGCGGCGAGCTCCGGGAGATCGTTGTCGGCGGCCACCCGCTCCCGGCCGCGTCGCTGCTCGGTCTCGGTTCGTACGCCTGCGTGCTCGCCGACGACTTCGATCCTCGTCACCGCGGACCTTCGCGATAGCCGCGCGGGCGCCCCACGCCGGTGCCATAGCCGAGCGGGCGCCCCACGCCGGTGCGATAGCCGCGCTGGCGCGGGGCAGGATGCAGTGGTGAGCAGAGGGCGACGTTCGCGGAGGATGGCCTTCGCAGCCGCGGGCAGTGCCGTGGTGGCCGCGGCGTCGGTGTTCGCGCTGTGGCGGGCAACGTCGCGCCCCCACGCCGGCGCCGGCCCGGCGGCCGCCGACGCCCTGACGGCGACGTCGCGCGCCGGTCGGAACCTGCACCTGGCTCGCATCGGTGGCCGGACCGGTGGTGCCTACGCGCTGCACCGGGCGCGCCGGGTGTTCGCCGACGCCGGCCGCCGCCGTACGCTCGACGCCGCCTTCGAGCTGCGCTCGGCGGAGCAGGTAGCCGAGGCGCTGGGGAACATGAAGGGCGCGCTCATGAAGCTCGGCCAGATGGCCAGCTACCTCGACCAGGGCCTGCCCGAGCCGGTCCGGGCCGCGCTGGCCCAGCTGCAACAAGATGCGCCGTCGATGAGCCCGGAGCTGGCGGCCGACGTCATCGAGGCGGAGCTCGGTCGACCACCCGACCAGGTCTTCGCCCAATGGGACGAACGGCCGATCGCGGCTGCATCGATCGGCCAGGTGCACCGGGCCATCACGCTCGACGGACGGGCCGTGGCGGTGAAGGTGCAGTACCCGGGCGTGGCCGCGGCCATCACCGCCGACCTCGACAACGCCGGAGTCCTCGTCCAGGCCTTCGCCGTGTTGTTCCCCGGGCTCGAACCGGGGCCGCTCGTGGCCGAGATCCGTTCTCGGGTGCTCGAGGAGGTCGACTACGTGCGGGAGGCGACCAACCAGCGGGTCTTCTGCGACTACTACGCAGGTCACCCCTTCGCCCACGTGCCGGCGGTCCTCGACGAGCTCTCGACCGCCAGGGTACTGACCACCGAGCTGGCTGGCGGCGTTCGCTTCGCCGAGCTCGAGCAGTGGACCGCGGCGGAACGCGACCTGGCCGGCGAGGCGATCTACCGGTTCGTGTTCCGCAGCCTCTACCGGCTCAAAGCCTTCAACGGCGACCCCCACCCGGGCAACTACCTGTTCCAGCCCGGCGGTCGGGTGACGTTCCTCGACTTCGGGTTGGTGAAGCACTTTGCGGAGGCCGAGATGACCACGTTCGTCGAGATGATCACGGCCATGGTGATCGAACGAGACACGGCCCGGTTCCGTTCGGTGATCGAGCGGGCGGGGCTGCTCCGCCCGGGCGAGCCGTTCGGCAACGACCTGGTCGAGGACTACTTCGGCCACTTCTACGACGTCGTGCGCGACCTCGGGCCCCGCACCATCACACCGGAGTACAACTCCGAGACGGTACGTCGGGTGTTCGACACCCGGGGGCCGTTCAGCGAGATCATGAAGGTGGCCAACGTGCCGCCCAGCTTCGTCGTCATCCAGCGCATCAGCCTGGGTCTGTTCGCCGTCCTGGCTCAGCTCGGGGCCACCGCCGACTGGCGCCGGATCGCCGAGGAGCTCTGGCCTTGGGTCGACGCGCCACCGTCAACGCCCCTGGGAGAGGAGGAGGCCGAGTGGCGAGCCGAATTCGGTCGCTGACCCCGCGTCCCCGTCCCCTGCAACCTCGTTCCGGGGGCACAGGCTCACCATGGCGCCACCGACCGCCCGGTTGAGGGGCGGGTCACGCTGGGGGTCAGCGGACTCGCACCACGCGCAAGGCGTCGGTGGAGGGGACGGCCTCCTCTGGTGAGCCGGCCAGGACGACGACCACGTCGCCCTTGGTCACGTACCCGGCGCGCACCGCCGTCTCGACGGCGAACCACACCAGCTCGTCGATGCTGGGGTGCTCGTCGACACGCCGCGGGGTGACCCCCCAAGACAAGGCGAGCTGGCGGGCCGTGACATCGCTCGGGCTCAGGCTGATCAGCTGGCAGGGCGGCCGGAACCGGGCCATGGCCCGGGCGGTCAGCCCGGAGCGGGTCCAGCACAACACCGCGCGCGCCCCCAGTTCGACGGCCACCTCCCAGGCGGCGTGCGCGGTCGCGGCGGTGACGGCGAGGGTCTCGGGCAAGGGGTGCGTGCGCTGTAGGCGGCCGAGCCGGCGCCCCCACTGGAGGTAGTCGGCTTCCATCTCGGCCCGCTGGACTATGCGGGCCATGGTGCGCACCACGCCGGCGGGATCGCGCCCGATCGCCGTCTCGCCGGAGAGCATCACCGCGTCGGTGCCGTCGAACACCGCGTTGGCGACATCGGATGCCTCGGCGCGCGTCGGCGCCGGGCTGTGGATCATCGACTCGAGCATCTGGGTGGCGGTGATGACCGGCCGGCCCCATTCGACGCACGCTCGGACGATGCGCTTCTGGAGGTGGGGCACCTCCTCGATCGGGCAGTCCGCACCGAGGTCGCCGCGCGCCACCATGAGCGCGTCGGCGACATCCATGATCGCCTCGAGGTCGTCGACCGCGGCCCGCGTCTCGATCTTGGCGACGAGCATCGGCCCGCTCCCGTCGACACCACCGCTGACCCGCGCGCCGAGCGCGTCGCGCACCCGCTGGACGTCGGCCGCCTGGCGCACGAACGAGATGGCCACCAGGTCGGCGCCGGCAGTCACGATGAGGTCGAGCAGAACGAGGTCGGTGTCCGTCGGCGTCGCGATCCGCAGCCGACCGGCGGGGAGGTGCACCCCGGGACGACCTTGGAGCCGACCACCGCTCACCACCCGGGCCAGGAGAGTCTCGGGTCGGCAGGCCTCGACCCTCAACGATATGGCGCCGTCGCCGAGCACGATGGTCTCACCGTCGCTGGCGTCGGCGCACAGCGAGGCGTAGTCGACACCGATTCGCTCGCGGCTGCTCGGGACGGTCCCGTCGCTGGGAACGAGCTCGAGAATGTCGCCCTCGGCCAGGAACACGCCTCCCTCGGGGAACGGCGCGGTGCGGACCTTGGGCCCGGGCAGATCGGCCAACACGGCGATCGGGAGCCCGAGCTCGTCGGCCACGCGCCGCACTCGCCGGAGCTGGTCCACCTGGTCCTCCGGCCGGCCGTGAGCCAGGTTGAGCCGCACGACATCGACGCCCGCTCGCAGTAGTTCGCCCAGCGCGGCGTCGTCGTCGGAGGCCGGCCCGAGGGTGGCCACGATCTTGGTCCGCCGGTCCATGTCTAGGAGTGCCGCCAGGAGGCAACCGCGTGGGAGCCGGCGGGCGGGAGCACTCGGCGAAGGTAGTCCAGCCGCGGCGCCGCGGCGGCGTAGGCCAGGATGGGTCGATGCTCGCTCCCGAGGATTATCTCGACGCCATCCGCCGTGACGGCCACGCGCTCGTCGACGCCGCCGAGCGGGCCGGGATGGGCACTTCGGTGCACGCCTGCCCGGAATGGGAGGTCGCCGACCTGGTGTGGCACACCGGCGAGGTGCACCAGTTCTGGCGCACCATCGTTGCCGGGCGGCTGCGTTCGCCCCACGACGTCGCCCAGCCCGAGCGCCCCACCCGCGAGGAGCTTGGTGCGTGGTACCGCGACGGCGTCGAGCGCCTGCACGCCACCCTGGCCGAGGCGGACCCCGGGGCCGAGGTCTGGACCTGGGCTCCCCAACGCGACGTGGCCTTCATCCAACGGCGCATGGCCCAGGAGACGGCGGTGCATCGCTACGACGCCGAGCACGCCGCCGGGGCCGACCACGCGGTCGAGACCGGCCTGGCGCTCGACGGCTTGGACGAGTTCCTCACGTTCTTCCTCCCCGTGACCGCCCCCGCCGCGGCCCCCCTGGCCGGTTCGGTGCACCTGCACGCCATCGACGGGGAAACGGGGACGGCCGCCGACCGGGGTCATCGGCCCGGCGGCGGAGAGTGGTCGATCCTCGACGTCGGCGGGGACCTTGTGGTCAGGGCCGAGCACAGCAAGGGCGACGTGGCCGTTCGAGGGGTCGCATCGGACCTATTGCTGCTGCTCTGGGGCCGGCTCGCTCCCGCCGAGCTCGAGGTGTTCGGTGACGTCGCCGTCCTCGACCGGTTCCTCAACCGGGCCGATCTCTCCTAGCTCGTGGTCACGGGGCCCCGCGGGCGGACGCCGCGGCGCGGCGCGCTCGGCGTCGGTCGTCAGCTCCTCCTCGATGGCGCCCACCGACCGGAGCTCGGACGTGCCCCGCAGCCGCTGCCAGACCAGCCAACCCAGTACCAAGGCGACGGTCAGGCCGGTGAGCCATCCGACGTTGGCGTCGTTGAAATCCTGGATGGCCCCGACCGGTCCGTCGAGCTGTTGGGAGAACTGGCGCAGGGCCAGCACCACGGCGACGGTGCCGGTGACGTTGAGCAACAGGAACGTCCGAGGGCGCATGCGCAGCGCGCCGGCCAGGACGCAGACCAGGATGCCGGGGAACAGGAACACCATGAGCGGTGCCGCCCGGCCGAAGGTCCGTTCGACGAGGGTGACGACCCGGCCGCCGGGCCCGGACCGCCGCTCGATCCAGCGAACCGCACCCTGGCCGTAGAGGCGACCGAGCGCAAAGTACAGCGGGTCGCTCACCACACGACGGAGGGTCGCGAACACCACGAAGGGCAAGGCGTCGACCCGGCTGGCGGTGAGAACCAGGTTGCGGTTACGGGGCTCCAGCGCGACGAGCACCAACGGATGGTCGGCCAGCAGCGTTGGCGACAGCGCCGTGGCCACGGCGCTCACCGCGGCCAGGGCGACGATGGGCACGATCAGCAGGGCCAGGGCCCGCCGGCTGGGTGGCGGTCGAGCCTGCTCCTCCATCGACTCATTGTGGACTCCGTCAACCCTGGGCCGTGTTCGGGGCCCAACGGGACACAGGGCCCGCCTCAGGTGAAGGACGAGACAGCCGCCCGACGCGAACCGGCGGCCTCGGGCCGGGAGTACGCCATCATTCAGAGGTGACCGGGACCGAGGAGACCCCCCGGGGTTCCCCGCTCAAGGGGCGCCTGGTGGTGGCCACCCCGCGGCTCGACGACCCGAACTTCTACCGCTGCGTTGTGCTCGTCGTCGAGCACGGCGACGACGGGGCGCTCGGGCTGGTCGTCAACCGCGCCAGCACGATCGACGTCGACGCGCCCTTGTCGTCGTGGCGGGGCCTCGTGTCGCCTCCCGTCGTGCTGTTCACCGGTGGCCCGGTGGGGCAGGTGGCCGTGATCGCGCTGGCCAGGATCACGGGGTCGACCCCGGCCGGCGCGTTCCAGTCGATCGTCGGCGACATCGGGGTGCTCGACCTGACGGTGAGCACCGACACGGTGCGGGGCGCCATCGGGGACCTGCGGATCTTCACCGGCTACGCCGGCTGGGGCGGGGGCCAGCTCGAAGCAGAGATCGCTCACGGCGGGTGGTTCGTGGTCGATGCCGAACCGGGCGACGCGTTCGCGTCCGGCCCGGACGAGCTGTGGCGCGCCGTCCTGCGCCGCCAGCCCCCGCCCCTGCGCGGCTACGCCCTCTACCCGGCCGACCCGTCGACGAACTAAGTGCTCTGGCACGGAAGTTCGATCACGTATCCGCGGGTCCAGATCAGGCGGCGGCTTGGTAGTCGGGCTTGTCGGCGATGCGTTCCATGAGCTTGGCGAGATCGGCGCGGGTGAACTTC
>Ga0187893_10000957_pt1 | contig 72565 bp, 68 predicted proteins | sample MA1701074metaG_FD_139574 | JGI IMG/M metagenome (GOLD analysis project Ga0187893, IMG submission 139574) | White microbial mat communities from a basaltic lava cave in the Kipuka Kanohina Cave System on the Island of Hawaii, USA - MA170107-4 metaG ...
ACCCTACAACCAAACCAAGAACAACCGGCGCCGATCCAGCGCCGCGCCCAACCTTGCCCCGGCCTCGACGCGGCTGCACAATCCCACTCTCACCGCTGTGCTGGTGAATAGGTCGGGCTAGCGACCCTGAAACGCCGGCTTGCGCTTCTCGAGGAAGGCCTTGATGCCTTCGCCGGCGTCGGCGGTTTGCAGCAGGATGGTCTGGTTCGCGCGTTCCTGCGCGAGGCCCTGCGAAAGGCCGCCGGCGAGACCGCCTTTCATCGAGAGCTTGATGTAGCCCTGAGCCATCGTCGGCCCGGCGGCGAGTTTGTTCGCATAGGCCATCACCTCGGCCCAGAGCGTATCCGCCGGGAACAGGCGCTCGACAACGCCGAGCTCGGCTGCGCGCGCAGGGCCGATCATCTCGCCGGTGATCATGAGATGGAGCGCGTGGCCGGGTTGAATCAGGCGCGCCAGGCGCTGCGTGCCGCCCATGCCCGGCGAGAGCCCGAGATTCACCTCGCCGAGGCCGATGCCGTACTTGCCCTCGGCCGCAAAGCGGAGATCGCAGCCCAGCGCCAGCTCGAGCCCGCCGCCGATGCAATGCCCCGCGATCGCGGCGATGAAGATCTTGGGCGTGCGCTCGATCATGTCCACGGTCTCGTGGGCCATGGTGAGAAAATCCGCAAACGCTTGCGGCGTCGTGGCCTTCAAGGTGGAGATGTCGGCGCCGGCCGAAAAGAACCTTTCGAGCGCGCTCCGGATCACGACGCAGCGCACCTCGGCATCGTTGCGCGCAAGGTCGATGCAGCGCTGCAACTCCAGCAGCGTCGGCTTGGTGTAGGCGTTGGCCGGTGGGTTCTCCATCGCGATGATGCCGACACCGCCCTCGCGCGTCAGGCTGTACGCCACGCTTCTCCTCCCTTCTCTCGCCGGGTGCCCCGCGCCAGCACCGGTCCGGCGGTCCTCCTCCGAAAGCGCGTCGGCCCGATGGAGGCGCGGGGCGTCTCGTGGCCGCTAGAGAAAGCGGCGATTGGCATTGTGGTCGGGGACCACGAGGCCCAGCTCCTCGATGAGCGGGACGGTGTCCTCGATATATTTCCGGCGGAGCTCGGCGTTGGTGTGCGCCTTGATGCCCCACTTCACGTATTGCGACGAATTCCTGGAATCCGAGCGGCCGAACATGTCGAGCGCGGCCGGCCACCACTTGTAGAGGAGTTCCTGCGCCTCGCGCCTGCCGTCGGCGGTCTTGACGACGCGCTTCATGTGGCGGAAGCCGGCGGTGGCGTGGAAATGCTCCTCCTTCTCGAGTTGCGCGGAGACCCGCGCCAGCGGCTCGTAAGTGCTGCCCATCCACTCGATGCCGACATAGAGGCCGACGCGGTCGATGAGCATGTGGAACAGCGAGATGTCGCACCAGGATTTCAGCGGCAGTTCGAACGCGTATTGGCCGACCCAATCGGGATTGTAGGGATCCTCGCCGAGGCTCCGGATGATGTCGGCGACGAACTGGCCGTGCCCCACTTCCTGCTTCACGATCTCGGCCTCGATCATCATCGCGCGGCCGTCGGGCGCGTAGCGCAAGCCGGCATTGGCGATGTTGGCGACGATCGTCCGATAGTTGGGGTTGCCGCAATTCTCTACATGCGCGTATTTCAGCAGCTTCACCATGAAGCGGCGGAAATCCTCGGGCATGTCGGGATCGTTGCGCTTGTACATGCGCAGCCGCGATCCCGCGACCTTCGTCGGCTTGAGATCGTGACCGGGGATCTTCTCGGGTTCCATGATCAGCGACTCTCGGCGGCTAGGGTCCGGAGCAGGCCCGCCAGCATGCTGGTCCGCAGCGCGCGCACGAGTTCGGCGCCGCCGAGCGCCCGGCGCCGGCGGTACCATTCGAGAAACGTGCCGTCGTGAAGGGCCATCACAATGGCCGCCTGCTCGCGCGTGCGGATGTCGGAGCGGAATTCGTCGCGGCGCTTGCCGAGCGCGATGATGCCCTCGATCGCCTTGTACATGCGGTCGTAGACGGAACGGACGCGCGCCTCGACCGGGCCGCTCGTGCCGGCGAACTCGAGCGACATCAGGATCAGCAGCAGCACGTCCTCGGGGCTCTCGACGCCCAACCGCGCCTGGCCATGCATGAAGGCGACGAGGCGTCTGGCCGCGCCCGGACCGGCCGCGGCGACGCGCTCGTTCATGCCGCCGACCACGATCGTCTCGACGCGGTCGAGCAGCGCCAACAGAAGCGCCTCCTTGTTGCGGAAATAGAAATAGACGGCGCCCTTGGTGAGGCGCGCGGCCTCGGCGATCGCGTCGACGGTCGTATGCCGGTAGCCTTGCGAGACGAACAGCGCGCGCGCGGCCGCGAGCAGGCCCTCGACGCTGGCTTCGCGCTGGGCCCTCTTGGTCGCGGGACGGAGGGCGAGAGCGGTCTGCAGCATGCGGCCGCTTCAAGATACTGACTAGATAGTATGTTCGTAGCCGCAGCGAGTCAAGCGTGAAGAATCGCGGTCGCCCCTCAGCGGGCGGCGGTCGCGGCGAAGGAGAGCGGCGCCGCGCCGCCCTCGAGCGCGGCGATGTAGGTCTGCTGCCAGCGCCCGGCGTCGGCCTGCGTCACCACGGCGTTGAGCGCGCCCCACCGCTCGCGCCGCTCGGCGGGCGGCATGTTGAGCGCCTCGTGGAGCGCATCGGCGATGGCGTCGATGTCGAACGGATTGGCGAACAGCGCCTGATCGAGCTCTCCAGCGGCGCCGGCGAACGGCGAGAGCACGAGCACGCCCGGATCGGCCGCGTCTTGCGACGCCACGTATTCCTTGGCGACGAGGTTCATGCCGTCCCGCAGCGGCGTCACGAGCCCCACCTCGGCGGCGCGATAGAAGCCGGCGAGCGTCGCCGACTTGAAGCCGCGGTTCAAATAGCGGATCGGCTGCCAATCGAACTCGGCGTACTTGCCGTTGATCTTGCCCGCGAGCCGCTCGAGCTCTTGGCGCGCCTCGCGGTAGCGGCCGATCTCGATGCGCGAGGGCGCCGCGATCTGGAGATAGGTGACGCGGCGCTTCCACTGCGGCCGCGTCGCGAGCAGGCGCGCGAAAGCCGCGAAGCGGTTGGCGAGACCCTTGCTGTAGTCGAGGCGGTCGACGCCGAGGATCAGCTTGCGGCCGGCGAGGCTGTCGACGAGGCGCCGCGTGGTGTTGCGGAGCGCGGCCTCGGCGGCCATGCGCTGCTGCGCCGCGGCGTCGATGCCGATCGGGAACACGCCGGTGGCCGTGCGCCGGTGCGGACCCATGATCATTCCGTCGGCGCGGACGAGATGGCCGAGATTCACGCGGCAGAAGGCGCGCAGCGCGTCCGCGTCCTCGGCCGTCTGCAGGCCGACGAGGTCGTAGTCGAGCAGCGCCGAGAACAGTTCCTTGTAGTTGGGCAGGATCGCGAGCGCGCGCGGCGGCGGCAGCGGAATGTGCAGGAAGAAGCCGATGCGGTGCTGGCAGCCGAGCCGGCGCAGCGCCCGCGCCAGCGGGATGAGATGATAGTCGTGAACCCAGATGAGGTCGTCCGGCTGCAAGAGTGGAAGAAGGACCCGCGCGAAGCGCTCGTTCGCGGCTTCGTAGGCCTCGGCCTGCGCGCGCTCGTATTCGATCAGGCCGAGGCGGAAATGGCAAAGCGGCCAGAGCGTGCCGTTGGCGAAGCCGAGATAGTAGTCGCGGTGTGCGGCGTCATCGAGATCGACCGTGGCGAAGTCGATGCCCTGCGCGCGCACGAAAGCGGGCTCATCGCCCGCCGATTCCGAGACCTTGCCCGACCAGCCGAGCCAGAGGCCGGCGCGCCCCTGCATGGCGGCGCGCACGCCCGTCACGAGCCCTCCGCCCGACTCGTCACCGGGTGCGGGCAGGCCAACTCTGTTCGAGACGACGACGATGCGTTTCATTCAATCGCCTCATGACAAAGAGGGTCGCCGGCGGTTTTCAATATCGGTCGTAGCGGAAACGCGAACCCACCCGTAACTAAGACGCGCGCAGCGCCCGATAGTTCCCGCGCACCGCCGTGCGCGCTCTCCCCAAGTTATCCGCGCAGCCCCGCAGCCACTTTCGCAACTGCGAAGGGTTGGCGAGCGTAAAGCGCGCGACGCTTGCGGCCATCCGCAAATCCGACGAGCCGACGCGCAGGCTGATTCCGCCGAGCCGGTTCGCGACGGCAAACGCGTCCTCGTCGGTGACGTCGTCGCCGATCACGTATGGCCGGCGTCCGCGGAAGGGATCCTGGCCCAGCAGCGCCTCGACCGCGCGGCCTTTCGAAACGCCGATGGTGACGAACTCGAACACCGCCTTTCCGCGCAGCAGTCGCACGCGATCGCGATAGGTCTCGGCCAGCGTGTGCGCGAGGCGCCGCGCCGCCGCCGCGGCCGAGGGCGCGCCCCGCACATGAAGGGCGGCGCCGTGGCCCTTGAGCTCGAGCAGCGTTTCGGGGTGGCGCGCCGCGAAGCGGCGCAGCGCGGCTGTGAGCCCCGCCGGCGGCCGCTCGCCGCGTGTCACGTCGGCCGCGGGCAGCGGCACCGATGCCGTGGCACCGTGCTCGCCGACCATGATCACGTGGGCGCCGTGGAAGAGGGTGCGCAACTCGGAGCGACGGCGGCCGCTGACCAAGGCCACGGCGCCGTCGAGCGCTGCGCCGAGGCGATTCAACATCTCGACGAGAGCCTCGGGCACGGCCACCGCATCCGGCGTGGGCGCGATATCGAGCAGCGTTCCGTCGACATCGAGGAACAGCGCCGTATCCGGCGCCAGCGGCGGTGGAACGCCTGGCCTAGGGCGCCGGCGCATCTCTGGGCTCCTGAGCCAGGCGCATGCTTCGTTTCGAGCGTTTCGTTGCCCCTGCTGAAAACGCGAAGGTAGCGGCGGAATCGGGTCGGAATATGGTCGAATCCGCGGCGGGTGCTTCCGGCGCCACGTTGAAACGAAGGATCGCGCCGCCACCTTCACACGAAGGTGGCGATCGCGCTGCCGAACGGCACATAGCGCGCCTCCACGCGCATCGGACGGTCGAGTTTGTACTGCTTCGTGAACGAGCCGGTCATCACCGCCTGGCCGGGCTCGAGCGTGCAGCCGAACTCCGCGAGCTTGTTGGCGAGCCATGCGATCGACGCGAGCGGGCTCGATTCCATGACCGCGCTTCCGAATGCGCGCTCCTGGAACACGCCGTCGACGTAGACCTCGACCGCAGTCTTGCCGAGATCGTGGATGGCCGCGTCGAACGGGACCTCGCGACCGGTGACGAACGCATATTGTTGGCCATTGTCGGCGATCATCGGCATCATGCCGTCGAGCGAACCCGGCCCGCGCGTCTCGATGATCTCCATGGCCGGCGCCACCGACCGGACCGCGCGCCGCGCCTGTTCGAGCGTCACGCCGGGCCCTTGAAGCCGCTCGCCGAGAATGAGGCAGAGCTCGTTCTCGAAACCCGGCCCGCGCATCGACGAAAGCTTCCACGTGCCGCCGCTCTGCCAGCGCCCGTGCTTGAAGAGGCAGGCGAAGACGGGTTCGGGAATGCCGAACTGCCTGCGGATCACCTCGGCGGTGAGCCCCACTTTCCATCCGGCCTGGGGCTCGCCGCGCGCCGCGTGGCGCGCAAGCAGCGCCAGATTGATGCGATAGGCATCGGCCTGGGTGAGCGTTGCCTTGTACTCGAGCGGATAGCGCCCGCCCGGCTGCCGCGCGGCCCAGAAATCGTCGATCGCCCTGTTCAGATCGATGCTCACGAGGATGATGTGCTCTATCGTGCCCGGTGGACGCTCCAGATACCTATCGACCAAATCCGATTTGCCGTCCCTGTGCAAGCGCAGGGCTGTCCGGGAATTTCACGCCTCGATTCGGCAGGCAACGCATCGAGGCCTGGTGTATCTGGGCATCCGCGATTCATTGCCCTGCGCTTTCGCGGGACGACAGCAAAGGGGTGCGTCAGATCAAACCGAGTTGCTTGCCGACCCGGGCGAACGCGGCGAGCGCGTCGTCGATGTCGGCCGCGGCGTGGGCCGCCGAAGGCTGCGCACGCAGGCGCGCTTCGCCGCGCGGGACGACGGGAAAGCGCACCGAGCCGAGGTAGACGCCGGCCTCCATCAGCGCGCGGCTGAAAGCGGCGGCCTTCTCCTCGTTGCCGATCATGATCGGCGTGATCGGGCTGTCGCCGCCGAGCAGGCGGAAGCCGAGTTTCGTCAGTCCCGCGCGCAGGCGCGTCGTATTCTCGGCGAGGCGGCGTGAGAGCGACTCGTCGCGCGTCGCGATCCCGATCGCGGCAAGCGCGCCGGCTGCGGCGCTCGGGCTCACCGCCGTCGTGAACATGAAGAAGCGGCCGCGGTCGTGGAGCTCGCGGATGCGGGCGGCCGGCGCCGCCACATACCCGCCGGCGAACGCGCCGAAGGCCTTGGAGAGCGTGCCGGTACAGAGATCGACCTTACCCTCGCAGCCTCGCATGGCCGCGGTACCGCGTCCGCCCGGGCCGATCACGCCGGCGGCGTGGCTTTCGTCGACGACGAGCGTAGCCCCATGGCGGCGACAGATCTCGATGAGGCGCGGCAGGTCGGCGGCATCGCCCTCCATGCTGAAGACGCCGTCCGTGATGACGAGTTTTTTGACGGCGCCGGGCTCGGCAAGCTGCGCTTCGAGGTGCGCGAAATCGGCGTGATTGTAGACGCGGCCCTCGGCGGCGCTGAGCCGGCAGCCGTCGATGATGCTGGCGTGGTTGAGCCGGTCGCTGAGGATGCGGTCGCCGGCGCCGACCAGCGTGCAGGCGACGGCGACGTTGGCCGAAGTGCAGGAGTTGAACAGCAGCGCCGATTCGGTGCGGTGGAACCGTGCGAGCGCGGCGCAAAGCTCCTCGTGGATCGGCGTGGTCGCGAGCGGCGGGTTGAGCGCGGGACCGGCGCCGTAGCGCTCGAGCGCCTCCTTCGCGCGCGCGATCACCTCGGGATGGTTGGCAAGGCCGAGGTAATTGTTGGAGCCGAGCACGATGACCTCGCGCCCGTCCATGATCGCGCGCGCGCCGATGGCGCTGCCCAAGATCGGTTTCCGCGAGCGCCCGGTCGCTGTTGTCGCGTAATCCATCGCCACGAAACTCCCTCCCCCGCGAAGAGCGGGGGAGGGTTAGGGTGGGGGTGCGGACAGGGAGACTCGTCGGCAAACACACACACCCGGCGCCATGTGATGCGCGCGACTCCGAGGTGCGGAGAGACCCCCATCCAACCTTCCCCCGCGAGCGGGGGAAGGCTTTCTTGGAGCGGCGCCGCCTCGTCTCTGCGCGCCTACGCGGGCACCGGCACCTTCGGCAGCCCGGCGAGGGCCATCGCCAGCTCCTGCTGGTTGTAGTCCTCGTCCTTGAGCTTGCCGGCGGTGAAATCGGCGTAAGCCTGCATGTCGAAATTGCCGTGGCCGCAGAGATTGAAGAGGATCGTTTTCTTCTTCCCCTCGCGCTTGGCCTGCAGCGCCGCGTCGATGGTGCCCTTGACCGCGTGATTGGCCTCGGGCGCGGGCAGGATGCCCTCGGCGCGCGCGAACTGAACGCCGGCGGCGAAGCACTGCGACTGGTGATAGGCGGTGCCCTTGATGTAGCCCTCCTCGACGAGCTGGCTCACCAGCGGCGCCATGCCGTGATAGCGCAGGCCGCCGGCGTGGAAGCCGGGCGGCACGAAGGCCGAGCCCAGCGTGTGCATCTTCACCAGCGGCGTCATCTTGCCGGTGTCGCCGAAGTCATACGCGTATTTGCCGCGCGTGATCGAGGGGCAGGCCGCCGGCTCGACGGCGATCACGTCGAGCTTCTTGCCGCCGCGCAGCATCTCGCCGATGAACGGAAACGCGATGCCGGCGAAATTCGAGCCGCCGCCGGTGCAGCCGACGACGACGTCGGGATAGTCGTCGGCCATTTCGAGCTGCTTCATCGCTTCCTGGCCGATGACGGTCTGGTGCATGAGCACGTGGTTCAGCACCGAGCCCAGCGAGTACTTGGTGTCGTCGCGCTGCACCGCGCGCTCGACCGCCTCCGAGATGGCGATGCCGAGCGAGCCGTTGGAGTTGGGGCTCTGCGCCAGGATCGCGCGGCCCGCATTCGTCACCTCCGATGGGCTCGCATAGACGGTCGCGCCGAAGCTCTCCATGAACGCGCGGCGATAGGGCTTCTGCTGATACGAGACCTTCACCATGAAGACCTCGACCTCGAGACCGAAGAAGGCACCCGACAGCGAGAGCGCCGAGCCCCATTGGCCCGCGCCGGTCTCGGTGGTCAGGCGCTTGACGCCCTCGACCTTGTTGTAGAAGGCCTGGGCGATCGCCGTGTTGGGCTTGTGGCTGCCGGCGGGGCTGACGCCTTCATACTTGTAGTAGATCTTCGCCGGCGTATCGAGCGCCTCTTCCAGGCGCCGCGCGCGATAGAGCGGCGAGGGCCGCCAGTGGCGATAGATGTTGCGCACCGGCTTCGGAATGTCGATGTAACGCTCCTGCGAGACCTCCTGGAGGATGATCTCCTGCGGAAACAGCGGCGCGAGATCAGCGGGGCCGACCGGCTGCATCGTGCCGGGATGGATCACGGGCGATGGCGGGTTTTTCAAGTCCGCCATGATGTTGTACCACTGCTTCGGCATCTCCTCTTCGGCGAGGAGATACTTGATCTGGCTCGACATGTTCGCTCCCTTTCCTTGCTGCGGCCGCGCGCCCAGTTTTCCCCCGGTTGGCGCGCCGTTTAACCGATAATGATGCCAGGGTAAACTCTTGCGGCGCGGATCGGCAAGCAGCCGCTTCGCGTCGGCGAACGGCGACTGTGGAGGCGCGAGGAATGGCCGATCAGAAGGGCCGGAAGCCCAAGAGCGGCATGGCCGAGCTGGAGGGCCGGCTCGCCGGCGAGCGCTTCCACGCCGATTTCCGCGACCGCATGACCTATGGCGATTACCTGCAGCTCGACAAGGTCCTGAACGCCCAGACGACGATCACCGGCACGCACGACGAAATGCTGTTCATCACCATCCACCAGGCCAAGGAGCTGTGGATGAAGCTGATGATCCACGAGCTCGAGGCGGCGTTGCCGCTGGTGCGCGCCGGCAAGCTGCGCCCCGGGTTCAAGATGCTCGCGCGCGTCAAGCGCATCTTCGACAATCTCATCCAGTCCTGGGCAATCCTCAACACGATGACGCCCGCCGACTACATGCGCTTCCGCGACGGGCTCGGAACGTCGTCCGGATTCCAGTCGTTCCAGTACCGCTCGATCGAGTTCATCCTCGGCAACAAGAGCCGCGCCACGATGAAGGTGCACGAGCACCGCGCCGACCTCCACGCGCGCCTTGCCGCGCTTCTCGCGCGCCCAAGCATCTACGACGAGGCCGTGATCCTGATGAAGACGCGCGGCTTCGCGATCGACCATGACTGCGTCGAGCGAGACTGGAGCGAGATGCGCGAGCCCAACGCCTCGGTGATCGCCGCCTGGCGCCGCGTTTACCAAGACGTCGAGACGCACTGGGACCTCTACGAGCTGGCCGAGAGCCTCATGGACATCGACGACCTCTTCCAGACCTGGCGCTTCCGCCACGCGAACGCGGTCGAGCGCATCATCGGCGCCAAGCCCGGCACCGGCGGCACCTCCGGCGCCGGATACCTGCGCAAGCAGGTCGGAATACGGCTGTTCGAAGAGCTGTGGGCGGTGCGGACGGATCTCTGATCGCGCCAAAGATTCGCACGCTTACACTTTGCGGAACCAAACATTGTCGCGACCCGTTTGCCTTGGCTCACTCTGTTGAAGATTTCATAAACCTTTGAGGGCGAAGCTCTGATAGGTTGCCAACATGGACACCATTGCAAGGCCAGCGACATCGATGAGCAAAGCCCGCGATTTCTTCAGCCGCGATTATGCCGACGCGCGCAGGCGTTTTACCGAGGCGGCCAAGGGCGCCGGATTCACGCCGGACCGGCACATCAACTCCAAGGTCAAGGGACCCAAGGGCGAAGAGCTTTCGACCGAGGTTGCGCGCATCGGCCCAAAGCAGGCCGAGAACGTGGTCTTCGCCAGCAGCGGCACGCACGGCGTCGAGGGCTTCTGCGGCTCGGGGGCCCAGGTCGGTTGGCTCGTCAGCGGCGTCGTGAAGGAGCTGCCGAAGAACACGGCGCTCGTTCTGGTCCACGCGATCAACCCGCACGGCTTCGCCCACGAGCGGCGCGTCAACGAGGACAATGTCGACCTCAACCGCAATTTCCGCGACCATGAGACGCCGCCGCGGCACAACGCGCCCTATGCCGAGATCCACGACTTTCTCATTCCCGCCGATTGGGAGGGACCCGCGCGCAAGAAGGCCGACGAGGCGATCACGAAATACATCGCCGTACGCGGCGAGAAGACGTTCCAGGCCGCCGTCAGCACCGGGCAGTGGGAATACCCGGACGGGCTCTTCTTCGGCGGCAAGGCGCCGGTGTGGTCGAACCAGCTGTGGCGGAAGCTCATCCGCGAGCACGCGGCCGGCGCCAGGCGCATCGTGCATCTCGATTTCCACACCGGGCTCGGCGGGTATGGCGAGTGCGAGATGATCTTCGGGCCGAGCAAGGTGAACAAGGCCGATCTCGCGCGTGCCCGCGCCTGGTGGGGCCGCGTCGCCTGCACGGGCGAAGGCGATTCGCTGTCGGCAGACGTGCAAGGCGTCAACCCCGGCGCCATCGCCGAGGAGGCTCCGGCCGCCGAAGTCACCGCGGTGGCGCTCGAATACGGCGTCGTGCCGGTCATGGACACCCTGGGCGCGCTGCGCGCCGATCACTGGCTCTACACCCGCGCCCGCGGCGACACCTCGACGCCGCTCGGCAAGAAGATCAAGCACCAGATCAGGAACGCCTTCTACGGCGAGACCGACGACTGGAAGGACCGCATCTACGCCAAGGGCACCGAGGTGCTGCGCCAGGCCTTCAAGGGGCTGCAGGCGTAGAGCATCCGTACGGCCAACCCTGACACGTCATCCCGACCGAAGCGGACGCGCCCCTAGGCGCGGCCGCGAAAGTGGAGGGATCGCGGCGCAATTGCACGTGGCCGCTGCACCACGATCCCTCCGCTCCGCACGGCGTAAGAACGCCGTGCTCCGGTCGGGATGACGATCTGGTTTGAAGGCGCATACGCGCTTCGGCATGGCTCCCCGCGATCGTTACCGCTATCTTGCGGCGCTGATTTTCGCCGCCGCGGATGAATACCGTCCTCGATCCCGTCGTCATCGGATTGCTGCTTGCCGCGGCGCTGATGCACGCCACCTGGAACGCGCTGCTCAAGGCCGACACGGGCGACAGGCTCGCGACATTCGGCGTGATCATGCTCACGGGCAGCGTCGTATCGCTGCCGTTCGTCTTCTTCGTGCCGTTTCCGCCGAAGACCGCGTGGCTCTGGATGCTCGCCTCGGTCGTCGTCCACAACTTCTACTATTTCTTCCTGCTGAAGGCCTACGCCACCGGCGATCTGAGCCATACCTATCCGATCGCGCGGGGCTTGGGACCGCTGCTGGTTGCGATCTTCTCGGGCCGGTTGCTCGGCGAGTATCTGCGCCTCCAGGACGGCGTCGGCGTGGCGCTGGTCTCGCTGGCGATCATCGCGCTCGCGGCGCCGCATCGCCGCTTGGCGAGCGGAGACCTTCTCTCGGGCGCGCTGCGTGGCCAACACCGCCGCGCCACGATCTACGCCGTGCTGACCGGCATCACGATCGCCGGCTACCTCTTCTCCGACGGCCTCGGCGTGCGCGCCTCGGGGCCTGCGTTCGAGAACAAGCTCTCTTACATCGTGTGGCTCAACATTTGCGAGGGGCCGTGGCTGATCTGCGCGGCCCTCTATCTGCGCCCGCTCAGCGTCGCCGCCTATCTCAGGAAGGGGCCGCGCGGCTGGTGGCGCGGCGCCGTGGGGGGCGCCATCGCCACGCTCGGCTATGCGATCGCGATCTGGGCGCTGGCGGCGGGGCCGATCGCGCATGTGGCTGCGGTGCGCGAATCCTCGGTGCTGTTCGCGGCGGTGATGGGCGCACTGCTGCTGGGCGAGCCGTTCGGCGCGCGCCGCATCGTGGCCGCGGCGGTGATCGTGGCGGGGCTGGTGCTTATGAACGGGCCGACCTTGTTCTAGCGCGATTGCCGCGCACGGACGGCGTGATGGCCCGAAACGTGCATGCCCCTTTGACGCTCCCAGCCTTTGGCCATACCGTCGTCGCATGGCGCGCAAGCAAGCCACCGCCGTCGCCACGAAGGACCCGGTCCCCCGCTTCTTCGACGAAATGCGGCGGACCGACGGCGGCATCCGCACGGCCTATCGCGAGTTCTGGAAGCTCGTCGAGGAAATCCCGCGCGAGCAATTGCTGCTGAAGCAGGCGGAGGCGGACGCGCTGTTCCGCCGCGTCGGCATTACTTTTCTCGTCTATGGCGAGGGCGGCAGCACGGAGCGGCTCATTCCGTTCGACATCGTGCCGCGCATCCTCGACGCCGCCGAATGGAAGCTCATCGAGGAAGGCTGCATCCAGCGCGTCAAGGCGCTGAACGCCTTCCTCCACGACATCTACCACGATCAGGAAATCCTGAAGGCCGGCGTCGTCCCGAAAGACATGGTCTATCGCAATCCGGCCTATCGCCCGGAGATGCAGGGTGTCGATCTCGCGCGCCGTGTCTATTCGCACGTCTCGGGCATCGACATCGTGCGCATCGGGCCCGCCGATTTCTACGTGCTCGAGGACAATCTTCGTACGCCCTCGGGCGTTTCCTACGTGCTCGAGAATCGCGAAGTGATGATGCGGCTCTTCCCGGATGCGTTCGGCAAGCAGCGCGTGGCGCCGGTCGGCAACTATCCGGAGCGCCTCTTGCACAATCTGCGCGCCGTCTCGCCGACCGACGAGAGCGAGCCTACGGTCGTGCTGCTGACGCCGGGCCGCTACAACAGCGCCTATTTCGAGCACCTCTTCCTCGCCGAGCAGATGGGCATCGAGCTCGTCGAAGGACGCGACCTCTTCGTGCGCGACGGCCGCGTCTGGATGCGCACCACGGAGGGGCCGGTGCGCGTCGACGTCGTCTACCGGCGCATCGACGACGACTTCATGGATCCGCTGGCGTTCCGCGCCGATTCGATGCTGGGCGTGCCCGGCATCGTCTCGGTCGTCCGCGCGGGAAAGGTATCGCTCGCCAACGGCTTCGGCGCCGGCGTTGCCGATGACAAGGCGATGTATTCCTTCGTGCCCGAGATCATCCGCTTCTATCTCGGCGAGAAGCCGGTGCTCAACAACGTGCAGACCTGGCGCCTCGGCGAAGCCGAAGCCCGCGAATATGTGCTCGAGCATCTCAGCGAACTCGTCGTCAAGGAGGTGCACGGCTCGGGCGGCTACGGCATGCTGGTGGGACCGGCCGCGACCAAGACGGAGCGCGAGGCTTACAAGCGCCGCCTCTTGAACGACCCCGGCAATTTCATCGCCCAGCCGACGCTGGCGCTGTCGACGTGCCCGACCTTCTCCAAGGCCGGAATAGCGCCTCGGCATGTCGATCTCCGGCCCTACGTGCTGTCGGGCGAGACGACGTCGGTGATCCCCGGTGGCTTGACGCGCGTGGCGCTGCGCGAAGGATCGCTCGTCGTGAACTCCTCGCAGGGCGGCGGCGTCAAGGACACTTGGGTGCTGGAGCGCTGATGCTGAGCCGGACCGCCCAGAACCTGTTCTGGCTTTCGCGCTACATCGAGCGCGCGGAGAACACGGCGCGCCTGCTCGACGTGACCTACCGGATGTCGCTGCTGCCCTCGGCCGCGAGCCAGCAGGACCAGCAGTGGCGGCCGCTGCTCGTGATCGGCCACAGCGCCGAGGAATTCGCCGCGCGTTACGGCCAGATCAGCGGCGCGTCGGTCATCGAATACATGGGCTTCGACGCCGCCAACCCGTCGAGCATCCTCGCCTGCGTCGCCGCCGCGCGCGAGAACGCCCGCGCCGAACGCAGCGCCATCTCCACCGAGATGTGGGAGGCTTTGAACGCCACCCATCTCGAGCTGCAATCGAAGAAGTACCGCGACTTCGCCAAGGACGGCGTGCGCGGCTTCTTCGATTGGGTCAAGGAGCGCTCGCACCTCTTCCGCGGCGTCACCTTCGGCACGATGTATCGCGACGATGCGTTCCACTTCATCCGCGTCGGCACGTTTCTCGAGCGCGGCGACAACACCGCGCGCATCCTCGACATCAAATATCACCAGCTGCTGCCCGAGCCGCGCGTCAACGGCGAGCCGGTCGACTATTTCCAATGGGGCGCCCTTTTGCGCTCGGTCAGCGCCTTCCGCGCGTACCGCCAGGCGTACCACGACACCGTCGACCCGCAGCGGATCGCCGAGCTGCTCATCCTCGACGCCGACATGCCGCGCTCCTTGCTCTATTGCTTCGAGGAAGTGCTGAATACGCTGGCGACGCTGGGCGGAACACGGCCGCGCGAATGCCAGCGGCTGGCCGGTGAGATCCATGCCAGCCTCAAATTCGGGCGCATCGACCGCATCGTGGCCGGCGGCCTGCACGATTTCCTGAACGGCTTCCTTGTCCGCAGCAACCGCCTCGCGGCGCAGCTCCAGCGCGACTTCATGATGTCGCTGCAGCTCGATTGAGCCCATGCGCATCATCGTCAACCACCGCACCGAATACCGCTACACGCAGCCGCTGTTGCAGAGCGTGCAGTATGTGCGGCTGACGCCCCGCTCGGGCACCAGCCAGACGATCAACCGCTGGAAGGTCTCGTGCCACGGCGCCGATCTCACCGAATGGACCGACCACTACGGCAACATCTGCCATACGCTGGTGATGGCGCGCCCGACCACGAGCATGGTGATCGAGGTTTCCGGCGACGTGCGCACCGTGGATACCAACGGCGTGATCCCGAGCGGAACGACGACGCTGCCGTTCGAAGTCTATCTGCGCGAGACGTCCTATACGCAGCCCGATCGCCCGCTCGCGAAATTCGCGCAGAAGTTCCGCCCGGACATCGTCAAGGATGCGATCGCGGGTCTGCATCGGCTGATGCTCGGCGTGCAGCAGGCGGTGGCCTACGAGAAGAACAGCACCACCGTGCGCACGACCGCCGCCGAGACGCTCGCCGCCGGCCGCGGCGTCTGCCAGGACCACGCGCACTTGTTCATCGCGATCTGCCGGCAGCTCGGCGTGCCCGCGCGCTACGTCAGCGGCTATCTGGGGCGCGGGGAAGGGCCGCAGCAGACGACGGCGAGCCACGCCTGGGCCGAGGCGCTGGTGCCCGATCTCGGTTGGGTGAGCTTCGATTGCGCCAACGGTCTCTCGGCCACCGAGGCCTATGTCCGCATGGCGGTGGGGCTCGACTATGCCGATGCCGGGCCGGTGCGCGGCGTGCGCACCGGCGGCGGTGCCGAGGAGCTCGACGTGACGGTGCAGGTCTCGCCGAAGACCGTGGCGCCCTCGGAAAAAGCCGCGGCGGATGCTAAGAAGGCGCCCGATCCGGCCCGCCAGCAGGGCCAGCAACAGCAATAGCCGCTTCATGAGTTATTGTGTCGGCATCCTCGTCGACGAGGGCCTCGTACTCGTCTCCGATTCGCGCACCAATGCGGGCATCGACCGCGTTTCGACGTTCCAGAAGACCTTCGTCTACGCGCGGCCGGGCGAGCGCATGTTCGGCCTGCTGTGCGCCGGGAATCTCTCGATCACGCAGTCGGTCACCAGCATTCTGAGCGAGGACCTCGGCAGCGGCGACCCCAAGAAGGACATCCACGCCGCGCCCAACACCTTCGAGGCCGCGCGCATCGTCGGCGCTGCCGTCCGCAACGTGCACACGACCGACGGCGAGGCGCTGCGCCAGCACGACGTCGATTTCAACGCCTCGTTCATCTTCGGCGGGCAGATCAGCGGCCGCAACCTGCGCCTGTTCCAGGTCTACGCGGCCGGCAACTTCATCGAGGCGACGCGCGACACGCCCTTTCTCCAGATCGGCGAGATCAAGTACGGCAAGCCGATCCTCGACCGCATCGTCACGCCGGGCGTCTCGCTGGTCGACGCGGCCAAGTGCGCGCTGATCTCGTTCGATTCGACGATGCGCTCCAACGTCTCGGTAGGCCCGCCGATCGACGTGATGCTCTATCGCCGCGATACGCTCGAGGTGGGCCTGCGCGTCCGCCTCGAGGAGCGCGATCCCTACCTCCAGACCATCCACCGCCTCTGGGGCGGCGCGCTGCAAAAGGCGTTCTACGACACGGTGCCGAACCCGGACTGGAGCGTCTGATACCGGCGCGCGGGGCAGAAAAGGCAAGTTCGCGAAGACACTGGCCCTTCCTTGTCGTTCCTTGCCTTTGCTTGCCTTTTCGGCGCCTCTCGGCTTGCCTTTTCTCGCGTTTTCGGCGCCTCCCCACCTTGTCTTTTCTTGACCTCGCCGCCGCTCTGCGCGGCCCGACCTCGAGGCGCCAGGCCGACGGGGCCCCCCGTTTCATGTAAACAAACGTCAACAAACGTGAACAAACGTAAACAGGCGCGTCAACATGCGCGTGATCGGGTGCAAACATGAGCGGCTGGATCGGAGTTTCCGAGGACCGACGGGCAGCAAGCCAACACACTCGCGGCGCGCCTTCGTTCGCGCTTTTCGGATTTCGATTCACATGTCCAAACAACTACGCGCGGCGAGCCCGAAGGCTCGCCGGCGCCGGCCTCGCGCGCCGAACCGTGGCGGACGAAGCTCTCGTCAGCAGAGCCGAGAATTACGGCAGAAGTATGTTCATGTTTTGTTCATACCGCCTGCCCGCGCCGTCCGCTTGCCCACGAGTGTTCGAGCATGCGTAGGCGTGTGGTGCTTCGGCCGACCCCGGGTGCCTGCGCGCTGCAGTCGTCCGGTCGGCCGGTGCTGCTCGGCGAGCTTGGCGAGGCGGCGTGCCTGCGTTTCGCCGAAATGCTGCGCGCCGAGGATTTCCCCCGGCATTGCCACTGACCGCAGCGCGGCGGCTGCCCTCACTTCCCATTTCGCTGCAAGAGCAGCGAAATGGGCCCCTTCCCTCCCAGAGGGGGAGAGAGAAGAGAGGGTGCCGCGCTTTTCTTTTCTCTCCCTCCGGGAGAGAAGGGGCCCAAGCAACGCCACTGGCGTTGCTTGGGAAGTGAGGGCAGCTGTCAGGATGAGGCTGATGTTGTTCGAACCAACGAGCCTCATCCTGAGAGCCTGTGAATCTTTCAGTTTTCGCAATTTTCGACATGAGTCAAATCAAGGGCTTACGAGCCGCGAAAACGCCGAAAAGCCGATTGATTCACAAACTCTGAGGCGCGCGCCTTCTTAGGCGCGCCTCGAAGGATGGAGGCAGACGAGGTGAGCCAACAGCCGGAGCGATACCATCTGAACGCGCTTTGCTCTAGCATCGCGCTTTCGTGCAAGGAACGCGGGCGCCGGTACTTCGCCGCAGCCCCCGATTTCGCGAGGGAGCAACGCCGCGATGCCGAAGCAATACAACATCCTGCTGATGGGCGCGTCCTACGGGTCGCTGCTCGCTTCGAAGATCCTGTTCGGCGGGCACCGCATCCATCTCGTCTGCCTGCCGGCCGAGGCGGACCTCATCAACGCCGAGGGCTTCCGCGTGCGCCTGCCGGTGAAGGGGAGCAAGGACCCGGTCGTGCTCGATTCCAAGAAGCTGCCGGGCAAGGTCTCGGCCGGCGGCGCCTCGGGCCTCAACCCCAAAGACTACGATCTCGTCGGCCTCGCGATGCAGGAGCCGCAATACCGCTCGCCCGGCGTGCGCGAGCTGCTCGACGCCGTGGCGAAGGCGCGGGTGCCGTGCATGTCGATCATGAACATGCCGCCGCTCGCTTATCTCCGCCGCATCCCGGGCCTCGACGCCAACGCGCTGCGCGGCGCCTACACCGATTCCACCGTGTGGGACAATTTCGATCCCGCCTGCATCACGCTCTGCAGCCCCGATCCGCAGGCGATCCGCCCGCCCGAGGAGAAGGTGAACGTGCTGCAAGTGACGCTGCCGACGAACTTCAAGGCGACGCGCTTCCCGTCGGAGAAGCACACGGCGATCCTGAGTCAGCTGCAGGACGAGATCGAGGCGGTGCGCTACGACACGCCGGCCGGCAAGATCGAGCTGCCGGTGAAGCTCAAGGTGCACGAGTCGGTGTTCGTGCCGCTCGCCAAATGGGCGATGCTGCTCGCGGGCAACTACCGCTGCGTCACCAAGGACGGCGCGCGCACGATCCAGGAGACGGTGCACGGCGACATCGAGGCCTCGCGCTCGGTCTACAATTTCGTGTGCGATCTCTGCATCAAGCTCGGCGCCGCGCCCGGCGATCTCGTGCCGTTCGAGAAATACGCGGCCGCGGCGCAGGGCTTGACGCGTCCCTCGTCGGCGGCCCGCGCGCTCAACAACGGCGTGCCCAACATCGAGCGCGCCGACAAGCTCGTCCAGCTCATCGCCGCCTCGAAGGGCCTGCGCAATCCCGCCATCGACGCGGGCGTGGCCCTCGTCGACCAGCGCCTCGCGCAGAACCGCAGGAAGGCGGCGTAGCCGCATTCTCTTTCCTCTTCCTCTCCGGCGCAGCGGCCGAGGAGGGGGTCGAGGCCGCGCGGTCGGCGCGGGGGTAAGGCGCCGCATGGCGCCGATGCGGCCTGGCGCCTTGCCTCGGCGCGAATTCCCATTAGGTTCTTGGCCGATGACAATCGAGCCCGCGATGACCGAGCTGCCCCCCGCTCCGCCCGAAGGGAAGAACACGCGCGAAAGCGCGCCGGCCGGCTTCCGCAACCCCACCTACTTCATCAACTTCGACCACCCGGCCGTGAGCGATTTCGCGGCCGACCGCACGCGCGGCGCCAAAACCGATGTCGACAAGGCGGTGCGCCTCTTCTACGCGGTGCGCGACGAAATTCGCTACGACCCGTACTCGCTGCGCTACGGCCCCGAATTCTACCGCGCCAGCCACACGCTCGAGAAAAAGGTGGGATGGTGCGTGCCCAAGGGCGTGCTGATGACGGCGCTCTGCCGCAGCAGCGGGCTCTCTGCGCGTCCCGGTTATGCCGACGTGCGCAACCACCTCACCTCGCCGCGCCTGCGCGAGCTGATGGGCACCGACATCTTCTCCTATCACGGCTACGTCGAAATCTGGCTGAACGGGCGCTGGGTCAAAGCCACGCCGGTGTTCGACAAGGCGCTCTGCCAGCGCTTCCGCGTCGTGCCGCAGGAGTTCGACGGCGGCAACGATTCTCTGTTCCAGCAGTACGACGCCGACGGCCGCCGCCACATGGAATACGTCAAGGACCACGGCGCCTACGACGATCTCCCCTTGAAGGAGATCATGGACGATTTCGCCTGGCGCTATCCGAAATTCGTGGAGCGCCAGAAACAGGGCCAGCTCAAGGGCGACTTCGCGGCCGAAGCCAAGCCGGTCTGACCGGCGACCCTGCTTCAAGGCATCGTCTGGCGCTCGATCTCGGCGTTGATCTTGCCGCCGATGAGAATCACGATGGTCGAAATCCAGATCCAGGTCATGAAGCCGATCACCGCGCCGAGCGAGCCGTAGGTCGCGTTGTAGCTTCCGAAGTTCTCCGCGTACCATGAGAACAGCGCCGAGGCGCCGACCCAGACGAGCCCGGCGAAAGCGCTGCCCCAGCTCACGCGGCGCCGGCGCGCCCTGTCCCGGCTGGGACCGTAACGATAGAGAAGGACGAGGAGCGCGACGACGGCGAGGAGCAGAGCGGGCCAGCGGAGCGCGTGGGCAAGCCATTGGGTGAGGCCGCGCAGCGGCAGGTACTGCAGCACGATCGGCAACGCCACGATGGCGCCGATTGCCACCAGCAGGAAGAGGACCGCGCCCAGCGTGAAGGCAAGCGAGACCGCGTTGAGCCTGAAGAAGCCGCGCTTCTCCCGCTCGCGATAGACGGCGTTCAGCGCGTCCATCAGCGCCTTCACACCGGAGTTTGCGCTCCACAGCGACAGGGCGAGGCCGGTGATCACGCCAAAGCCCAGCGCGCCTTGCGCCTGCTCGGCGACACGCGTCATCTGCTCGCGAATCACTTCGATTGCGCCGCCCGGCAGAAAGCCGCCGGCGCTGTCGAGGTGGCGGCCGAGCGTCGCCGGCTCGGCGAACAGGCCGTAAAGCGAGACCAGCGCCGCTATCGCGGGAAAGAGCGCCAGCAGCGTGTAGAAGGTGACGCCGGCCGCGACGGTAAGAATGCGATCGTCCGAGATCGATCGGTAAATGCGGATGGCGATTTCCCTCGAGCCGCGCGCCGGGATTTCGCTCGGGCGGCTCGCGCTTCGCCCGCGCCCGGATCCTTCGGTGGCGCCGGCGATCTCGGTTGGGTGCGTTCGCACCCGGCCTCGGCGCCCGCCGAGCGCCAAGGCGGCCAGCACCAGGGCGGCTGCGATGAGGAGTTGGGTTCGTTCGGGGGCCAAGGGGGGCTGCATTCCGCTATCGGCGTCGAAGCCAGTTCCCCGACGTTGCGAACGCGACGCGGCGGCGCAAGTTCCCCATCAAGCAGCCGCTCTCCGTTCGGCCCGGCGTCGGCCGGCCTGTCGATGGGCGAGCAAATTGGTTGGACATGCCCGCGCGGGAATCGGATGCTGGCGCGATGCAGACCGCGTTCAGCGCGGCACAATTGCGCGACCCTCCGATCGCCAACGCGGCGGCGATCCTGAAGGACTGCGTCCATTATGGCTTCTGCACCGCGGTCTGCCCGACCTACGTGCTGCTGCGCGACGAGAATGACGCGCCGAGGGGGCGCATCGACCTCATCCGGGCCATGCTGGAGAAGGGCGGCGCGCCCGACGCCAAGACCGTGCTGCATCTCGACCGCTGCCTTTCCTGCAATTCCTGCATGACGACCTGCGCCGCCAAGGTCGACTACATGCACCTGGCCGATATCGGCCGCGCCCATATCGAGCGCCACTATCGCCGCCCGCTCGGCGACCGGCTGCTGCGCGCCATGCTGGTGCGCGTGCTGACGCGGCCGGGCCGTTTCCGCGCCGCGGTGCGCGCGGCCCGGCTCGCGCGGCCGGCCGCCCGCCTGCTGCCGAAGCGCCTGCGCGCGCTCGTGGCACTCGCTCCCGCGCAGCTGCCGCCGGGAAGCGACGCCGTGCGCGTCGGCATCCATCCGGCCGAGGGCGCGCGCCGGCTGCGCGCGGCGCTTTTGACCGGCTGCTTGCAGCAGGCGATGGCGCCCCGCATCAGTGCGGCCACGATCCGCCTCCTGACGCGGCATGGCTGCGAAGTGGTCGTCGCCGACACCGGCTGTTGCGGCGCCTTGCCCCAGCACATGGGAAAGGAGGAGCGGGCGAAAGGGCTCGCCCGCACCGCGATCGGCGCGTGGCGCGCCGCCGAGCGCGACGGCGCCTTCGACGCCATCGTCGTCAACGCCTCGGGCTGCGGCACCACGGTCAAGGATTACGGCAAGCTCTTCAAGCACGACGCCGGCATGACCGAGGCCGCGCAGGCGATCGCGTCGCGCGCGCTCGATGTGACGGAGCTGGTCCACTGGATCGGCTTGAAGGCTCCGGCGCGGCGCATTCCGCTGGCGGTCGCCTATCACGACGCCTGCTCCCTGCAGCACGCGCAGAAGGTGATCGCGCCGCCGCGCGACTTGCTGCGCGCCGCCGGCTTCCGCGTGCTCGAGGTCCCCGAGCGCCACTTCTGCTGCGGCTCGGCCGGCACCTACAACATGCTGCAGCCCGACATCGCCGAGGCGCTTGGCCGGCGCAAGGCCGCGCACATCGCAGCCACCGGCGGCGCCGTGATCGCGGCGGGCAATCTCGGCTGCATGACGCAGATCGGGCTCTATGCCGACGTGCCGATCGTGCACACGGCCGAGCTGCTCGATTGGGCCACCGGCGCCCGCGCGAGCAGCGCTGCTGGGTGCACAAGACCGCGCCGCAGCTTGCGGTCACGTCCTCAACAAGCTGCCGAGGAGCCTGCACGGCAAGGCCAAGCGCGCGCGCTGCACGACATCTGGATGGCCGAAACCAGGAACGACGCCGAGGCAGCCTTCGATGCCTTCCTCGAGCGCTACGGCGTGAAGCGCGAGAGGGCGGTCGAATGCCTGAACAAGGATCGCGATGCGCTGCTCGCCTTCTATGACTTCCCCGCCGAGCATTGGAAGCACTTGCGGACGACCAATCCGATCGAGAGCGCCTTCGCGACCGTCCGCCATCGCACGATCCGGTCGAAGGGATGCCTCTCGAACAAGACCGCGCTTGCCATGATCTTCAAGCTCGCACAGTCTGCCGAAACGAGCTGGCACCGGCTGCGCGGTTACAACCAGTTGCCAAAGATCATCATGGGGGTGAAGTTCACCGACGGAATCGAGGTCGTCACATCGCAATCTCAAGCCGCTGCCGCCTGACCCCTTCCGTCACCAAGATTCGGCCATAGCTCTCGGGATTGCGCAATCAGTGTGTTTAGAGAATCTGCATTGTCTTTGGTCCGTTCGATGAAGAGAATTTTGTGGAACGGCGGCCCGACTTCTAATGCTACCGCAGCAGAGCCTCGGTGAACCGCGGGCTTTTCATTGCCAAACAAAGTCCTCGCGTCGAGGTTATCCGCGCAAGTGAACGCGCCTGTACCGGCGAACGCATCGATGTAGACGCGGCCGAAGGGCTTATCCTTCAACGCCGTGTTGAAAAATCTAACATACTGCTCGACCATTTCGGTCTTGATCAGGGACCAAGGGCCACCGAACTCCAGGACCTTTGGCACCGCTGTCCCGTCTGATGTATTCGGCTCCATCGTTATTCCGAGAATGGCTACCTTGGATTGTTAGTGTAATCCAGATATTCGCGCAGCGCTAATGCAATTGGATCAGGGCAATTGACGGAGTTGCACGTGAAATGGCCAAGTGAGCAACCTGTTCAGCCGCAACCGGCTCCGCCGTGCTCCTCACCGACGCCGCCTACTACCGCGATCCCGCCAACAAGCCGCCGCTCGCCAAGTTTCGCCTGGTCGAGACCTCCGACCCAAAGGCGGCGCACGCCGAGGCGGTGAAGCTGTTCGCGCCCCACAAACTCGAACCCATGCCCGGCAAGGGCCAGTTCCGCGCGCTGCTCCATCATCTCCGGCTCGGCGCGCTCGCCTGCTATTTCATCCGCTACAAGCCCGAGGTCGTCATCTCCTCGGCGGCGATGAAGCGCTTCTATCTCTGCCTCGTGCCGGTCGCCGGCGCTTGCCACGTGACGCAAGGCTTCTCGGCGATGAAGCTCGCGCCGGGCAGCGTCGGCGTCGTCAACACGGTCGACCCGATCAGCCTCCACTGGCGCAACGACTGCGCGCAGCTCGTGATCAAGATCGACCGGGCCGCGCTCGAGAACACGGTCGTCGCGCATCTCGGCCGCGCGCTGCCGCGCCCGCTCGAATTCGTCCGCGAGGCCGTCCCGCACGGCGCGGCCGACGGCCTCGTGCGCCTCGTGGACTTCATCTACCGCGACCTCGACCAGGAGCAATCGGCGGTCGCCTCGCGCCTCGGCGAAACCGCCGCCGAGGCGCTCTTTCTGAATACGTTGCTGCGCCAGGTGCCCAACAACTACGCCGAGGCGCTCGCCCGCCCAGCATCGCGCGCGGCCCCCTACTATGTCCGCCGTGCCGAGGAGTTCATGCGCCTGCACGCCGCCGAGACGCTCAAACTCAAGGACATCATCGCCGTCTCGGGCGTGAGCCCGCGCACGCTCTTCAAGGGCTTTCACGATTTCCGCGGCGTTGGTCCGATGGCCTATCTGAAAGGGGTCCGCCTCGACCACGCGCGCCAGGACCTGACGGCCGCCGGCGTTCGCCGCTCGGTCACCGCCGTGGCACACGCCTGGGGCTTCACCCATCTCGGCCATTTCGCGCGCGACTACAAAACTCGCTTCGGCGAATTGCCGTCGAACACGCGTCGCGGCGCGCGGCGATAGGGAAGATCACCTCCAAGACACGGAAGACCGCGGCAGCAAGTCTCCGACGATGCGCCGAAGGCGCAATCCCTTCTCTTGGCGTCTTGGCGCCTTGGTGGTGAATCTTTCCTGCAGTGCCCGGAGTGGCACTGCAGTTTCGGGATAGAAATCGCGCGATCTTCCCGTTTAACCTCATGTTCTGCCGCGTTGGGGAGGGCGCCGCGGAATGGATGCAGCCGAAGTCAAAGCGCTCGCGAAATCCTATGGCGCCGATCTCGTCGGCATCGCCAGCGCCAAGGTTTTGAACGCGTTTCCGCCCGATCCCCTGTGGCCGCAGACGCCCGAGCGGATCAGCCCTTACGTCAAGAGCGTCATCGTCATCGTCCAGCACATCCCGGTCGCGGTGTTCCGCGCCAAGACCGCGATCGCCGTGCAGTACATGGACATGCTGGTGCTGCGGCGCATGGACCGCATCGCGTATCGCCTCGCCGAGACGCTCGAGAAGAAGGGCCATCCCTCCTTCGTCACCGCTGCCCAGGAAACCGACTGGAATCTGAAGCGCGCCTCCTACGGCCGGCTCTCGACGCGGCACCTCGGCATCGAGGCCGGCCTCGGCACCTTCGGCCTCGAGGTGAACATCCTGACCCCCGAATACGGGCCGCGCGTCTATCTCACCGGCATCCTGACCGAGCTCGAGCTCGAGGGCGACGCGCCGATCACCGAGCAGGTGTGCATCGGCGAAAGCTGCTCGCGCTGCCTCTATTCGTGCCCGACCGACGCCGTGCGCCATTTCGGCATCGACAAGCGGGACTGCGCAGTCGAGGCGCAGGAATTCGGCTACTCGCAGATCACCGGCTATCTCGACAAGTTCATCGACGCGCCGCGCGAGAAGCGCAAGGAGATGGTCAAGAGCCGCGACGTCTTCGGGTTCTGGCAGGGCCTGCTGCGAGTCGTGGGCTCGTTCGGCGATTGCCCGCGCTGCCTGGCGGTCTGCCCGGTCGGCAACGACTACCACGCCTATCTCGCCGAGCCGCAGAAGGAGATTCCGGAGAAGACGCCGGAGAAGGTCGCCAAGGCCAAGGCGATGAAAGAAGCGCGCCAGAAAGGCGATCTGCCGCCGGGCTTGAACGAATGGAACCGGCGCTGGGTCGGTCCCGAGGGCTACAAGGGCATGGTCGCGCGCCAGGTGCAGGCGTTCAAGAAATCGCAGAAGGAGCGCGCGGCCGCTGCCGCCGCGCCCACGGAGAAATCCTAGGCATGGTCGCCGTTTTCCAAGAGCCCATCACCGCCGACGAGATCAAGGCGAAGGCGAAATCCTTCGGCGCCGACATCGTCGGCATCGCCGACAGCGCCGAGATCAACGCCAATCCGCCCGATCCCGCCGATCCGCGCGTGCCCGCCGACATCTCGGATCACGACGCCGGCCGCGTCATCGTCGTCGGCAAGCGGCTCTCGTCGGGGGTCACGCGCATCGCGCGCTGGGACGAGCGGCACAAGTACTACAACGACGAGCTGACGCTGACCGCGCTCGAGGAGATAGCACTCTCGATGGTGCTGTGGCTCGAGCGGAAGGGCTATCCGGCGCTGATCGTGCCGCCGACCCATGTCGATCCCTGGCGCTACCAGGGCGACCCCGACAAGCCGATGAAGCCGCTGCTCTCGCTCGAGCATGCCGCCGTCGAGGCGGGCTTGGGCACGCTCGGCTTGAACCGCATGCTGCTGACGCCCGAATTCGGCGCGCGCGTGATGCTGACCGGCGTGCTCTCCTCGGTGCCGGTCGAGGCCGGCAAGCGCATGGAGGCGGCGCTGTGCAAAGGCCCCGAATGCGGGCGATGCCTCTCGGCCTGCCCCGGCGACGTGATCAAGCACTGGGACCGCGACTGGGCCGCGTGCGACAAATACCGCTCGCCGCACGGCTTCGCGAAGCTCGCGCAGTTCTTCGGCAAGATGCTCGAGCAGCCCGATCCGGCGAAGCAGAAGGCGATGCTGCGCTCGGAGGACAGCTTCTATCTCTGGGAAAGCATCCTGCGCGGTGCCGGCGTCGTCACCGGCTGCCGGCGCTGCCAGGACGTGTGCCCGGTGGGCGACGACTACGCGATGCTGAAGGACGCGCTCGACGCCATTCCCGAAGACAGCGCCGCGAAGCGCCAACGCCTCGCCGCCATGAAAGCCGCCGAGGCCAAGGGCGAGCTGCCGCAGGCCTACGCCGAGCAGGCGCGCTGGATCGGAAAGCTCGGCGTGAAGGTGTGATTGGATGCGCGCGTGGACGCACGGCATTGGCCGTGTAGGGGCGCACGGCTGTGCGCCCCTCTTGACGCCGATCGGGCGTGTGCAGGGCGCACAGCCGTGCGCCCCTACGCTCGTTGTTGCCGTATCCCGGCACGAGGGCGCGCGCAGCGCGCCCCTAGGCCGGAGCTTCGTGTAAGCTCCAGACATGCCTCTCCCCCTTCCGAAATCTGAGGCCGAGATCGCGCACGTCCAGAGCGAGCGCAAGCGCATCGCGTTCGAGCGCGCGCGGCAGGCGCCGTTCCACAGCAAGCGCCTCGCCGGCGTCGATCCGGCCAAGCTCGACGATCCGGCCGAGTGGCGCAAGATCCCGATCCTGCACAAGGAGGAGCTGCGCGCGCTCGGCGAGGATGAGTTCTACGGCGAGTTCAACATCGCGCCTCGGCACACCATCTGGGAGTACTGGCGCTCGGGCGGCTCGACGGGCAAGCCGCTCTTCTATCCGCGCAGCTTCGAGGACGCGCCCTACTGCCTGCTCTCGTTCGCGCGCGGCATCCAGTGCGCGGGCCTCGGCAAGGGCGACACCGCGCACATCTCTTATCCGCTCGGCATCCACCCGGTCGGCCACATGTATGCGCGGGTCTGCCAGGCGGCGGGCGTCGGCGTGAACTGGGCCGGCTCCGGCGCCGGCACGCCTTCGGCCGTGCAGATACAACTCATCCGCGATTTGAAGCCGACCGTCTGGATGGGCATGTCGAGCTACGGCATCCACCTCGCGAATATCGCCGAGGCCGCCGGCATCGATCTCGCCGCCATCGGCGTCAAGAAGATCGTGCCTTCGGCCGAGCCGCTCTCGGCCGCCAAGCGCGCCAAGATCGAGCGCTGCTGGGGGGCCAAGGTCCACGACAGCTTCGGCATGACCGAATGCGGGTTGATGGCGGCCGAGGACGAGGGCCACGACGGGCTCCGGCTCTGGACCGACATGTTCTATTGCGAGGTGCTCGACCCCGATACCTGGGAGCCCGTGCCCGAAGGCGCGATCGGTACGCTCGTCACGACCTCGCTGTTCACCAACCACGCGACGCCGTTCATCCGCTGGAGCTCGGGCGATCTCGTCTCGCTGGACGCGGGCGGCGCGCATCGGGGCCCGTTCTCGGTGTTCCCGCTGCTGCGCCACGCCAACCGCACCACGGGATTCTTCAAGGTGCGCGGCGTCAACATCAACCACTCGGAATTCGAGGACATGATGTTCGCCGAGCCCGAGGTGAACGACTTCAAGTGCGAGGTCGTCACCGCCGGCGATCTCGATCAGCTCCGCGTCTCGTTCGAGGCCAAGCGCGGGTGCGATGCGGCCGCGCTTGGCGCCGGTCTCACCGTGCGCGTCAAGCAGACGTTCGAGGTGACGCCGGACCTGGTGATCCTCGAGCCCGGCACGCTCGCGCGCGAGTTCGAAGGCGCGGTGAAAGCGCCGCGCTTCGTGGACCGGCGTTCGTAAACCCGGCTCGCCGTCCAACCTCAGGGTGGCGGCGAGGTAGCTTTCCCTCTCCCTTTGGGAGAGGAGGGGCCCATTCGCCGCGTTGCGGCGAATGGGAGGTGAGGGCAAGGCGCCCGCGCGTTGGTACGAATCTGCCGGCGCCGTACCCTCACTTCCCATCGCGCTAAGGCGCGATGGGCCCCTTCTCTCCCAGAGGGAGAGAAGGGGCCCCGCGGCCGTTACCACCCGCTCGCCTTGTCCCACACCGCCACGACCGCGTCGCCGCCCTCGACCACGTTGTAGCGCTCGTAGGGCGCCGCCGTCATGCAGGCGTGGTTGGGCAGGATGCGCACGCGCGCGCCGATCGGCAGGCGCTCGAACGGCGCTGTGCCCGCGGCGGCGGCGATCATGCCGTGCTCCTGGTTCACCTCCGCGACATAGAGCCCGTCGAGCCGCTCGCCCGTCTCCGCGCACACCCAGCCGAACTCGACATGCTCGATGAGCCCGGCCGCGCCGCGATCCTGCGATAGCGCGAGAGCGCCGGCATCGACGAGGATGCGCTGCGTGCGCGGATTGTGGCCGATCACCGTCGCCAGCACCGAAGCGGCGATGCTTTCGCGCCGGCAGACGCCGATCGCCATCTGATAGAGATCCATCAGCGTGTAGACGCCCGGACGCATCTCGGTGACGCCGGCGAGCGCGCGCGCGAACATCGCCGTAGGAGTGGCGCCGACGCTGACCACAGGGCACGGCAGGCTCGCCGCGCGCAAGCGTTCGGCCGCGCGCACGACGCCGGCCCGTTCCTCCTCGGCCACGGCCGCGATCGCCTCGGCGCCCTTGCATTTGTAGGAGTGGCCGGCATGGGTCATCACGCCGATCAGCGAAAGCGGTTTCGCGGCCGCGATTGCGCGGGCCACGTCGAGCACCTCGGGCGAGTCGGGCAGCACGCCGGCGCGGCCGCCGCCGGTTTCGATCTCGATCAGCAGCGCGAATTCGGCTTCGAGCGCCTGCGCGCGCTTCGACGCAGCTTCCACGGCGGCGACATTGTCGGTTACGAGCGTCATGCGCACGCCGTCGCGCTGGAGGCGCGCGATCTCGTCCAGCTTCCCCGGCACGATGCCGACCGCGTAGGTGATGTCGCGGAACCCGTGCGCCGCGAAGTACGCCGCCTCGGCCAGCGTCGAGACGGTAATGCCGCCGAACTCGCCCTGGGTGGCGATGCGCGCCGCCTCGGCGGATTTCGCGGTCTTCATGTGCGGGCGGAGGCGCACGCCGAGCTTTTTCGCGCGCTCGGACATGGCAGAGCAGTTCGCGGCGAGCGTGCGGCGGTCGAGGATCAGCGCCGGTGTCGCCAGATCGGCCAGTCGCATCGGATGCCCCCATCATGCATGCAGAGCCCTGAATTGAACCACAGCGGACACAGAGAGCACAGAGATTCAATAGGCGCGCTCCGCGCAAAAAATTCTCCTCTGTGTTCTCTGTGTCCGCTGTGGTTGAATCCCGGCCTCGGAGGCCGGATGACATCCTGAACCCTGAGTCCCAATGACCCCGATCACCCGCGCCGACTGCGAGGCTCGCGACCGCGCCGATCCGCTGGCGCCGTTCCGCGAGCGTTTCGTGCTGCCGCCCGGCATCGTCTATCTCGACGGCAATTCGCTGGGCGCGCTGCCAAAGGCGGCGACGGCGAGGCTCAAGCAGGCCGCCGAGGGCGAATGGGGCCGCGATCTCATCAAGAGCTGGAACCTGCATCGCTGGATCGATCTGCCGCAGCGCGCCGGCGCCAAGATCGCGCGCCTCGTCGGCGCCGAGGCCGGCGAAGTCGTCGTCGCCGACTCGACCTCGGTCAATCTCTTCAAGCTGCTGGCGGCGGCCGTGCGCCTGCGCCCCGGGCGGCGCGTCATTCTCTCCGAGCCCGGCAATTTCCCGACCGACCTTTACGTGGCGCAGGGCCTCATCGAGATGCTCGGCGGCAAGCACGAGCTGAAGCTCGTGCCCGGCGAGAGAATCGTCGATGCGATCGATGACGCCGCGCTCGGCGCGGAGGTAGCCGTCGTCTCGCTCACGCACGTGAACTACAAGTCCGGCCGCATCCACGACATGGCCGCGGTCACCGGGAAGGCGCAGGCCGCCGGCGCGCTGATGCTGTGGGACCTCGCGCACAGCGCCGGCGCGCTGCCGGTCGATCTCAACGCCGCCAAGGCCGATCTCGCGGTCGGCTGCGGCTACAAATACCTGAACGGGGGCCCGGGCGCGCCGGCCTTCCTGTTCGTGGCCGGGCGCCACCAGGACGCGATTCGTCCGCCGCTGTCCGGCTGGATGGGCCACGCGCATCCGTTCGCGTTCGACGTGGAATACGAGCCGGCGGCCGGCATCGCGCGCAATCTTTGCGGCACGCCGCCGATCCTCTCGATGTCGGCGCTCGACGCGGCGCTCGACGTGATGCTCGAAGCCGACATGAGCGCGATCCGCGCGAAGTCGCTGGCGCTCGGCGATCTCTTCCTGGCGCTCGTCGAGCAGCAATGCGCGAAGCACGGCCTCGCCAACGGCTCGGCGCCGCGCCATGAGCGCGGGAGCCAAGTGGGCCTGCTCCACCCCGAGGGCTACGCGATCATGCAGGCGCTCGTCGCGCGCGGCGTCATCGGCGATTTCCGCGCCCCCGACATGCTGCGCTTCGGCTTCGCACCTCTCTACAACCGCTATGTCGACGTTTGGGATGCGGTCGCCGCGCTCAAGGCGGTGATGGACGAGCGCGCCTGGGACACGCCGAAATTCAAGACACGCGCCGCGGTGACGTGATCGGGAACGCGCGCCTCCAGGCGCGCAGCGACCGCTGCGCGCAAAGAGCGCGGCTCGAGCCGCGCGGTCCCATCAGCACCCCGGCTGCACGGGCTTCGTCGTCTCGTAGTTCGGACGGCAGGGGCGCGTCATTTCGCCGAAACGCGGACTCCAGCACCATAAGGCTGTTTCTTCGCCGATATAGATGCGGAGATTCGAGCCCGGCGGCCAGTTGTAGACGGCCCAGCGCCCCGATTGCGGCCACTCGACGCGCAAATAGCCGCCCTGCTCGGCGGGGAAGCAGGCATGGGCAAAGCGGCCGCGCGGGCCCGGCTGCGGCGGGCCGGGATAAGGGTAGGGCTGCTGGTACTGGGACGCCACCGGCGCCGCCAACCCCGTGAGAAGGCCGGCCATCACGGCGATTCGCGCGCTGTTCCGCATCCCTGACATCGCCTCGCTCCTCATGTTCTTTCTCGCCGGCGGTCAGCCTAGAGTGTATCGCGAAACGGTGGAAGCGCTGTTACGCAGTCTCCATGCGCGTGAAACCGCCCGGTTGTCCGCCGTTGCGGACACGGCTAGAAAAGCCGGCTATCCGCCAGCAGCGGGAGAAGGGATCGCCGCGATGAATCCGAAGGCCAAGACGAAAACGCTCGCCGCCGCGATCTGGCCGGCCACGGACGAAGCAGGCCTCCGCACGATGCGCGCCGTGCTGCTGGCGCTGCTCGGCAGCCTTCTGGTTGCGGTATCGGCGCAGCTCCAAGTGCCGATGTATCCGGTGCCGATGACGATGCAGCCCTTCGCCGTGATCGTGATCGGCGCGGCCTACGGGGCGCGGCTCGGCTTCGCGACGCTCCTGCTCTACATAGCCGAAGGCGCGCTCGGCCTGCCGGTGTTCGCCGGCATGAAGGGCGGCGCCATTCACTTGGCAGGGCCGACGGCAGGCTACATCTTCGGCTTCGCGTTGGCGGCTGGCGCGGTCGGTTGGCTCGCAGAGCGGCGCTGGGACCGTTCCGTTCTCATGACGATCGTCGCAATGACAATCGGCATGGCACTGATCTACATACCGGGCCTCGCCTGGCTGACGCACTGGCTTGGTTTGGAGAAGGGCATGCCTTTCGCCAATGCCGCAGAGACGGCCCTGGCCACGGGCGCAATGAAGTTCTTGATCGGCGACGCGGTGAAGATCCTGCTTGCCGCGCTGGTGCTGCCCGGCGCCTGGTGGCTGATCGGGCGCAAGGGCGTCTGACCCGGCGGACGGGCCGTCAGTGTCGGGCGCCGCGGCGGGAGCGATTGCGGCAGCGGCGCCCGCCGCGTTGAACTCGCTGCCCGAAATCCTCGCCGAACTGCCGCCGCGCCTGATCGATCTCGCGGGCCGCGCGGCCGCGCGCTGGCCGGATCAAACCGCCATGTCCGAGCCGGGCGGGGCCTCCGTCAGCTACGGCGCGTTCGCCGGAGCGGTCGAGGCGGCGGCGCGGCAATTCGCTGCGCTCGGCGTGCGCGCGGGCGACCGCGTGATGATCGTCAACGAGAACTGCATCGCCGCCGGACTCGCCTTCTTCGCCGCGAGCGCGCTCGATGCCTGGCCGATGCTCGTCAATGCGCGGCTTTCGGCGCGGGAGATCGAGACCATCGCGAATCGCGCCGAGCCGCGGCGCATCCTTTTCACGGTGGCACTCTCGGCCGAGGCGCGCGCTCATGCGGAACGGCGCGGCGCCGCGCCCTGCGAGATCGCCGGCGCGTCGGGCGCACTCGCGATTGGGCCGTTGCGCGAGGCCAGGCCCGAGCCCGTAACCGGAGATCCCGTGCGCGATCTCGGCGCGCTGATCTACACCTCGGGCACGACCGGCATGCCGAAGGGCGTGATGCTGAGCCATCGTGCCTGCCTCTATGTCGCTTCGAGCCCGGGCGCGCAGCGGCGGCCGACGCCGGAGGACGTGGTCTACTGCGCGCTGCCGATCGCGCATATTTTCGGCCTCACCTCCACGTGGCTGCGCGGCCTCTATGGCGGCGCGCGGGTGATGCTGCTGCCGCGCTTCTCGGCCGAGCATCTCGCCGATGCGCTGGAGTGCGGCGTCACCATCTTCCAGGGCGTGCCGCAGATGTATGCCAAGCTGCTGGAGTATGCGCGCAAGCGCGGGCGCAAGCTGAAAGCGCCCAATCTGCGCATGGCGACGGTCGGCGGCGCGCCGATCGAGCCGGAGCTGAAGGAGACGGTGGAGCAGGCGCTAGGCATCCGTCTCGTGAATGGCTGGGGCATGACGGAGTTCGCCTCTACGGTCTCGCGCAGCCTCCCACAGCATGTCGGGCGCGATATTTCCGCGGGGCCGGTGCTGCCCGGCATCGAGGTGCGGATCGTGGACGAGAAGGGCGGCGAGCCGCCCCAGGGCCAGCCGGGCGAGATTTGGCTGCGCGGGCCCAACTGCATGCTGGGCTACTATCGGGACTCCGCGGCCACGCGCGATGTGCTGACCGCCGACGGCTGGTACAAGACCGGCGACCTCGGCTCGCTCGCCGCCGACGGCGCGCTCTCCATCGTCGACCGCATCCGCGACCTCATCATTGTCTCGGGCTTCAACGTCTATCCGGCCGAGGTCGAGGCCGAGCTGACCGCGCATCCGGCCGTGACCCTCGCGGCCGTCATCGGCCGCCGCCGCGCCGGCAACGAAGAGGTCATAGCCTTCGCTCAGCCCGAACCGGGGGCGAATGTGACCGAAGCCGAGCTTGCGAGATTCCTCGCGCCGCGCCTCGCACCCTACAAGCGGCCCGCGCGGATCGTGGTGATGGAGCAACTGCCGGCGGCGCCGACGGGGAAAATCCTAAAGGCGCAGCTCAAGGCGATTGCCGAAACCTTGTAGGGGCGGGTCCCCGACCCGCCCTGTTGCCGCCACACGAATTCCCAACGCTTCGCACGCGGCGTTGCTGCCGGGCGGGTCGGGGACCCGCCCCTACGAGGCTGCAAATTGCGCCTTGCGCGAACCGGCGCGGCGCGGATGATGGGCGCAAGAGAAAAGATCATCCTCGGGAGAACCGACGTGCTCTATGCCCCAGCGCCCAAGGTCGTCGAACTGCGCCAGAAGCTTTTGCGCTTCATGGACGAGTGCATCTATCCCAACGAGAAGCGCTTCGAGGACGAGACCAAGGTCCACGGCTGGAATCCCCATCCGCTGATGGAGGAGCTGAAGACCGAGGCGCGCAAGCGCGGCCTCTGGAACCTGTTCCTGCCCGAGAGCGGGCATGGCGCGGGGCTTACGAATCTCGACTACGCGCATCTTTGCGAGATCATGGGCCGCTCGCCGCTGCTGGCACCGGAAGCCACCAATTGCTCGGCGCCCGACACCGGCAACATGGAGGTGCTCGAGCGCTACGGCACCAAGGAGCACCAGCAGCAATGGCTGAAGCCGCTGCTCGAGGGAAAGATCCGCTCGGCGTTCGCGATGACCGAGCCGGCGGTGGCCTCGTCGGATGCCACCAACATCCGCACCGAGATCAGGCGCGACGGCAACGACTACGTCATCAACGGCCACAAATGGTGGATTTCCGGCTCGGGCGACAAGCGCTGCAAGATTCTGATCGTGATGGGCCGCACCAACCCCGACGCGCCCAAGCACGCGCAGCAGAGCATGGTGCTGGTTCCGCGCGACACGCCGGGCGTCAAGATCATCCGCCCGCTGCCGGTGATGGGGTTCCTGCACGAGCCCGAGGGCCATTGGGAGGTGAAATTCGAGAACGTGCGCGTGCCGGCGTCGAACATCCTCCTGGGCGAGGGCCGCGGCTTCGAGATCGCGCAGGGACGCCTCGGGCCCGGCCGCATCCACCACTGCATGCGCCTCATCGGCATGGCCGAGCGGTGCTTGGAGCTCATGTGCAAGCGCGCGCTGTCGCGCGTCGCGTTCGGCTCGACGCTGGCCGAGAAGGGCGTCGTGCGCGACCAGATCGCGAAATCGCGCATGGAGATCGATCAGGCGCGCTTCCTGGTCTTGAATGCCGCGCACATGATGGACACGGTCGGCAACAAAGCGGCGCGCGCCGAGATCGCGATGATCAAGGTGGTGGCCCCCAACATGGCGCTCAACGTCATCGACCGCGCGATGCAGGTGCACGGCGCCGCGGGCCTCACCGAAGACTTCCCGTTCGCCCACATGTGGACCTGGGCCCGCATCCTCCGCCAGGCCGACGGCCCCGACGAGGTGCACACCGAGGCGGTGGCGAAGTACGAGCTGTCGAAACACTTGCCAGCGAAGCACTGAGTCCGATCGTCCCCGACCCGCCCTGCCTTCGCCGCACGATAGTCGAGCGATGTGCCTGGCGGCGGCGCCTGAGGGCGGGTCGGGGACCCGCCCCTACACCATTGGACAGGGACGAAACAATGACCGACGTGATCAAGACCGCCGACCGCGAAGGCGTGCGGATCGTCACCATCGACAATCCGCCGGTGAACGCGATCAGCGCGGCGGTGCGCACCGGACTGTTGAATGCCACCAAGGCCGCGGTCGACGATCCCAAGGTCAAGGCGATCGTCGTGACCGGCGCGGGGCGCGCGTTCGTCGCCGGCGCCGACATCCGCGAGTTCGGCAAGCCGCCGGCGCAGGGCGTGCCTACGCTGCGCGACAACATCGCGGCGCTCGAGGCTTCGCCGAAGACCGTGGTGGCGGCGATCAACGGCGCTGCAGCCGGAGGCGGGCTCGAGATCGCGCTCGGCTGCCACTATCGAGTTGCGCACCCCAAGGCCGTGCTCGGCCTGCCCGAGGTCAATCTCGGCACGATTCCCGGCGCCAGCGGCACGCAGCGCCTGCCGCGCGCCGTCGGCGTCGAGGCCGCACTGGACATGATCGTGAACGGCAATCTCATCCCGGCCGCGAAGTGCCCGCCCGGTCTCGCCGATGAGCTCGCCGAGGATGTTGTCGGCAAGGCGGTGGCGCTGGCGCTGGCGAAGCCCGTGCGGCGTCTTTCGGAAGACGACGGGAAGCTCGCGCCGGCCAAGGCCAAGCCGGCGCTGTTCGACGAGTATCGCAAGGGCATGGCGCGGCGCTTCCGCGGGTTCACGGCGCCGTATAAATGCGTCGAGGCGGTCGAGCTTTGCATCAAGCTTCCCTATGCCGAGGCGATCGACAGGGAGCGCGACATCTTCGTCTGGTGCCAGGCACAGCCCGAGGCGCGCGCTATGCGGCACGTCTTCTTCTCCGAGCGCGAAGTGGCGCGCGTGCCATGGATTCCAAAGGACGTGAAGCCGCGCGAGATCAAGACGGCCGGCGTCATCGGCTGCGGCACGATGGGCGGCGGAATTGCGATGAACTTCGCCAATGCCGGGATTCCCGTCACCGTCGTCGAGAACGACGCCAAGGCGCTCGAGCGCGGCCTCGGCATCATCAAGAAGAACTACGCCGGGCCGGTCGAGAAGGGCCGCATGAAGCAGGAGGAGATGGACCGGCGCATGGGCCTGATCAAGGGCTCGACCAGGTTCGAGGATTTGAAGGACGCCGATATCGTGATCGAGGCGGCGTTCGAGAACTTGGCGCTGAAGCGCGAGATTTTCGCGAAGCTCGACCGCATCGCCAAGCCCGAGGCGATCCTCGCGACGAACACCTCGACGCTCGACGTCGACGCGATCGCCGACGCGACGAAGCGCCCCGAGAAGGTCGTCGGCACGCATTTCTTCAGCCCGGCGAACGTGATGCGCCTCTTGGAGAACGTGAAGGGCGACAAAACCTCGCCAGAGACCGCCCAGACCGCGATGGAGCTGGCGCGCCGCATCAACAAGGTCGGCGTCATGGTCGGCGTGTGCGACGGCTTCGTCGGCAACCGCATGCTCTACGCCTATACGCGCCAGGCCGGCTTCCTCGTCGAGGAGGGGGCATCGCCCGAGCAGGTGGACAAGGCGATCTACGATTTCGGATTTCCCATGGGGCCGTTCCAGATGAGCGATCTCACCGGCATCGACGTCGGCTATCTGGTGCGGAAGGAGCGGCGCGAGCATGCGCCGACGAACAAGCGCTATGCCTACACCGTCGCCGACCGGCTCTACGAGATGGGCCGCTACGGGCAGAAGACCGGGAAGGGATGGTATCTCTACGATGCCGAGCGCAACCGCCGCTCGGATCCCGAAGTGCAGGCGCTCGTCGACCAGGTATCGAAGGAGCAGGGGCGCGCGCGGCGCGCGGTCGCCGACGACGAGATCGTCGAGCGCTGCATGTACGCGCTGGTGAACGAGGGCGCCAAGGTTCTCGACGAGGGCATCGCCGCGCGCCCGCTCGACATCGACATGATCTGGATCTTCGGCTACGGCTTCCCGCGCTATCGGGGCGGCCCGATGTTCTGGGCCGACGAAGTCGGCTTGCCGAAGCTCCTCGAGCGGTTCGAAGGCTACTATCGGAGCGCCGATCGCGACTGGCTCGAGCCGGCGCCGCTGCTGCGGAAGCTCGCAAAAGAAGGCAAGAGATTCCGCGACCTCGCCTCGGCGTAGGATCGGACCAGTGCCGCGATTTGGTCGATGCGTCGGAAGCGTAGGGGCGCACGGCTGTGCGCCCTTGCAGCCGCCTCACGGGCGTGGATCGGGGCGCACAGCCGTGCGCCCCTACATTGCGGACGCCGCATAGGCATGCGCATCACCGCCATCCGCGACGTGGTGGCGCCGATCAATTCGGCGATCCGCAATGCCTACATCGACTTCAGCCAGATGACCGCGAGCGTGGTCGCCATCGCGACCGACCGCAACGCGGACGGCAAGCCAATCGTGGGCTTCGGCTTCAATTCGAACGGGCGCTACGCGGCGCAGGGCCTCATGCGCGAGCGCTTCATACCGCGCCTGCTCGCAGCGCCGCCCGAGTCGCTCGTCGACGACAAGGGCCTCATCGATCCGGCCAAGTGCTGGGACGTAATGATGGCCAACGAGAAGCCGGGCGGCCACGGCGAGCGCTCGGTGGCGGTGGGCGTGCTCGACATGGCGCTCTGGGATTTGCGCGCCAAGGCAGAAGGCGTGCCGCTCTGGCGATTGCTCGCCGACCGCTACAACGACGGGCAGGCCGATCCGCATGCCTGGGTCTACGCGGCCGGCGGCTATTACTATCCCGGCAAGGGGCTCAAGGACCTGCGCGAGGAGATGCGGCACTACCGCGATCTCGGCTATCGCGCGGTCAAGATGAAGATCGGCGGCTCGGGCCTCGCCGACGATCTCGCGCGCATCGAGGGTGTGCTCGACGTGGTCGGCGAGGGGCGTTTCCTCGCCGTCGACGTCAACGGCCGCTTCGACCTCGAAACGGCGCTCGCCTATGCGCGCGCCATCGCGCCCTTCGATCTCTGTTGGTTCGAGGAACCGGTCGATCCGCTCGATTTCCTGCTCCATACGGTGGTGGCACAGCACTACGAGGGGCCGCTTGCGACCGGCGAGAATCTCTCTTCGATGCAGGACGCGCGCAACCTGGTGCGCCACGGCGGCCTCCGGCCCGACCGCGACTTCCTGCAATTCGATCCCGCGCTCTCCTACGGGCTCGTGGAATATCTGCGCACGATCGAGATGGTCGAGGCGCATGGCTGGTCGCGCCGGCGCCTGGTGCCGCATGGCGGGCACCAGTTCGCGCTCAACATCGCGATGGGCCTCGGCCTCGGCGGCAACGAATCGTATCCGCTCGTGTTCAAGCCGTTCGGCGGGTTCGCCGACACCCAGCCGGTCGAAGAGGGGCGCGTCAGGCCGCATCAGAGCCCGGGCATCGGCTTCGAGCAGAAAAACGATCTCTACGCGGTCATGAAGATCATCGCCGAGGCGGCGATCGCATCCAACGCGAAGTCCGAGGCGTAGCTCTCGCCCGCGCTTCAAACATCCGTGATCGATTGCGATTGGACGACGCGGGCAGGTGTACATATTTCGCGTGCGGGGCGGAGCCTGCGCTGACGAGGACAGACATGCCGAAACTCACGCTCGCCGCGGCGTCGCTGCTCGCGGCGCTGGCGCTCGGCGCGGCAACCGCGGCACCCCTCACCGGCGCCGAGTTGCAGGCGCGCGCGTCCGGGGGCGAATTCCGTGGCTACGGTGCGACCCGCCGCAATCCTCTCGAGGACGTAATCCTTCGCTTCCGGCCGGATGGCACGGTCAGTTCCCTTTCGACGATCTTTCGCAAGGCCGGAGGCGGCATGGGAACGGGGCAATTCGAGCAATACAGCGATGGCGGCTCATGGCGCGTCGAGGGCGGCCGCCTCTGCGTTCAGCTTGGCTCCGTGCATGGCGATCTGAGCGGTTGCTACGGCGTCGATGGCGGCGCCGGGAACCATGTTGTCCTCGCGGGCCCCGTGCAGTTGCGGGGCACGCTCGGCCGCTGATATGTATGCCCTTCGTGCCATAGCGCGAATCGCACGACCCTCGAGCCCTTGGCTGGGCCTCGTCGCTTGCACCCTCCTCGCGAGCACGAGCCCGGTAGCGGCCGCGCCGCTCGGCGGCGACGAGATCCGTTCGCGCAGCACCGGCGGCGAGTTCCGCGGCTACGGCGCAACCCGCCGCGCTCAGCTCGAGGACATGATCTGGCGACTGCGGCCAGACGGAACTGCGGTCTCGACGTCGCAGATCCGGCGCGGCGGCCGGGACTCCGGACAGTTCATCGAGTACCGCGATAGCGGCACTTGGCGCGTCGAGGCCAACCGCCTTTGCGTGGATTTCGGCTCGGTCCTCCGCGATCTGAGCGGCTGCTACGGCGTCGACGGCATCGGCGGCGACCATGTCCGCATGATCGGCCCGGTGCAACTCGAAGGCACGCTCGGTCGCTGACGCATGCGGCCGTTGCCGACCCGGAGACAAGTGCATGTCGAGATCTCGTTTCGTCGCGCTGGTTCCAGTGGCCCTGCTAGGGGCGACCGGCCAAGTGGGTGCCGAGCCTCTGTCCAGAACCCAGATCCAGGCGCGCGCCGCCGCCGGCGAGTTCCGCGGCTACGGTTCCACGCCGCGCTATCACCTCGAAGACTTCATCCTGCGCCTCCGGCCGGACGGCACCGTGCGATCGATTTCGCAGCTTCGGCGCCGCACCTCGACGAATGCGGGTCAATTCGAGGAGTACGGCGATGCCGGCACCTGGCGCGTCGAGGGCAGCCGCCTTTGCGTCGCGTTCGGCGCCTCGCACCGCTACCTGACCGGCTGCTACGGCGTCAACGGCATCGGCGGCGACCATGTCCGCCTGACCGGCCCGGTGCAGCTCGAAGGCACTCTAGGCAACTGAAGTTGGAGAACACCCATGTCCAAATCTCGTCTGCTCGCATTTGTAATGCTTTCCACCGCCGGCATCGCCGGCGCCGCCATGTCTGCGCCGTTGTCCGGGCCCGAGATCCAGGCCCGCGCCGCCGGCGGTGAATTCCGCGGCGACACCCAGAGCTTCCGCGGTTTCGAAAGCCACATCTGGCGGCTCGGGCCCGGCGGCCAGGCCCGCGCGGTCGTGACCCTGAAGCGCGGATACAGCGCCCTCAACGCGGTGACCGTCGAATTCGGCGACACCGGCGCCTGGCGCATCCAGGGCAACACCCTCTGCGTGGAATGGGGCGGCCAGAACCAGCGCTTCAGCGGCTGCTACTCCGTCGAGGCGCAGCAGGGCAACCATGTCCGCCTCGTCGGCCCGGCACGGTGGGAGGGAACGCTCGACCGCTGATTGATCCAACCCGGTCGGCCGCATCGGAAGCGGCTCGCCTTGGGTGTTGACGCGCGTTAGAATCAGGTTCCGGACGTCGGTTGTGCAACGAAGGAACGACAGAATGCGCAAATCCGCTCTCATCGCTCTTCTCGCCGGCGCCGCTGCGGCCCTGCCCGCCGGCGCGCAGGCGCTGCCGCTGGCGGGCCCTCAGCTCGCCCAGCGCATCCACAACGGCGAGTTCCGCGGCTACACGCGCACCAACCGCGGCTTCGAGAATCAGATCTGGCACTTCGTGCCCGACGGGCGCCTTCGCGCCGTCGCGGACGCGCGCGTCCTGCGCTGGCCCAATCAGGACGAAAACCTGCAATGGCAGGACGCCGGCATGTGGCGCGTCGTCGGCGGCCAGGTCTGCGTCGGCTTCCAGGGCCCCAACCGAAACCTCGATGGCTGCTACGTCGTCGACGCGGGCCCGGGCAAGCAGGTCCGCCTCATCGGCCCGTATGTCTGGCAGGGCACCCTCGAATCCTACGAATAGCAAAGGTCACCAAGGCGCTCGAGCTCGCCGAGCGCGCCTATGTGCTCGAAGGCGGGCGCATCGTCGCCGCCGGGCGCCCGGCCGAGCTGTGCGCGCAACCGCACATCCGCGCGGCCTATCTCGGCGCCGACGCGTGACGCCGGGCGCGAGGGCAACTCCGTCACCGGAGCGAAACCACGCGGCGTTAGCCGAGATTCCACCAACGTCAAGAGGTGCGACCAGGCGGAGAGCCTATGCGCCGCGCGCGATGGAATCGCGCGCGATCGCACCTAGCTGTGTCGTCGAGCCCGCGACGATGCGGTCCCGCATCGCTGGTGTGGCCTGCGGTTCTAGCGATGGAGGATTCCATGCGTCGCAAACTTGTCACGCAGTTGTTTCTGGCCGCGAGCGTCGCGGCTTTCGTTCCGCTCGGCGCGGCTGCGGCCGAGCCGCTGCAGAGCGCCGAGCTCGCGGCGCTCGTCGGCAACAAGGGCTTCGAGTTCCGCGGCCGGCAGGTCATGTGGAAGTTCGCGCCCGACGGAAAGGTTCAGTCGGACGACAACAACAGCCGCGCGACCCAGGGTGGCATGGGCGAAAGCTGGGGTATCAAGAACAGCGGCACGTGGCGGCTCCAGGGTGAGAAACTCTGCATCCAGTGGCAGAATTCCAACAGCGACCAGTGCTTCACGGTCACGAAGAGCGCGAACGGCATGGTCGTTCTGGCCGGCCCGCGCACGCTCGAAGGCAAGCTCGAGGCCGCGGACAGCACGGGCTATGCCGGAACGCCTGCGCGGCCGGCCGCGCAGGCGGCCGTGCCGCCCGGCTATCGCTACCAGCGTATTCCCGGCGCGCGCTAGGAAACTCCAGATCGGCGCAGGGTGGGTGTCACACCCGCCCTGATGCCGCGGCCGGGCCGCGATAGGCGCACCCCTCCCCCCGAAATCACCTACTTTCACCTACATTCACCTACATTCGACCTACTTCGCGCCTGCCCGTCTCCTCGGATCCGAACGGCAATCGGAACCAAGCCAGGCCAGCCGGCGCATGCGGCGCGCGCGTTCGGGAGGGCAGCCGGGGCGTAGCTACTTGTCGGCTGTTTTGCCGAACGGCGGGCAGGGGGCCCCACCCGTGGCCGGTCGACATTGGTGGACAAAGGTGGCATCCGCCGACATTGCCGGCGCAATAGGACGGCAAGTCCGCTCGACTCATCGGATTTTGGGCGAGAATCTTCGCACCCATTAGCACCGCTCTGGCGCCGGCCCGGCCGGCTCGCGCGATTTTTTCTGCAAACAGTCAGCATTTGTCAGCATCTGCCGGCACAAGAGGCGAGGCGTGGGAACAGGCGCGCGCTCGTCGGCGCGTTGGCCAATTTGATTCACGCGGTCAAAGAGCGCGGCCGGCGCCAACGCAAGGCGCCGACCTCCATCACCCCGGCGCTCCGGATTTCGCCGGCGGACGGAGGGCAACCCTAAAGGAGCAGAGGATTGCGACGAAATTATGTTCTCTGTATGTTCTTGAGGTCGTCCCAAGTAGCAACGGCGTTGATCAGCATGTGGGCTGGACCGAGGAAACGCGCTCGATCGGGTCAGGAGTATCACTGACGATCGTTATGAGCCTCGCCGGGCGTGAGACGGGCGCATGATTCGATGTTCCGATTTTAGAGGGCGTGAATCACGTTCATCGCCACGCCATCGATTGCAAAGACTCTTCCGGAATTACTCGCGAAGCGGACATGTCGCGGACATGGTCCAAACGGCGCGAATGACCCTGAGCGGACATGCGCGCCCGCTTCATTCGATCACCTCATCGGCGCGGACCAGCAGCGTGGGCGGAATTGTCAGGCCAAGCGCCTTGGCCGTCTTGAGATTGATTACGAGCTCGAACTTCGTTGGTTGCTCGATCGGCATTTGCGCCGGGACCGCACCTCTGAAGATTCGGTCGACGAAGTCGGCCGCTCGTCCCCACAGCTCGCGAGCGTCGACTCCGTATGACGCGAAGCCACCAACGCGCACCAGATCCCGCATGTTAGTGACTATCGGCAGCCGATGCTTGATGCCGAGTTGGGCCAGCAGATCGGCCATTGATCTGAAGACCGGATCCGGGATGACGAAAAGGGCTTGGGCGCCCAAGGCGGCGAAACGTGCGAAAGTCGGCTCGATTTCGTCGGGTCTCCGGACCTCAAGGACGCGCAGCTCGAGCTCAAGCGAAATCGCGGTCCTTTCGAGCGACTGTCTGAATTTCGCCACCCCAGGGTTGGCTGCGTGCAGGAGCGCGCCGGCGACCTTCGTGCCGGGTATTGCATCGCGCAGCAGTTCCAGGAGCTTGGCGACCATCTCGGTACCGAGAATCGACAGCCCAGTGACATTGCCGCCCGGCCGAGCGAGAGTTTCCGCGAATCCCATCTCGACCGGGTCGGCGCTGCCCGCGAGGACGATCGGCACGCGTCTGGTCTCTGCATGCGCAGCGCGTGCGGAGGTAGTGCCGCTCGTGACGATGACCTCGGCGCCGTGCGCTAATAGATCCTTGACGAGCGCCTTCAGACGACTGGCGTCGTTATTCGCGAAGCGGATTTCGAGACGAAAGTCGCGTTCTTCCGCATAGCCGCGCCCAATCAACCCCTGCCGAAGCGCCGCGGTATCGGCCGTGGCTAGGGTTTCGGTTCCCAAGTGAAGAATGCCGATAATGCGCACGCTCTTCGGTTGCGCCGCTGCGGGCCGCGCCGCGCTCCCAATAGCTAAGCCAAGGAGCAAATCCCGCCGCCGCACATTTGCGCCCGAGCTTGAGGATCGCGTGTCGTGCGATGACACCAAGTATAGCACGCCCGGGTCCGTGGCAATGACACGAGGCCCCCTTCAGTTGGTGCATCACGCCGCCAGGAAATGTCTGGTTTTGGCACGTCTGCGACATGCCGCAGCGCTAGAGGGAAGGCTGCTTTCAACCCGGAAGCGGACATCGGCGCGCCAGGGCGAGCGGTCCCTGTTAATGAGTTTACGCCCTCGGCGGCGCGTGCGGCGCGCTCACATCCCGCCGAATATCGTCGCGCCGCCGTCGATCACGATGGTCTGGCCGGTGATGAAGCGGCCGGCGGGCGAGGCGAGGAACACGGCGGCGCCGGCGACTTCGCTCACCTCGCCGATCCGGCCGAGCGCGTAGGTGCTGACCGCGTGCTTGTAGGTCTCCGGATTGTCCCAGAGCGCCTTGGCCATGTCGGTCTTGATGATCGACGGCGCCAGGCAATTCACGCGCACGTTGCTACGCCCCCACTCGACCGCGAGATTGCGCGCCAGCTGCATGTCGGCCGCCTTCGAGAGCGCGTAGACGCCGATCTTGTCGCTTCCTTTGAGGCCCGCGACCGATGAGACGATGACGACCGCGCCGTCGTTCCGCTGGGCCATTCCGGGAATGACCATATTGCAGAGCCAGAGGTTCGATCGGACATTGGCGCCCATCGTCTTCTCGTAAGCGTCGTCGGGCAGCTTCTCCATCGGCCCGTAGTAGGGATTGACGGCGGCGTTGCAGACGAGGATGTCGATGGCGCCGAAGGCCCGGCGCGTTCCGTCCACGAGCGCCTGCAACTGTTCCTTGTGCGAGATGTTGCACGGGATCGCGACCGCGCGGCCGCCGGCCTCCTCGATTTCCTCGGCGGTCTCTTCGCACGCCTCGGCCTTGCGGCTCGAGATCACGACCTGCGCGCCCTGCGCCGCCATGGCTTCCGCGATCGCGCGGCCGATGCCTTTGGACGAGCCGGTGATCAGCGCGGTCCTGCCGTCGAGGCGGAAGAGATCGGCGTATTTCATGGCGGCGTGGCTTTGTCCGGGGTTGTCGGATGGCGTGGCATGCGCCGGCGCGACTTTCGCACGGGCCGGCGGGTTTCTATAATTCCTCCGGGAGGCCTGGACCAGACTGGATCGGGCGGGCCGCGGGAGCGCCGCATGAAATCCTTCGAAGAGCGGTTCTGCGCGATATCGCCGGGCCTTGGGCCACGGCTCGTGCGCGATCTGCGCCTGCTCTGGTTCCTGGCCGGGATGGCTTGGCGAAATCTCACGATGGGGGCGCGTGTTCGGCGGCGCTATCGCGCGCTGATGGCCAGGGGCGAGCCCTACTTTGTCGATGAGGCCATGGCGGAAATGATGCCGAAGCCGTCGCCCGGCGGAGAACGGCGATGAAGGTGGAAGCACGGCCCTATAGCTCGCTGGTGTTCCGCTACAGGAAGCCGCCGCCGTCGGGCAACGCCATCAACGGCCTCGGTGCGGCGGAGAAGAAGCCCGCGCGCCTCGTCTTCCATTGGAGCCCGGGCCGCAAGCCGCATCCCTGGATGGCCCTCGATCTGCATTTCACGATGGTGAGCGGCGTCGGCGGCCCGCTCTTTGGCTGGGGCTCGTTCATCCAGCGCCTGCGCATGATGTGGGCGCTGCGGCGCTCGCTTGGCCCTGTGGCGGCGCTCCGCCAAGACGTGCGCGATCCGGCGGCGATGGCGGAGGAGATCAAGGCGCTCGCCCGCGGCCTCGCCGGCGATTGCGTTGTCGGCATCGCCGAGATCGGCCCCGACGCCGTGCTCGAGGGCGGCAGCGTCCCCTACAGATACGCGATCTGCATCGGCGTGCCGATGAACCGCGCGATCATGGTGGAGGCGCCCGCGCCGCGCGCCGGCACGGAAGTCATGCGCACCTATCGCCGCGGGGCCGTCGCCGCGGTCAAGCTCGCCGAGCGCATCCGGGCGATGGGCTGGCCGGCCAAGGCCTTCGGCGAGACCAAGACGACGGATCTCCTGCACATCCCCGCTGCCCTTGCGGCCGGCCTTGGCCAGCTCGGCAAGCACGGCTCGATGATCAGCCGCGCGTTCGGCTCCAACTTCCGCCTCGTGGCGGTGGCGACCGACCTGCCGCTCGCGGTCGATGCGCCGGTCGACATCGGCGTCGAGGATCTCTGCGCGGGTTGCCGCCGCTGCACGCTCGACTGCCCGGCGGGCGCGATCAGCGACAAGAAGCAACTCGTGCGCGGCGTCGAGAAATGGTACGTCGATTTCGACAAATGCGCGCCATACTTCGCCGAGACGGCCGGCTGCGCCATCTGTATCGAGGTGTGCCCGTGGAGCGAGCCCGGCCGCGGCGTCAAGCTTTCCGAGATGCTGTTGGCCAAGCGCGGCGCCAAAGGCACGATGCCGGTCGCGGCCGCCGCGCCGGCAGAATAAGATTTCAGAGGAGGCGCATCGAATGAACCTCGATCTTTCGCCCGAGCTCCGCGCCTTCCGCGAGGAGGTGCGCGCCTTTATCCGCGCCGAGCTGCCCGCCGACATCAAGGACAAGGTCAGGAAGGGCCTGCATCTCGGCAAGGACGACTATGCGCGCTGGCAGAAGATCCTGTATCAGCGCGGCTGGGTGGCGCCGAACTGGCCGAAGGAACATGGCGGGCCGGGCTGGTCGCCACTCGAGCGCTACATCTTCGACGACGAAGTCGGAAAGTCGGGCGCACCGCGGGTCGTCCCGTTCGGGCTCGTGATGGTGGCGCCGGTGATCATGAAATTCGGCACCGAGGCGCAGAAGCGCGAGCATCTGCCGAAAATCTTGAAGAGCGAAGCGTGGTGGTGCCAGGGCTATTCCGAGCCGGGCGCCGGCTCCGATCTCGCCGGCTTGAAGACGCGCGCGGTGAAAGAGGGCGACCACTATGTCGTCAACGGCCAGAAGACCTGGACGACGATGGCGCAGTGGGCCGACTGGATCTTCTGCCTCGTGCGCACCGATCCCGCCGCGAAAAAGCAGGAAGGCATCTCGTTCATCCTCATCGACATGAAGACGCCGGGCGTCACCGTGAAGCCGATCATCACCATGGACGGCGGCGCCGAGGTGAACGAGGTGTTCCTGGACAATGTGCGCGTGCCGGTTTCGAACCTTGTCGGCCCCGAGAACCAGGGCTGGACCGTGGCGAAGTATCTGCTCGGGCACGAGCGCACCAACATCGCCGATATCGGGCGGGCGAAGCATCAGCTCGCCCGCGTCAAGGAGATCGCCGCGGCCGAGCGCGCCGATGGCGGCGCGCTCTTCGACGATCCCGAGTTCCGCGAGCGCATCGCCGACGTGGAGCTCGATCTGATCGCGCTCGATGCCACGATCCTGCGCATCGTGGCCGCGGAGAGCGGCGGCAAGCCGCCCGGCGCCGAGGCCTCGCTGCTCAAGATCAAAGGCTCGGAGCTGCAGCAGGCGCTGACCGAGCTGCTCGTCGAGTCCATCGGCTACTACGGGTTCCCGTACCATCCCGAGGCGATGGAGCACGGGTGGAACGAGCCGCCGATCGGGCCCGACTATGCCGCGACGCTCGCGCCCGCCTATTTCAACACGCGCAAGACGACGATCTACGGCGGCTCGAACGAGGTGCAGCGCGGCATCCTCGCCAAGTTCGTGATGGGCTTCTGACGCCGCCGCCGCCGTCCAGGGTGAGCTTGGTGCGAATCGCGACGACGCCGGTGCCCGATTCTTCAGGCGCAGTGCAGGCCGATCCGGGCGACGCATGAATCTTGCCTTCACCGACGAGCAGAAGCTTCTTGCGGATAGCGTCGCGCGCTTCGTGGCCAAGGACTATCCGTTCGAATCGCGCCGCAAGCTGTTAGCGAGCGAGGAGGGCTGGAGCCGCGGCATCTGGAGGAATTTCGCCGATCTCGGATGGCTCGCGGCGCCGTTCGCCGAGGATCACGGCGGCCTCGGCGGCGGGCCGGTCGAAGCCGCGATCGTCATGGAGGCCTTCGGCAAGGGCCTCGTGCTGGAGCCGTATCTTCCGAGCGTCGTGCTCGGTGGCTCGCTGCTGGCGTCGGGCGGACGGCGCGATCTCTTGAAAGCACTCGTCGAGGGCGCGCTGCACGCGGCACTCGCGTGGGTGGAGCCCAAGGCGCGGTTCGATCTCGCCCATGTCGAGACGCGCGCCGCGCGCAAGGACGGCGGCTTCGTTCTATCCGGCCGGAAGGGCGTCGCGTTCAACGCCGCAGCGGCCGATTGGATCATCGTGCCGGCGCGCACGACCGGCGGCGCCAAGGAGAAGCAGGGCATCACGCTCTTCCTCGTGCCCAAGGGCGCGAAAGGGCTCGGGCTCAGGCCATACCGCACCGTCGATGGGCTGCGCGCGGCCGAGGTGACGCTCGAAAACGTTGCGCTCGGTCCGGAGAGCGTCCTCGGCGAGGTCGATCGGGGCCACCCGCTGCTCGAAGCCGCAATCGATCGCGGCATCGCCGTCGTGTGCGCCGAGGCCGCCGGGATCATGGCGCACATCGTCGCCGCCACGCGCGAGTACCTCAAGACGCGCAAGCAATTCGGCGTGCCGCTGGCGAGCTTCCAGGTTCTGCAGCATCGCGCGGTCGACATTTACGTGCTGTCGGAACAGGCGACGAGCATGGCCTATCGCGCGGCCGTGCTGGCCGATGCGCGCGAGCCCGCCGAACGGGCGCGCGCTGTTTCCGCCGCCAAGGCTTGGATCGGCAAGGCCGGCCGCAAGGTCGGACAGGAGGCGATCCAGATGCATGGCGGCATGGGCATGACCGACGAGCTGCCGGTGAGCCACTATTTCAAGCGCCTCACCATGATCGACACGCTGTTCGGCGATCACCGCTTCCACCGCCGCCGCTTCGCGGCCTTGGGCGGGCATGTGGAGAGGGACTAAAGAGAATGAACCACGGAGGACACAGAGAGCACGGAGAAGAAAAAGAGTGCGCGCCAAGGGCGCGCCAGAATCCTTTCTCTGTGTCCTCCGTGTCCTCTGTGGTTCAATCTTTTTCGCACGTCTCCGCTTGAATGAGTATGCGGGTCCTCGGGCTCGACCATATCGTCCTCCGCGTCCGCGACATGGAGCGCATGGTGGCGTTCTGGCGCGACGCGCTGGGCTGCACCGTCGAAAAGGTGCAGGCCGAGCTCGGGCTGGTCCACATTCGCGCCGGCAATGCGCTCATCGACCTCGTCGACATCGCCGGCAAGCTCGGCAGGGAGGGCGGACGCGCGCCTGACACCGAAGGGCGCAATCTCGATCATTTCTGCCTGCGCGTGGAGCCGTTCGATGCCGTCGCGATCCGCGCGCGGTTGAAGGCGCTGGGCGTCGCTGTGGACGAGCCGCGGCGGCGCTTCGGCGCCGAGGGCTACGGCGATTCGATCTATCTCTCCGATCCCGAGGGAAACCGGATCGAACTAAAGGGCACGCCCGAGCCCGAGACGCGCTGAGGCCAAGCCTTGCCCTTCCTCGGTGCCGATCCCTGGCGCTGGCAGTACTTCGCACGGGTGCCTTGTCCGCGCGAGCTTGGCATCCCGATCGACGAGGCGAGCGCCTGGGAGCTCTATCCGGAGCGCCGCTGGGTACACAACAAGCTCTTGATCGCCGAGAGCCAGGAGCTGCCGCACGGGCCGCACGGCGTCATGCCGCGCCGTTTCCCGGTATTTTCAAAGCCGATCGTCAACATGCGCGGCATGGGCACCGGCGGCCGCGTCATCCGCTCGCCGCGCGAATATTGGCTGAGCATTCAGCCCGGCCACATGTGGATGCAGCTCTTGACCGGCGCGCATGTCAGCACCGATGTGGCACTGGCGGGCGGCAAGCCGGTGTGGTGCCGGCATTCCACCGGCGTGCCGATGGGCGGCGGCATGTTCGACTACTGGATCGTCCACGCGGCGCGGCGGCCGGCGCTCGAGCGCTATATCGCGCGCTGGGTCGATCGCAATCTCGACGGCTTCTCGGGAGTCGTGAATTTCGAAAGCATCGGCGGCCGCATCATCGAATGCCATCTGCGCATGGCGGATCAATGGCCGGACCTGAACGGAAAGGGTTGGCTCGATGCGGCGGTCGAGCTCTACCGCACCGGCCGCTGGCGCTGGCGCGACAATGCGAGGCGCATCGCCTACAGCGTCGTGTTGTTCGGCCCGCACGGCATGCGCTTCACCATCGATTCAAACTTCGTGGACCGGCTGCGCGCGCGGCCCGGGGTCTCCTCGATCCAGATCACCTTCGACGAAGGCAAGCCGCCGAGCGCCCACGCGATGCCGCCCGGCGGCTTCCGCCTCGCCATCGTCAATTGCTGGAAGCTGGCGCTGGGCCGGCGCGTCCGCGCCCTCCTGAAGCGCGCGATCGTCGCGCGTCCGGCGTGAGCCGAGAGCGCGGGCAGGGCATGAGCGGCGTTGTATGGCGCCGGGCGGGGCGCCGGCGTTAGTCTGCGCCGACGACCGCACGGCAGCCGCTCTCCTCATGCATCGTATCCCCCGCAGGCCCCGATGAGCCCGCCCGTTGCGCACCCCTCGGTGGGGCTCGCCACGCTCTGGATTCTCGGCGCCGTGACCGGCTGGTCGGCGATGGCCGTCGTGGTGCGCTATCTCGAGGGGCGCGTGCCGTCGTGGGACCTCTCGTTCTACCGCGCTCTCGTGGCGCTGCTCGTCGCCGCCGGCCCGATGCTGTGGCAGAAGGGGCGGAATTTGGCGGCGCTGCTGCCGCGGCGCAGCCTGTTCGGCGCCTATCTCGCGCGCGGCCTCGTCGTGTTCACGGCGCAGGCGGCCTTCTATCACGCGCTGATGCACATCGCGCTGGCCGATGCGGTGGTGCTGAACGCAACCGTGCCGATCTTCTCGGTGCTGCTGGCGATTCTGGTGCTGCGCGAGCGGCTAGGCCTCGACCAATGGGTTCTGGTGCTGATCGGCTTCGCCGGCGTCGTGGTCATCATCCGGCCCGGCTACGAGCGGGTGCCGATCGAGGCGCTCCTCGCGCTCGCCTCGGCCGTGCTGTTCGCGCTGTCGTCGATTCTCAACAAGAGCCTGGTCAAGATCGAGAGCGCCACCTCGATCGTCTACGGCACGAATTTCTTCGTGGCCCTCAGCGGCCTCGTCGTCGTGCTCGGCTGGGGCGTGCGGCCGACCTGGGGCGATCTCGGCATCGTGGCGCTCATCGGCGTCGCCGGCGCGGCGGCCCAATACTGCATCGCGAAGGCGCTCCGCTTCGGCGACGTGAGCTACGTGGCCCCGTTCGAGTTCTTGCGCGTCCCGCTGGTGGCCTTCGCCGCGTGGCTGCTGTTCGACCAGGTGCCGCCGCTCCTCTTCGGCTTCGGCGCGGCCATGATCTTCATGAGCGTGCTGCTGCTGGCGCGCCGCGCCGCGCGCAAGCCGGCGCCGGTTCCGCGCGCGGCCGAGTGAGGGAGGCGGCGCAGATTGATGAAATTCTCAACGCTCGCGTCTATATTGGACCTATGCGCAAAGACGAGATCATCGCCAAGATCGGAGCCCATGCGGAGGAGATCCGCGCGCGCGGCGCCACCGCACTTTACCTGTTCGGCTCGACCCCGCGGCGAGACCCGGGAGGACAGCGATGTCGATTTTTTCATGGAGTATGACAGCAATCGCCGGTTCTCTCTCTTTGATCTCATGCACCTTGAGGACTATTTGTCCGCGCTTCTCGGCACCAAAGTTGATCTTGGTACAAAGACGAGCCTGCATCCCGAAATTCGCGATGAAGTCGTTCGCGAGGCACTTCGCGTTCTATGAGCGCATCGCGTCGCCCACGCTTGGCGCTCCGGGACATACTCGAGGCCATTCATGAAATTGAAGAAGTAGTACCCGCGCGCCTTAATACTGACGCCTCATCCCGACCGAAGCGCCCGCACTTGCGGGCGCGAAGTGGAGGGATCGCGTGCCAGATTCGCACGGCGCGCGGCGACAACAGTGCGTCCTCGGCCTGCGATCCCTCCACTCCGCGGTCGCGCCAAGATGCGCGCCCGCTCCGGTCGGGATGACGGTCAAAACAAAGGCTCGCCGGTATAACAGCCGCCGGCACGCCGATCCCGCAGCTTCGAAGGGTTCCTCTCAACGCATCGCTCTATGCCTTGTTGAAGATATCCGAGGCCGTCCGCCATTTGCCGGACGAACTCAAAGCAACGCGGCTAGACATGTCGTGGTCGGAAATAGCGCAACTTGGAAACCGGCTGCGGCACCATTACTTTCGGATCGACCCGGTGATCATCGCGGTATTGTCGCGAGCGATTTGCCGGCGCTGAAGTCCGCGATCGAGACGTTCTGGCGCGATCTCGGCTACGGCGATTTGCCGAAGCTTGAGTAGGATGCATACAGTGCACCCGAAAAATTGGTCACGGCAGTCAGTCCGACGAATTTTCGTAGTCTAAGCCGCCGCTGCCCAAAGCCGCTTCACCAGCCGCTTGGCCATTACCGTCGCGACGCGGCGGCGGTAGGTGCCCGGCGTGAAGGTGGTCTTCATCGACATGAGCTGGTCGCGGCAGAGATCGTCGAGCGCCGCGAGCGTCGCGTCGGTGAGCGGCTTGCCGCAGAGCTCCGCCGTGCCTTCGAGCAGCACGGGGCGGGGATTGGTGCCGGTGAACGCGACGCGGAGATCGGCCAGCATGTCGCCCGAGCGCTTGATCGCGGCGGCGACGCCGGCCACCGGATATTCGATCGATTTGCGGATGCGGATCTTGTCGTAGGCCGAGACGAGGCCGGGTGTGTTGCGGGCGCGCACGCGGAGCACGAATTCGCCGGGCTGGATGGCCATGTAGTTCTTGCCGTCGCCGGCCGAGCCGTCCTGTCGCGAATAGCCGATATAGAAATCCTTGAGCGCGACGGTGCGCGCGCCCTCGGGCCCGAGGAGGTCGATCTCGCCGCCGTAGAGCAGGAACGCCGGCGCCAAGTCGCCGGAGAAAGTTGCGAAGCAGACGCCCTTGCTCTTGGGTGCCACGTGGCACGTCTCGCCCACGGTCTTCAAGCAATGCGCGTTGGCGCCGCGCCACCATTCGCTCTGATTGTAGTAGATGCAGCGCGTGTCGAGGCAGAGATTGCCGCCCACCGTCCCCATGTTGCGGTGGGTGGGTCCGGCGATCGAGTCCGCCGCTGCGGCGATCGCGGGATAGAGAGCGTTCGCCGGCGGATGCCGCGCGAGCGCGGCCAATTTCACCGAGGCGCCGACGGCGATTTCATTCTCGTCCGCCGCAATGCCGTGCAGTTCGGCGACCGCGTTCGTCTCGATCAGCACCGGCGGCTTCTCGATGCCGCGGCGAATGTTGACGAGAATGTCGGTGCCGCCGCCGATGAGGCGGCTGGCCGGATGCGCCGTCCGCGCGGCCAGCATCTCGGCGACCGTGCGCGGCCGGATCACGTCGAACTCGTGCAGCGCGTCCATGGCGGTCAGGCTCTGCGCGCGTTGCGCGCGCGCTTCTCGAGCGCGGCGAAGATCTTGTCGGGCGTGAACGGCGCGTCGTCGAAGCGCAGCCCGGTCGCGTGGTGGATGGCGTTGGCGACGGCGGGAATGAAGCCGGCCAGCGAGCCCTCGCCCGCTTCCTTGGCGCCGAACGGGCCGTAGGGATCGTTGCTCTCGACGATGTGGGTGTGGATCGGCGGCGAATCCGCGATCGTCGGGATGCGGTAGTCGAGGAGGTTCGGCATCACGGGGAGGCCCTGGTAGTACGCGGTCTCCTCCGAGAGCGCCTGGCCCATGCCCATCCAGACCGAGCCCTGGATCTGACCCTCGACCGTGAGCCGGTTGAGCGCCTTGCCGCAATCGTGCGCGACCCAGACGTCTTCGACCTCGACCTCGCCGGTCTCCTCGTCGACGGCGATCTGCACCGCCTGCGCGGCGTAGGAGAAGCCCATCGTGCCGCCGATCGCGGCGCCGCGATACTTCTTGCCGCCCCAGGATTCGGGGATGGTGTTGAAATTGCCCTTGACCGTGATCGTGCCCGAATCTCTGAGCGCCTCGACCACCACTTCCTCGAACGTGACACCCTTGTCCTGCGACGAGGCGCGGTAGACCTCGCCCAGCACCTCGATGTCCTCGGGCTTGGCCTCGAGCTTCTTCGCGGCGGCGGCGACCAGCACGGCCTTCAAGTTCTGCGCCGCCTGGATCGCGGCATTGCCGACCATGAAGGTGACGCGCGAGGAATAGGAACCGTTGTCCTTGGGCGTCACCGCGCTGTCCGACGCGATGATGCGGAAACGGTCCATCGGGAGCCCCAGCACTTCGGCCGCGACCTGGAGGAGGATCGTCGACGAGCCCTGGCCGATCTCGGCGGCGCCGGTCAAGAGCGTGATCGAGCCGTCGAAATCGAGCTTGAGGTTGACGGTCGCGTGCGGCTCGCCGGTCCAGTTCACGGGCTTCGACGCGCCCGAGATGTAGTGCGAGCACGCGAAGCCGATGCCGCGCTTCCTGCCGTCGGCGCGGGGCGCGAGACCCCTGCGCTTCTCCTTCCAGCCGCTCGCCGTCTCGACCCAGTCGACGCATTCGGGCAGGCCGTAGGAGTTCACCATCAAATCGTTGAGCGTGAAGGTCGGCGCCTTGAGGTAATTCTTCCGCCGCACCTCGAGCGGATCGAGGCCGAGCTTCTCTGCCAACATGTCGATCATCGCTTCCATGGCGAAGCGCGTATTGACCGTGCCGTGGCCGCGGAACGCGCCGCAGGGCGGCGTGTTGGTGAGCACGCGCCGTCCGATATAGCGCGCGTGCTGCAGGTCGTAGATGCCGAACATCAGCGAGCCGGCATAGAGAATGGTCACGATGCCGTAGCCCGAATAGGCGCCGCCGCGCTGGTCCTGCTCCATCTCGACGGCGGTGATGCGGCCCTCCTTCGTCATCCCCATCTTCATGCGGATGTCGCTCTCGGGACGTCCGCGATGGGTGATGAAGGTCTCCTCGCGGTTCACGACCAGGCGCACGCGCGCCCTGGCCTTGACCGCCAGCAAGCCGCAGATGAGCTCGGGCTGCAGCGTTTCGGTGCGGCAGCCGAACCCTCCGCCGATGAAGGGCTTCACCACGCGGATGCGCGACTTGTCCATCCTCAAGCAGCGCGCGAGCATCAGGTGCACGTAGAACGGGACCTGCGTGCTGCACCACACGGTCAAACGGTCGCGCAGCGCATCGTAGTCGGCGAGCGCGGCGTGCATCTCGGTCTGCGCCTGGCAGACCTCGGCGGCGTGGAACGCGCGCTCGAGCACGGCGGCGGACTCGGCGAAGCTCTTGTCCACCTCGCCCAAATCGAAGAACACATCGCGCTCGATGTTGCCCGGGCGCTGTTCCAGCAGCTGCACGGCGCCCGGCGCCTTCGCCGCCTTGGCCGTGAAATAGGCCGGCAGTTCCTTGACCTTGAGCTTGATCCTGGCAACGGCCTCTTTCGCCGCGTGGATCGTGTCGGCGGCGACCGCAGCGAGGGGATCGCCCTTGTATCGCGCGCGCCCGCGCGCCATCGGATACTCGGTGTAGGCGATCGGCAGCACGCCATAGGTCACATCGCAATCGCTGCCGGTGACGATCGCGCGCACGCCCGGGACTTTGCGCGCTTCGGAGAGATCGATGTCGAGGATCTCCGCATGCGCGTAAGGGCTGCGGAAGATCGCGGCTTCGAGCGCCGGCGCATCGAGGAGGTCCGCCGTGTATTTCGCGCGCCCGGTGACTTTCTCGGGCCCGTCCACCATCGGCACATAGTCGCCGATCGAATGCACGGCCCGGGGAACGTCGACCGGCTTCAGCATCTCGTTCATATCGGACGACCTCAGGCGGCCTTGTGCGCGGCGAGCTTGCCGGCGGCGTACCGCACCGCCTCAATGATCTTCACGTAGCCGGTGCAGCGGCAGATGTTGCTGCCGAGCGCAGTCTTGATCTCGTCGAGCGTGGGATTGGCGATCGTCCGCAGCAGGCCCTCGGCGGCCATGATGTAGCCGGGCGTGCAGTACCCGCACTGCGAGCCGAGCTTCACGTGGAAGCCCTCCTGGATCGCGGCGAGCCGTCCTTCCCGCTCCAGCGATTCGATGGTCTCGACGCTCTTGCCTTCGGCCATGCAGGCGAGGGTGAGGCAGGAAAGAGCGGGCACGCCGTCGACCAGAACCGTGCAAAGCCCGCACTCGCCGCCGTCGCAGCCGGTCTTGGTGCCGGTCATCAGCAACCGCTCGCGCAGATAGTCGAGCAGCAGCATGTTGTCCGGCACCACGCCCTCGTGGCGTCTGCCGTTCAACGTGAACGCAACGATGCGCTTGGCCATGAGATTCGGCTCCTTGGCGGCTCGGCAAATAGTTTCGACTCGATATAGTCCGTGTCGCCAATAATCTGTTTCTAAACTAATTCGCCTCGCGCGGCAAGGCCGCCCGCGGCGGAACTGCCCCTTGAACATAGCCGCGTCAGGGACCGGGAACCGAATCTCATTGTATCCCGGCCGATCCCGTCCGATCCCGCCTTATTTGTTCCAATTCTCCTCTAATTGTTTCAGCACCAGGACGCTGAGCGGAACTCAAGACGCCTTGAGAAAGCGTTTGGTGCCAGGGCGCCCGCGCCACGCTAGCGTTGCGCGTGACGCTGAGGAACGTCTATGGCCAAATATGCAATCGCTCTCGATGCGCTGATGCGCCGGTTCGGCACTGATGCCACGCCGACGATCGTCGATGTGCGTCGGCGCGAAGCCTACGACAAGGCCGACACGGTGATACCGACCGCGATCTGGCGCGATCACAAGGCCGCCGCGGAGTGGGCGCACGAGATCGGGCCCGGGCGCGACGTCGTCGTCTACTGCGTGCACGGCCATCAGGTGAGCGAGTCCGCCGCGGTGTTGCTGCGGGCGGCCGGCGCCGCCGCGTTCTATCTCGAAGGCGGCATCGAGGCCTGGCGCGCGGCCGGCGCGCCGCTCGTCGCCAAGGCCGCGCTCGAGCGCTATCGGCCGAACGGCGCGAGCCAATGGGTAACGCGCGAGGCGCCGCGCATCGACCGCCTTGCCTGCCCCTGGTTCGTGCGCCGGTTCGTCGATTGCGGGGCGAAGTTCCACTACGTCTCGGCGAAGCGGGTCTCCGCCGTCGCCGCCGAGACCGGCGCGATCGCCTACGACATCAGCGAGCCGGGCATTGCATTTACGCATGAAGGCCCGCGCTGCAGCTTCGACGCGTTCGTGAAGATCTTCGGCGTCAAGGACCCGGCGCTCGACCGCGTCGCCGATATCGTCCGCGGCGCCGACACCTCGCGCCACGAGCTGGCGGCGCAATGCGCGGGCCTGCTCGCGATCACGCTCGGTTTAAGCGCCATCGAGGGCGACGACCACAGGCTGCTCGAACGCGCGATGCCGCTTTACGACGGCCTCTACGGCTGGGCACGCTTCGCCGCCGGCGAGACGCATGGCTGGCCGCCGAAGCCGGGGACCTGAGCGCTTGCCCGCGCTCAAGGAAAGCCGCGCCGGGGTCGCGCGCCTCGCCGCCAACCGCTGAGGAGCGTCAAGAACGGCGCGCTTCGACCAGTCGCTTCAAGCGCCGCAGATCGGCTCTGAGCGCCGCGCGCGCCCCAAATGCCGCCAGCGGGCGCAACCACGCGAGCCCGCGCGGCAAGGGGCCTCGGCTTGCAAGCCGCACGCGGGTTCCGGCGCTCGTTGGGGCTATTTCCCAGCGAGACTCTCCTTTTACCGCCCCGCTATGTGGCAAAACACAACCTGTCGCACCGGCGTATACTGCGCAATCTCGCTTTCCCAGGCCAAGGCCTTACCGAGAAACCGCCCCGCGCGGCGCATGCGCGCGCCGGCCGCGTAGCCCGATGCTCCGACGAACTCCGCGCGCTGCACGGCTCTCATCCAGGCACCTTCGCGCGCCGGATCGGACATCACCGCCCAGACGGCTTCCGGAGCAGCGGCAATCTCGATCTCGGCCTCGATCTCAATCATCTGCACACCTGTCGCGTGCTCGCATCGTTGCAGAGCGCTTGCCTATTTAACCTATCAATCAAATAAAATCGAGCCGAAAAGCCGTTGGCACGCGACCGGGCGCGTCGTGCAACCCGGTCGACGTTGCAGCGGCAAAAGCGCGCGAATGTGATCCGGCGTGAGCCGACGCGATTCGAAATCGACGGCGCCGTCGTGATAGTCGAACGCCATTCTGGGCGGACCTCGCGTCCGGAGCCTGCATTCAATGCGGTGTGGTTCCATGGATACTCTGAAGGCGAAGTGGGCGTTCGCGCCCAAGCGCGCGATGGCGCGCGGGCTCGCGATCATTCTGGCGCTGTCGGCGCTCTCGGTTGCAGCCGGGGGCTGCGCCGGGTCGGGCGGCGACTATTGGCGCGAGCGGCCGGCGTCACAGAATTACATGCGCCTGCCGGTCCGCTGATGGGCGCTCGCCCGCGGGAACGCTTGATTGTCGGCGCGCGCGAACGCAGATTGCGCGCGGGACATCGAATGGCAACCTCATGATCGGACGGAAGCTCATCGGCCGCCTCGCGCCGGCAGTGGCGATTGCGGCCGCGTCGCTCGGCCTCGCGGCGTGCAATGGCGCATCCGAGCGGGCGGAGCGGGGCGTGAAGGAAGACGTTCGCGGGGTCCGCGACTTCCTCCACGACCGCGGCATTACGATCAACACGATGCTGCCGGAGCGATGATGCGGGTCGGCTTGAGTGCAGTTCTCGCCGTGCTCTTGCTGGCCGGCTGCGGCGCGCCGGCGCAAGACCGGCCGGTCGAGCCGGCGCGCGAGACCGAGCGTTCGCCCGCGCCGCTTCCGGACGCCTACAAGCATCCGCCGAAATAACCGCACGCTCGGCCAAGTCGAGCGTCAGCCGGCCCGCAATTTGAACCGCTGGATCTTCCCGGTAGCCGTCTTTGGCAGCTCGGCGACGAAATTGAACCAGCGCGGATATTTGTAGGGGGCGAGGCCCTTCTTGCAGTGCTCGCGAAATTCGGCCTCGAGCGCGGCGGCGGCGGCGCCTTCGCCCGCGGATTTATCCTTCAGCACGATCCACGCTTCCGGCTTGATGAGGCCGTCGGCGTCGGCGCGGCCGACGATGGCGGCTTCGAGCACTTTGGGGTGCTCGATGAGGCGCCCTTCGATCTCGATCGGCGAGGTCCAGATGCCGCCCACCTTCAGCATGTCGTCGTTGCGGCCGGCATAGACGTAGTAGCCCTTCTCGTCCTGGTAATAGGTGTCGCCGGTGTTGAGCCAGCCGCCGTCGAGCATCGTGGCGGTGCTGCGCTCGGGCTGATTCCAATAGGCGCGCGCGGTCGACGGGCCGCGCACGTGGAGCTGGCCGGTCTCGCCCTGCTTCGCGGGCTGGCCGTTCTCGCCGACGATGCGCGCCTCGTAGCCGGGAACCGGGCGGCCGCTCTTGCCGGGCTGCTGGTCGGTCAGCGTGTTCGAGATCGCGATGTGCAGCAGCTCGGTGGAGCCCCAGCCGTCGAGGATGCCGATGCCGGTCTCGGCCTTCCAGCGGCGGTGGATGTCGGCCGGCAACGCCTCGCCGGCCGACATGCAGCAGCGCACCGAAGAGAGATCGGGCTTCGCCTGGTCCATCGCCGCAAGCTGCGCGGCGTAGAGCGTCGGCACGCCGAAAAACAGCGTCGGGCGGAATTTCTTGATCACCTCGAAGGTGAGCTCCGGCGTCGGCCGTGCGGCGAGCAGGATGGTGGTGCCGCCGACCCAGAGCGGAAACGTCATCGCGTTGCCGAGGCCGTAGGCGAAGAAGAGCTTGGCGGCCGAGAAGAATACGTCGCTTTCGCGGCATTCCAGGATCTCGACGCCGCAGCGCTGGCTGGTCGTGATCATGTCGCGCTGGCGGTGGATGGCGCCCTTGGGCCGTCCGGTGGAGCCCGAGGAATAGAGCCAGAAGCAATCGGCCATCGGACCGGATGGATGGGGCGCGAGCGCGGCGGGTGCCGCGGCGACCAGCCTGTCGAGCGTGCGCTCGCCGCCTTCGGCACGGATCACGTGACGCTGCTTCGTGGCCAGCGCCGCGGCGGCCGGCTCCACCTCGCCCGCGAACTCCGGCGAATAGATCACCGCCGCGCATCCGCTGTCCGCGATCATGAACTCGTAGTCCTTGGCGCGCAGCAGCGTGTTGAGCGGGACCGGCACGATGCCGGTTTTGATCGCGCCCCAGAACGCATAGTGGAAGGCGGGGCAATCCTTGACGATCATCAGCACGCGCTCGCCCGGCGCGATACCGAGGGCCCCGAGCGCATTGCCGCAGCGGTTCACGCGCTCGGCCAGCTCGGCATAGATGACGGTCTCGCCGTCGGAGGTCTTGATGACGGGCTTCGCGCCGCGGCCCTCGCGCAGATGCCGGTCGATGAACGGCACGGCTGCGTTGAAGCTCTCGGCGATCCGGATCTCGCTGCCGCCCGCCGTCTTCTCGACGCGCACCTCGTTGGGCTGCATGGACATCCTCCCGTCGTCTTCTTCGCTGGCCGCGAGAATGCACATGGGACGCAGATTTTCCAGCGCTCTGATTTGGGACCGCGCGCCTCCAGGCGCGGACGGTCGCTTTGCGACCTTCTGGCGAAGCAAAGCTTCGCCACTAGCCGGCGCAGCCGGCGACCTGGAGCCGCGCGGTCCCGGCCCACGCGCGCTGGGACCATTTTTCCACTAGCAAGAAACAGCGCCCAGCAACGAAACTGCCGCTATGACCGCCGGCACCGCCACCACGATCGGAGTTTCGCCCGACGCCGCGCGCAGCGGCGATGCGCGCGCGGCCGGCTGGTGGCTCATCGTCGTGGCGGCGATGGTGTTCGTCATGGTCGTGATCGGCGGCATGACGCGGCTCACGGAATCGGGGCTCTCGATCACCGAATGGCAGCCGATCGTCGGCGCGTTGCCGCCGCTCTCCGACGCGGACTGGCAGACGCTATTCGCCAAATACAGGCAGTCGCCGCAGTTCCAGAAGATCCATCCCGATCTCACGCTTGCCGGGTTCAAGGGGATTTTCTGGCTCGAATACGTCCACCGGCTTTGGGGCAGGCTGATCGGGGTCGTGTTCCTGGTGCCGCTGCTCTGGTTCGGGATACGCGGGCGCGTGCCGAAGGGCTATGGGCCGACGCTCATCGGCTTGTTCGTGCTGGGGGCGCTGCAAGGCGGCGTCGGCTGGCTCATGGTGGCGAGCGGCCTCGTCGACCGGCCGTCAGTCAGCCACTACCGCCTTGCGATCCATCTCGGCCTCGCCATCATCATCTATGCGGCGCTGCTGTGGACGGCGCTCGGCCTGCTCCAGCCGCGCAAGGACTTCGCGTTGGCGCGCCGCAATCGGGGCTGGGCGCGCCTCGCCTATTGCCTGATCGCGCTCACCGTCGTTGCCGGCGCGCTCGTCGCCGGCCTGCGCGCCGGACTCATCTACAACAGCTTCCCGCTGATGGGCGGCCAGCTTGTGCCGCCGGACTATTGGCTGCCGGAGCTCGGCTGGATCAACGCGTTCGAGAATCGCACGACGGTGCAATTCCATCACCGCGTGCTGGCCACGGCGACGCTGCTTGCGGTGGGATACCTCTGGTGGCGCGTGCGCGCGGGCGAAGGCCCGATCTTGCGCCGCGCCGCCGCCCACATGCTCGGGGCCGTGCTCCTGCAATACGCGCTCGGGATCGTGACCATCCTGCGCTTAGGCACCGCTCCGCCGCCGATGGCCGAGGCCGTCGCGATCGGCACGCTGCACCAAGCCGGAGCGATGGTCCTGGTGACGGCCGCGCTGTGGTTCGCGCACGCGGCGCGGCGCCCTACTTCAAGAGCGTGATGACGTTGGAGTAGTCGTCGGTCCAGAGCCGCAAGCCCGCCCGGGCTTTGAGCGCGCGCCAGCGTCCCCAGGGGCTCGGCGTGCTCGCGTCGAAATCCTCGGTCAGAGCCTTGAGCTGAGCCTCGCCGCGGGCGAGGGCGATCCACGTGGACCTGTAGCGGTAGACCGAGTCAGGCTCGGGTTTCGCGTGTTCCGTGTCGAACAAGCGCGCGGCGAGCTTCGCGTCGGCCGCGATCGCGGCCACGACCGGCTCGAGGTCGATGTGGCGGTTGGAGACATGGATGAGGATGATCCCGGCGGGCGGCAGCTTCTCGAGGTACAGCTTGAAGGCCTCGCGCGTCACGAGATGCGTCGGGATCGAGTCCGAGGCGAACGCGTCGAGCACCAGCAAGTCGAATGCCGCCGCCGGCTCGCGCGCCAGCGTGAGCCGCCCGTCGCCCAGAACGATGCGGGCGTTGGGCGCGCATTCGGGCAGGTAGCGGAACCATCGGCCGCCGGCCGCGATCCTGGCCACGGCCGGATCGATCTCGAAGAACGTCCAGTCCTGGCCCTCGCTGCGGTAGCAGGCGATCTCGCCGGCGCCGAGGCCGATGGCGCCGACGCGCTTCGGCAGCTTGTTAGCGGCGGCGAGGGCGGCATATGCGCGGCCGAAACCGCTGCCGGCGTGGTAATAGGTGTGGCGCTCCCGCCGGCGCGCGGGCCCCACCTGCTGCGCGCCGTGCAGCGTGCTGCCATGGTAGAAGAGCAGATAGCCCGTTTCCGGGCTGCGCTTGATCACATGCGTGCCGAAGAAGGTACGGTCGCGGTAGACGATGTTGGCGGACGCATTGCTGCCGAAATGCATGCCGAAGACCGCCAGCGCCACGACGCACAGCCCGAAGCGCAACGGCCGCCCCGCCGCGAGCATCGTGTAGACCATGGCGAAGACCGCGACCAGCGCCATCAGCAGCATTGCGGTCGCGCCGTTCTCGCCTTCGATGCGCGGCGCCAGCATCACCGCCAACGCCATGGCAGCGATGGGAAAGGAGATCTCGCGCAGCACCGCGGTCGCCGCCAGCGGGAACGGCGTCTCCTTCTTCTCCTCGGTGTGGTCGGTGCGCGGGCGCAGGAACGCGGCGGCGGCGCACAGCAGGGCCAGCTCGATGACGCGGTTGAAGACCAGCGGCGCCAGCAGCGCGGCGAACGCGCTGCCGAGAATGCCGCCGGCCGACATCCACACATAGAACTCGGTCAGATACCGCGCGGGCGGGCGCCGCTGGACGAGGCGGCCATGGCAGACCATCGCCGTGACGAACAGCACCGCCAGCATCAGCGCCATGACGAGATAGTGATAGTTTGTGGCGCTCCACGTCGCCAACAGAGCGGCTACGACGAGCAGCGGGGCCTGTGCGACGATCAGCCATGTCTCCGGGAGGAGCGGCCGGCGCGCGAAGACAAGCGCGAAACTCAGCAGGTAAAGGGTGAGCGGGACGACCCAGAACAGCGGCACGGCCACGAGGTCCGTGGTGATGAACGTCGTCACCGCCACGAGCAGGCCCGACGGCACGAAGGCGAGCAACACCCAGTCGAGGCGCGTGCGCCAGTCGGGGGCGCCAAGGACGGGGTGAGTCGGTTGCTCGATCCTGCGCGCCGGCCCGCCACGCGCGCGCCCGCGATAGAGCGCGAAGCACCCCGCGACGCCGATCGCGATGGCGAGCACGACGTAGGCGAAGGTCCAGACCCGGCTCTGCTCGGCGAGCGCGAGGCTCGGCTCGAGCATCAGCGGATAGGCGATCAACGCCAAGAGGCTGCCGAGGTTGCTGGCGCCGTAGAGGAAGTAGGGATCGCGGGCCGCCTCATGTGCGGTTTCGCCGAACCAGCGCTGCAGCAGCGGGGACGTGGCGGACAGTGCGAAGAACGGCAGGCCGACGGACACCGCGAGAAGCCCGGCGAGCCACAGCATCGGCATGGTCTCGGGCGGGTTCCGCCAGGACGTGCCGATGGCCACCGGCAGGAAGACGAACGCCGCCGCGAGCACGCCGACATGGACGATCACTTGCAGCTTCAACGGCAGGCGCGTGCCGAGGAAATGGGCGTAGACGTAGCCGAGCAGCAGCGTGGCCTGGAAGAAAACCAGCGCCGTGTTCCACACCGCCGGCGCGCCGCCGAGCAGCGGCAGCGCCATCTTCGCGAACATCGGCTGGACCTGGAACAGGAGCCACGCGCTGACGAAGATCGCGGAGCCGAAGAGCAGCAGCGGGCTCGCGATGCGAGCCGGTAATGCGACGAACGACGGCGACACGATCATCTCCCCCGGTGAGGCTCGCGCTCTCGGGAAAGCTGTAAGCGCACATCGTAAATGCGCGCTTAACTTGCGTCGGGGCGGGCCGAGCGCCGACGAGGCGGCGGCGGTGCGAAAAAGCCGTCGCCGTAAACGATTGATTCACCGAGTCGCGCGTCGTCACTCCGCCACGCCGATGAACTTCGCGAGCCGCTCGGGGTCGGCGCGCAGCGGCGCCGATTGTCCGTCGTAGACGATCCGGCCCTTGTCCATGACGACGGTGCGCGGCGAGAATTCGAGCGCGACGCGGCTGTTCTGCTCGACGAGGATGATGGTAAGCCCGCCCGCCTTCCTGAGGCGCGCGAGGACGGCGGCGAGCGCCTCGACGATGACGGGTGCCAAGCCTTCGGTGGGCTCGTCCATCAGCAGCACCGAGGGATTGGTCAGGAGCGCGCGCGCGATCGAAAGCATCTGCTGCTCGCCGCCCGAGAGCTGATTGCCCTTGTTGGCGAGCCGCGCTTTCAAGTTTGGAAACAGCTCGAAGATGCGCTCCTGCGACCACGCGCCCGGCCGCGCGGCGACTTCGAGATTCTCGCGCACGCTCAGGGACGGGAAGATCTCGCGCTCCTGGGGCACGAACCCCAAGCCCATCAACGCCCGGCGATGGACCGGCGCGCGCCCGATGCTGGCGCCGGCCAGAGCCACTTCGCCCTTGTGCAAGGTGGTGTGGCCCATGACCGTCGCGAGCAGAGTCGTTTTGCCGACGCCGTTGCGGCCGATGATGCTGACGCTCTCGCCCGGCTCGAGCGCGAGGCTCACGTCTTCGAGCACGACCGTTTCGCCGTAGCCGGCCGAGACGCGGCGCAACTCGAGCGCGCTAGCCATGGGTGGAGGCCTGGCCGAGATAGACCGCGCGGACATCGGGATTGGCCCCGATCTCCTTGGGGGTGCCCTCGGCGAACACGGCGCCGCCGACCAGCACCGTGATCCGCTGCGCGAAGCGGAAGACGAGATCCATGTCGTGCTCGATGATGAGCACGCCGATCTGCTGCGGCAGGCCGGCGATGGCGTCGAGAATGATGTGGCTCTCGGCGCTGGGCACGCCGGCCGCGGGCTCGTCGAGCAGCAGCACCTCGGGCTTCAGGCCCAGCGCGATCGCGATCTCGACCAGCCGCTGGCGCCCATAGGGCAGCTCGGAAATGCGGTTGCGCGCGTTGTCCTCGAGCTTCAGCGTCTCGAGCAGATGCATCGATTCCGCGATCACGTCCTTGCGCCACCCTGCGGGCCGGAAGATCTCGCGGGCGGCGCCGACGCGCTCGGCCACCGCGATATAGACGTTCTCGAGCACCGAAAGGCCGCGGAACAGGCGGTTGATCTGGAAGGTGCGCGCGATACCGAGCTTCACGCGCTCTGCTTGGGGGGCGGCCGTGATGTCCTGGCCCCTCAGCAGCACCGAGCCGCGCGACGGCCTCAGCACCCCGGTCAGGAGATTGACGAATGTCGTCTTGCCTGCCCCGTTGGGGCCGATGAGCGCGCGGCGCGCTCCCGCTTCGAGCCTGAAGGTCACGTCGCGCGCGGCGGCCAGCGCGCCGAAATTGCGGCTCAAGCCGCGCGTCTCGAGCAGCGCTTCGGTCATCACTGGGCGCGCTGCCGGCCGCGGCGGAAGCGCCAACCTGTAAGGCGCCAGAGCCGGTCGGCGATGCCGAGCACGCCGTTGCGCGCGAACAGCGCGATCACGACGAGAAGGAAGCCAAGGCCGAGCTGCCATGCGGTCGGATAGGCCTTGGAGAGGAAATGCGCGAGTGACATGTAGGCGACCGCGCCGATGAAGGAGCCGTAGAGGCGCCCGTAGCCGCCGAGGATGAGGATGATGATGACCGTGGCCGAGCGGTCGAGGCTGAAATAGTTCTGGTTCACGAACTGCTGGGTCTGGGCCTGGAGCGCCCCGGCGATGCCGGCGACCGCGGCGGACATGCTGTAGGCCAGCACCAGGCGCCATTGCACCGGCGTGCCGACCGCCGGCATGCGCAGGATGTTTTCGCGGATGCCGGTGAGGCTCTGGCCGAACGGCGAATAGACGATGCTGCGGATGACCACGAACATCACGAACAGAACGGCCAGCGCGTAAAGGTATTGGTTGTTCAAATAGAGCGGGTTGAACTCGAAGCGCCCCAGGATCGGCGCCATGGTAAGGTTCTTCCCGTCGAAGCCGCCGGTGTATTCGAGGAATTGGTTGCACAGCTCCTCGAGCAGCGCCGCAAATGAAAGCGTCAGCATGAGGAGCGTAAGCCCGTGGGTGCGCAACAGCACCCAGCCCGAGAGCAGGCCAAGGACGCCGGCGACCGCCGCCGCCGCGAGCAGCAGCGAGATGGGCTCGTTCCACCCGCCATAAAGGCTGATCAGCCCGGCCGTGTAAGCGCCGAGGCCGAAGAACGCGGCGTGACCCAGCGTGATGATGCCGGCATAGCCCAGCGCGAGCTCGAGCGAGAGCGCGAACAGGATCATCACAAGCACCTCGGTGCCGAAGGCGAGGTACCCGGAAAACGCGAAATAGGCGACGAGCGCCAGAATCCAGGGCAGCGCCTCCCAGGCGCGCACGTGGTGACGCCGGGCCAGCGCCAGCGCCGCCGGATGCTGGAGCAGCGATTGCGCGGGAGCGCTCATGCCGATTTGCCGAACAAGCCCTGCGGCCGCAACAACAGCAGCAGGATGGTGAGCGCGTAGATGTAGAGCGTGCCGCCGCGCGGAACGTATTGCTTCAGCACGAAATCGAGCACGCCGATGATGAGCGCCGCGTAGAAGACGCCGGTGACGCGCCCCAAGCCTCCGACGGCGACGACGATAAGGAAGAAGACGAGATACTTGAGCGCGTATTGCGGATCGAGGCCGAGGAACTCGGCGCCCAATCCGCCGCCCAGCGCCGCCATGCCGCTGCCGAACGCGAAGGTGAAGGTGAAGAGGCGATTGACGTTGATGCCGAGCGATTCGGCCATGCGCCGGTTGTCGACCGCGGCGCGGATCTGGGCGCCCATGCGCGTGCGCTCGAAGCCGAGCCATAGCGCAACGACGATCACGACCCCGATGACGATGAGAACGACGCTGTAGGTGCGATAGGTCGTGAAGAGCAGATCCATCTGGCCGCGCAGCATTCGCGGCAGCTGGATCTGCTGGTTCTCGGGGCCGACCAGCAGCGTCACCGACGCGATCATGATGAAGACGAGGCCGATCGTGAACAACACCTGATCGAGCTCGACCGCGCGGTAAAGGCGCGAATAGAGGAGACGCTCGATGACCACGCTGAACGCCGCGGTCAAGCCGAAGCCGAGCGCCATGGCGGGAACGAAGCCGACGCCCCAGCGGTTCATCGAGAGGACGATGACGTAGCCGCCGATCATGGCGAAACCGCCATGGGCAAGGTTGACGAAGCCCATCAGGCCCATCGTCACCGAGAGGCCCACCGAAACGATGAACAGTACCATCCCGGCGGCGAATCCGCCCAATAGAATGCTGGCGATGTCGACGCAGATCACGCTCGACAAGAGGCCGGCGAGGTCGGTGCAGATCACGGGGATGGGCTCTGGCGAAGTGGATACGTCAAGGCCGCCGCCCGCGGCGGGGCGGCGGCCTCGACTTTAGCGAAGAGTTGCAGGCGAGGCGCGGACTACTTGGGCGCGCAAGGCCCGATCTTGAGCTCCTTGCAGGCGTCCTTGACGGCGTCGATCTTGCCGATGGTCTTCTGGAACAGGCGCCCGTCCTTCAACACGACTTCGGAGAGATACTCGTTCATGACGATGTCGCGGGTCGCGGGATCGATCATGATCGGCCCGCGCGGGCTGTTGTGCTTCCAGCCCTTCAAGGCCTCGAGCGCCTTGTCGGTCTCGATCTTGCCCTTGAGCGTGCGGACGACATGGACGACGGCGGCCATGCCGTCATAGCCGCCCACGGCCATGAAGTCGGGCACGCTGTCCTTGCCGTAAGCCTGCTTCCAGGCGGCGACGAAGCGCTTGTTCTCGGCGTTGTCGAGATCGGCGTGGTAGTGATGCATGGTGATGAGGCCGACGGCGTCCGTGCCCATCGCCTGCAGCTTGTTGTCCTGGGTAATGTCGCCGGGGCCGATCAGCTTGACGCCGGCCTGACGCATGCCGAGCGCGGCGTAGGTCTTCACCACCGCCGCGGCGTGGTCGCCGGCCGGCACGAAAACGAAGAACACGTCGGGCTTCTTATCCTTGGCGCGCTGGAAGAACGGCGTGAAGTCCGGCACCTGCGCGGCGCCGCCCATCGGGATCTCGTCGATGACCTTTCCGCCGGCCGCCTCGAAGGCGCGCTTGAACGAGGCGTTCATGTCCCGTCCCGGCGGGAAGTCGGTGAAGCCGACGACGGCCGTCTTGGCCTTGAGGATCTTGGCCGTGGCTTCACCCATCGCGTAGCCGGCGTGCCACATGCTGAACGAGAAGCGGACGTAGTTTGGCGAGAGGGTGGTGATGTGCGCGGTGCCGGCGTTGGTGATCACGGCGAGCTTGTTGCCGGCGGTGACGATCGGCGCCGAAGCGATCGCGTTCGGCGAATAGATCCAGCCGATGAGGAGGTCGACATTGTCCTTGGTGATGAGCTCTTGTACGACGGTCCTCGCCGTGGCGCCGCTGGGATCCTTCACGTCGCGCTTGATCAGCGTGATCTTGTAGGGCTTCACCTGGTCCGCGTTGAGCTTCAAATAGAGCTCCATCGCGCGCTCGGTCTGCTGGCCGAACTCGGCGCCGATGCCCGTGAACGGCAGCGGCACGCCGACCTTGACCTCCTGGGCTTGGGCCGCGCCCAGAGCCAAGCCGATCGCGGCCGAGGCCGTGAGGATGCGCTTCAGCATGAAAAACCTCCCTGTGTGCGAGCCGCTCGGCGCGCCCGCTAACCTTGCGGCGCGATAGTATGGCGAAAGCCGGAATCGGCGCAAGCAACGGACGAAAAAGGCACGCGCCCGGATCGCTGCGCGCGCCTCTTCGGGCACCTGACAGAAACTTAGGCACTCTAAGGACTTGGGATCAGTGATTCTCCCGGGTGCCGAGTGCCGCATTTTCGCTCACTGGCCGCTGTGGCCGACTTTCAGCTTTTTGCAGGCGTCCTACGCGGCCGGGATCATGCGTGTTCGTCATGCTGAGCCGCCCGCCATTCAGCGCGGGCGGCGCGACGCGCATCGTCTATTCCGGCAAGCCGGCCTTCTTGAGGCCGGACATGAGCCGCTCATAGGCCTTGACGGACACGGGAATGTTGGACGTCACGTTATTGCGATATCGGCTCACGGTGACCCCGGGCTGAACGCGGCGAAACTCCGCGAGCGCGGCCTTGGCCTCGTCCATGCGGTCAAGATGTGCGAGCGCGCCGGCAAGCACCGCATAGTTGTGCGCATGGTCGCGATTGGCCGCGATTCCGTTCCGGGCAGCCTCGATCGCGAGCGTGTCCTCCCCAAGGCTGATCCGCGCGCGCGCTATCGCGCCATACCAGACCGATCGCAACGGATCGCGCGGACTTAACGCGAAGGCGCGGTCGATCCATGCAAATGTATCGCCAGGGCGGCCCAATCGAAGGAAATTCTGACCATAGTAGAAATACGCTGGCGCATGATTGCGATTGATCGCCATGCACTGGCGCAGCAATTCCTGCGACTTGGGGACGTCGCCTGCGTTTGAATAGAGAAAGGCGAGAGCGTAGAACGCATCCGCATTCTTGGGATCGAGCGAAACCGATCTCTCGCCGGCGGCAATCCCGAGCCTAATCGATTCCGCGCGCGAAGCGCTCCACCCCACATAGCTGGCTGCGCGCGCGTGCGCGTAGGCGGCAACGCTGTGCGCCTCCGCGTTGTTGGGATCGAGCGCCAGCGCCTTCGCGACGTAGGCGAGAGCGGCATCATTCGTCGCTTTGGTCTGCGGTTTCGTCCACAGCTCTGCCCAGGCGCGCAGCGCGTAGTCCTCGGCTTCCAGATTGCCTGACCGGCCACGCGCCGCCTGCCGGCTCACCGCCTCCTTGAGCTCGAGATTGAGCGCGCGCGCAATGCGGCCCGTCACCTCGTTTTGGAAGGCGTACATGTCGCCGGCGGCTTTCTCGTAGCGTTCGGACCAGACCTGCTGGCCCGTTTCGCCGTCGATGAGCAGCACGTTAACGTGCATGCCGGTTCCGGCCTTGCGCAAATTACCCTGCAGCACGTAGCGCACGTTCAGCTCGCGGGCGATGCGCTTCGCGTCGACTTGCTGTCCTTTGTATGCGGCGGCGGTGCCGCTCGAGATCACGAAGCTCCCCGAAATGCGCGAGAGATCGGACGTGAGGTCTTCGGTAAGCGCATCGGCGAGGTAGTCCTGATCCTTGTCGCCGCTGAGTTTGGCGAACGGCAGCACCGCGATCGAGAGGCGCGGCGTTCCAAGGGTCGGCGGGCGGTCTGCGCCCACGGAGGTGAATACTGGAAACGCAATCCAGACGGCTGCTGCCGCAAGCGCAGTCGCCAGAGTCACCACGGCCAGCGCCGCGAAGTGCCGCCGCGGCGGGGGTGCCGGGGCCGACGCCGGCGGCGCTACAGCGACGCCGTCAGCGGCGAAGCGGTAGACGCGGATCGGGCGCGCGATGTTCTTGACGGTCTGCTGGCCGCAATCCTGGAACTTGAAGGCGAGCTTGTCGCGCACCTGCTCGTAGGCGGCGCGCGAGATGCAGATGCCGCCGGGCTCGGCCAGCTGCTCGAGCCGCGCCGCGATGTTGACGCCGTCGCCGAAGACGTCGCCGCCCTCGATGATGACGTCGCCGACATTGATGCCGATGCGGAACTCGATGCGCTTCTCCGGCGCAATGCCGGCGTTGCGCGTCCGCATATCATCCTGGATCTCGACCGCGCATTGCACGGCGTCGACGACGCTCGGGAATTCGATCAGGATTCCGTCGCCGGTCGTCTTCACGACGCGGCCGTTATGGCGTGCGAGCTTGGGATCGATGGCTTCGGCGCGGTGCGCCCTCAATGCCGCGAGCGTGCCCACCTCGTCGGCGCCCATGAGCCGGCTGTAGCCGGCCACATCGCCGGCCAGTATTGCCGCAAGCCTGCGTTGGACGGGTTCGGCCCCCATATGCACCCCGGCAGCCCAAGTCCCGGTCAACAACACTTATACCAAGTCCGCGGCTACAGATATATCAGCGCCCGCCGGTGCGCGCGAATTCCTCCCACGAGAGCTTGCCGTCGCGGTTCGCATCGGCGCCGCGGAAGATGGCGCGGCCGGCGGCAAGGTATTCGGCGCGCGAGACGAAGCCGTCCCTGTCTGCGTCGAGCTCGGTAAAGCGCGCGGCCGCCGTTTCGCCACGCGCGGCGATGATCTCGGCGCGCGAAAGCTTGCCGTCGCCGTCGGTGTCCATCCGCTGAAACGCCTCGAGCCGTGCCGCCTCCAGCTCGCCCTCAGCGATGGCCCCGTCGCGGTCGCGGTCGATGCGCGCGAATGCCGCGCGCATCTGGCTGTCGTCGGCCGGCGGGCGGGCGGCGGGGCCGCGCGGCCGCTCGACCGGCGGCGGCTCGGCCTCGGTGCGGCCGCTCGCGGGCGGTGCCGCGGTGCCTGCCAGCGCCGCCGCGAACTCGGCGCGGGTCACGCGCCCGTGGCGATCGCGGTCAAGGGCGGCGAATTGGCGCCGGCCATGGGCGAGGTACTCCTCCCACGCGATTCGCCCGTTCTTGTCGGAGTCGATCTCGGCGAACCGGCGCTCGTGCAGCCGCATGAGGTCCGCGCCGGCGCCGCGTGGGCGGACGAACTCCTCGCGCGAGAGCGAGCCGTCCTTGCTGGCGTCGAGCAAATCGAAATCGCGCCGGCGCGCCGCCTCAAATTCCGTGACCGAAACGGCGCCGTCCTTGTTCGCATCGATGCGCTCGAAATCGGCCAGCGACTGCGCTGCCGCCGGACCGGCAAGGAAGCCCGCGGCGGCCACTATGGCGGCGGCGAGCAGCAGCGTGTTGCGTATGGAGCAAGCCATGAGGTTCCGCTAACGCCGCGGGCGCGTGAGGGCATAGAGGCCGATGGCGGCGGCATTGGAAACGTTGAGGCTTTCCAGCGCGCCGCCGCCATAGGCGCGGGCCGTCATCGGTATACGGACGAGGTCGTCGCAAATGTCCCGGGTCAGCCGGCGCATGCCCGGCCCTTCGGCGCCGAGGATGAGCGCGCGCCGCTCCGGAACCGGGATCTCGTCGATGCCGCGTGCCGCGGCGCTGTCGAGGCCGATGCAGCGATAGCCGGCCGCTTTCAAGTCGGCGAGCGCGCGGGCGAGGTTGCCGACGCGCACCACCGGCACGAGATCGAGCGCACCGGCCGCGGCTTTGGCCAGCGTCGCCGTCTCGCCGGGGGCGTGCCGCTCGGTCGTGACGACGCCGTCGGCCCCGAAGGCGGCGGCGGAACGGAGCACGGCCCCGACATTATGCGGGTCGGTCACCTGGTCGAGGACCACCAGCAGGGAGTCCGGCCGGCGCTCGGTACGGATGATCAGGTCCTCGAGGAACGTCTCGGGCAGGGGATCGGCTTCGGCGGCTATGCCCTGGTGCACCGCGTCTCGGAGCAGGTTGTCGAGGGCCCGCCGTTCGACGATCTCCGGCGCGGGGTGTCCGTTGCGGCCAGCGAGGGCGGCTTCGAGCCGCCCGCCGAGGCGCTGAGCCTGATCGGCGGTAACAAGCAGGCGCCGCACCTCGCGCTCCGGGTTGCCGAGGGCCGCCAGCACAGGGTGCACGCCGTGCAGCCAGAGCCGGTCCCCTCGAGGTCCCAATGAAGCGCGAAAAGGTCGGAAACCCGCGCGTTCGGGCCTGCGCCCGGCCTGGCCGCGGCGAGGTGGACCCCGGTGGAACTGCTTTGCCATGGGTTTGCCTCCTTCTAGAGGGAGAGAGCGGCCGCGTCACGCTGGCACAAGGGCCAAGCGCTTGCGTTTCCCCGATGTTCGTCGTAAATAGCGGGGCTGCTTCGACAACAAAGCCTCTTGCCCGATCCTCACGCCCGTGGGGGGCGGCGCGGGGCTTGTATTGTCTTTGCAGCATTCGCATGTACCGACGCTGGAACGGCGGAGGGGTGCCCGAGTGGCTAAAGGGGACGGGCTGTAAACCCGTTGGCTTACGCCTACGAAGGTTCGAATCCTTCCCCCTCCACCACCCGCCGCGCGCACGAGCGAGGATTGAAACGGCGGAGATCGCGGATTGCCGCGCAGGGCGGGCGTAGCTCAATGGTAGAGCTCCAGCCTTCCAAGCTGGAGATACGGGTTCGATCCCCGTCGCCCGCTCCAAGCGCGGGCCGCGGGGCCCGCCGACACGCACGAGAAAGACGAAGGTTCGACCATGGCGAAGGAAAAGTTCGAGCGGACGAAGCCGCACTGCAACATCGGGACGATCGGCCACGTGGATCACGGGAAGACGACGCTGACGGCGGCGATCACGAAGGTGCTGGCGGAGACGG
>Ga0187893_10000958_pt1 | contig 72529 bp, 57 predicted proteins | sample MA1701074metaG_FD_139574 | JGI IMG/M metagenome (GOLD analysis project Ga0187893, IMG submission 139574) | White microbial mat communities from a basaltic lava cave in the Kipuka Kanohina Cave System on the Island of Hawaii, USA - MA170107-4 metaG ...
GTAGAAGGTCCCAAGGGTTAGGCTGTTCGCCTATTAAAGCGGTACGTGAGCTGGGTTCAGAACGTCGCGAGACAGTTCGGTCCCTATCTGGTGTGGGCGCAGGAGACTTGAGGGGAGTTGTCCTTAGTACGAGAGGACCGGGATGAACAGACCTCTTGTGATCGGGCTGTCGCTCCAGCGGCATGGCCCGGTAGCGAAGTCTGGCAGAGATAATCGCTGAATGCATCTAAGCGAGAAGCTTGCCCCGAGATAAGGTCTCCCTCCCCCTTCGGGGGGAATAAGGCCGGAGGCAGACTACCTCCTTGATAGGCGGGATGTGGAAGCGCAGCAATGCGTGGAGCTGACCCGTACTAATCGGCCGAACGGCTTGACCATAAAACTTTACCCAACACGCTGTGAACCAGTGACCAGTGGTCGGCGACCAGTGGCAGTGGATGAGCAGTTTTGCGGTTCCCCGACGCGAGGGGGCCAGCCTCTATTCAGTTTTCGAAGCAGTGGTCGTCACTGGACCGCTGCTTTCCAGTTTCCTGGTGGTTTTACCGCGGGGGTCACACCCGTTCCCATCCCGAACACGGAAGTTAAGCCCCGTAGGGCCGATGATACTGCGCGGGTAACTGCGTGGGAACGTAGGTCGCCGCCAGGATTATTCCCCGGGCCGAACCGGCTTCACGCCGGTTCGGCCCTTTTTTCTTGGCCCCGCGCGAGTCTCCCGGAGGAGCTGTGCTAATGTTCTGCCTCGGCCGTGACGAAGAACCGCACTGACGTTGCGTCCTGGGCGCCCTTCGGACTGGGCTACGCCAAGCCGCACCATTTCTGGGAAATGGCGCGCGTGATCTGGGAGAACCGCGACAATCTGCCCTACGCCTGGCGCATCCTGCGCCACGGCGTGTGCGACGGCTGCGCCCTGGGTCCGCGCGGTCTGCGCGACGACGCCATGCCCGGCGTCCATCTCTGCCTGGTCCGCCTGAAAATGCTGCGCATCAACACCATGCCCGCGCTCGATCCGGCGCGGCTTGCGGATGCGGCGCGCCTCGCGCGAATGGACGGCAGGGCGCTGCGCGAGCTCGGCCGCCTGCCCTTTCCCATGCTGCGCCGCCGCGGCGAACCCGGTTTCCGCCGCATCCCCTGGGACGAGGCCTTCGCGCTCCTCGGCGAGCGGTTGCGCGCCGCGGGCGCCCGCGACCCCAACCGCATCGCCGTGTACACCACTTCGCGCGGGTTGACCAACGAGGTGTACTACGCGGCCCAGAAGATGGCGCGCCTGCTGGGCACCAACAACGTGGACAACGCGGCGCGCCTGTGCCATGCCGCTTCCACTGTGGCGCTCAAGCAAACGCTGGGCGTGGGCGCCTCCACCTGTTCCTATACGGATTGGATGAAGGCCGACCTGATCGTGCTGCTGGGCAGCGATGCGGCGAACAATCAGCCCGTCGCGACCAAGTATTTCTACTACGCCAAAAAGAACGGCGCGCGCATCCTGGTGGTGAACCCGTATCGCGAGCCCGGCCTGGAGCGCTACTGGATCCCGTCCATCCTCAAGAGCGCGCTCTTCGGTACGCGCCTGGCGGACGAGTTCTTCCAGGTGCGCGTGGGCGGCGATGTGGCTTTCCTCAACGGCGTGCTCAAGTGGCTCATCGCGCGCAAATGGCTCGATGCGGCGTTCATCCGCGAGCACACGTCCGGGTTCGACGAGCTCTCCGCCGCGCTGGAGCGGCAATCCTGGGAGGAGTTGGAGCAGGCCTCCGGCGTCATCCGCGACCAGATGCTGCGCTTCGCCGAACTCTGCGCGCAATCAAAGAACACCGTGTTCATCTGGAGCATGGGCCTCACGCAGCACCGCTTCGGCGTGGAGAACGTGAAGGCCGTGGTCAATCTGGCCCTGGCCCGCGGCATGATCGGCCGCGAAGGAGCGGGCGTGGTGCCCATCCGCGGCCACAGCGGGGTGCAGGCCGGCGCGGAGTGCGGCTCCGTGCCCAATACGTTTCCCGGCGGCGCCCCCGTGAACGAAGAGAACGCGCGACACTTCGGCGAATTATGGAGCCACCCGGTTCCCGCCACGCCCGGCCTGAGCGCGCCGGAGATGCTCGACGCCGCCGGCCGCGGCGCACTGGACGTCTTCTACATCGCCGGCGGCAACTTCGTCGAAACCATGCCTGAGCCGGAACGCATGCGCGCCGCGCTCGAACGCGTGCCCCTGCGCGTCCATCAGGACTTGTTCCTCAACAGCAGCATGCTGGTCGAGCCGCACGACACCGTGCTGCTGCTGCCGGGACAGACCCGCTACGAGCAGCGCGGCGGCGGCACGGTCACCAGCACCGAGCGGCGCATCCGCTTCACCCCGGAGGTTCCCGGCCCGCGTATCGGCGAAGCCATGAGCGAGTGGCAGATTCTCATGCGCGCGGGGCAAGCCGCCCTGGGCCCGGAGAAAGCGCACCTGCTCGATTGGCCGGACGCCGCGGCCCTGCGCGCGGAAATGGACCGGTGCATCCCGCTCTATCGCGGTATGGCCGCGCTTTCATCCGAGGGCCAGTCCGTGCAGTATGGCGGGCCGCTGCTGTGCTCCGGCGGCGTCTGTGCAAACATGCCCGGGGGCCGCGCGCGCTTCACGCCGCTTGAGCCGCCGGCTCTGGATGTAGCAGCGGCCTTCAGGCCGGCACACTCCGTGTTCTATCTGGCCACGCGGCGGGGCAAGCAGTTCAACTCCATGGTGTATGAGCAGCGCGACGCCCTCACCGGCGCCGCGCGCCGCGACGCCATCTTTATTGCGCCGGAAGATGCCGCGCGGCTGGGCCTGCGCGACGGCGACCCGGTGGTGTTACGCACGGCGAGTACCGGCGCCATTGCTGGGGTGCTTCGGAGCGAGAGGGCCGGGACACAACCCGTCCCGGCGCTACAGGGCAGGTGCTTTCTCGCGCCGGTCAAGGCGGGCACCCTGCAAGCCTACTGGCCCGAGGCTAACGTCCTGATCCCCTCCCGCCTCGACCCCGCCAGCCATGAACCCGACTACAATGCCTGGGTCATTTTGGAGAAAGGCCGTGATTCCTGAATCGTGAGTCGTGACCTGAAGCAAGAAGGTCAAGAGGTCAGGACGTCAAGAAGCCAAGAACCCAGGGACCGAAGCACGATTCACGAATCACGAATTACGACCCACGAATCACGGAGACAATATGCCCAACTACTGGTTTTTTCTGAGCGACCCGGAGAGCTACCATCTGGACGAGCTCTTCCAGATGAAGAAAGACGTGTGGGACGGCGTGCACGGCTCGATGGCCCAGCGCTACATCGGCGAGATGCGTAAGGGCGACCGGATTATCGGCTACCACACCGCGCCGGAGAAAAGCGCCTATGCTGTGCTGGAAGCCGTCAGCGGCCCCTATCAGAACCCCGAAGAAAAAGGGAAGAATTGGGTGATTGACGTGCGCGGCGTGGAGAAGTTCAAGCAACCAGTCCCGCTCGCGGCCCTCAAAGCCAGCGCCGCGCTTAAGTCCATGAAGCTCTTCCAGATGTTCCGGCCCATCGCCGTCAGCCCGCTCACCGCTGCGGAGTCCGCCCACATCCGCAGGATGGGCGGACTAAAGTAAGTTTCTGCATACGGAGGAATACTTATTGACACGGCCCAGGGGCTGTGTTATTCCGCTGAGTAAGCAATGTGGTGGTGGGTCTCCTGGAAGCGGGGACGAAAATCGCGAGTGCGTCTCGCGGGCCGCCCTGGAAACGGGACGGAGGCACCAAACAACAGGTTCTGTCCAGCAACACCCCACCCCACCCCGGGGGGCGAGGCCCGCAAGGGTTTCGCCTCCCGGTTTTTTTCGGCAATCCCCTGCGCGCTCCTCCTTGAGGAGGCGATCTAGCTGGTCTTTGCTGAAGGAGCCTGGCCGGACTTGGCCGCGCGCTTGTTCTCGTAGAGCGAGCGGTCGGCGCGCTCCAGCAGTTTCTCGGGGCCTTCGCCTTCGCGGTAGCCGGCCCAGCCGGCGGAGACATTCAACACCACTTTCTGGCCGGCCAGTTCGATTTCGAAGGGGCGCAGGCGGCTCACCAGGATGTGGGCCCGCTCTCCGGGGCACTCGATGAGCATGGCCAGGAACTCGTCGCCCCCCATGCGCGCGGCCACGTCGGTGGTGCGGATGGCCTTTTTCAGCCGGGCGGCGAACTGGCGGAGCACCAGGTCGCCCGCGGCATGGCCGTGGCGGTCGTTCACGTCCTTGAAGTCGTCCAAGTCGAGCGACACCAGCGTGAGCGCGTGCTTGTGACGGCGGGCCCGGGCCACTTCCGAGGCCAGGCGCTCGTCGGCGAAGCGCCGGTTGAACAGCCCGGTGAGGTGGTCCATCACCGCCAGGTTGTAGAACTCGTCGGCCTGCAACTGCAGCTTGGCCACTTCGGCGATGCGCGCGGCCAGTTCCTGCCGCAACCTGCGGATCTGCATCTGCTGCCAGATGGTGTACACGTTGAAGATGAGCACCACGCCGATCAGCGCGCGCAGCATCTGCACGGAGTAGAAGCGCTCCAGCGGGTTGCGTTCCTTCAAAATGTCGGGGAAGGAGACGGTGACCACGGCGGTGAGCAACAGCAGCATCACCACCACCACCGCCCACCAAGTGAACCACTCGCGGCGCTCCAGCCGTTCCAGACGGCGCTGCAATTCCCGCAGCGCGATTTGCGCCGCGACGGCCTGGTCCATGCGCGCCTGCTCGGCCCCGTCCATGGCCGGGCATTATAGTCCGGGATGGGCTGCCCCCGCCGGGCAATGCTCGCGCCCTTGCCTCAGGCGGCAACCCCGCCTCTTTTCCTCTTGGAGAAACTTGCGGAGGGGGTATAATCCCGGCCTCAAGAGGGAGCCAGGTGACCGAGATGGGGCTGCAAATCGCGGTGCGACAAGCCGGCGACGTGACCATCCTGGACATGCAGGGCCGCGCCACCATCGGCTCGGGCAACGACACGCTGACCAGCACGCTGAAGCAGACGCTCGACGGCGGAGCCCGCAAGCTGCTGCTCAACCTGAAGGGCTTGAGCCAGATCGATAGCTCCGGGATCAGCACGCTGGTGCGGGCCTTCGTCACGCTGGGACGCAGCGGCGGCGGGCTGAAGCTGCTGGGGGCCAACGGGCGCGTGCGCGACGTGCTGGAAGTGACCCGCTTGCTGGCGTCCATCCCCCACTTCGAGTCCGAAGACGAAGCGGTCAAGAGCTTCAAGTAAGAGCGGGCGGCCACGCCTTTCTGCTAGCATTTCTCCACCCATGCCAGCACGAAGCAGAACGCCTAACCGGACGTTCTTCGACCGGTTCTGGCCGCAAGTGGCCGCGGCGATCACCGGACACCGCGCCGGCGCCGGGAAGGACATCCTTCCGCTGCTGCGCAGGTTGCGCGTGAAGAAGGGGGCGCGCGTGCTGGACGTGCCCTGCGGCTACGGGCGCCATTCGCTGGCGCTGGCCGCGCGCGGCTACCGCGTGACTGGTGTGGATATCAGCGCGGCGCTGCTGGCGCAGGCCCGCGCGCAAGCGGCCAGGAACAGACTCGAGATCACCTTTGTCCGCGGGGACATGCGAAGGCTGCCCTACCGCGGGCGGTTCGACCTGGTGATCAACCTCTTCACCAGCTTCGGCTACTTCGGAGACGGGGGCGACGCTGCGCTCCTGCGAGCTTTCTACCGGGCGCTGCGGCCCGGCGGCTGGCTGGCGTTGCAGATGGCGCACCGCGACTGGATCATGCACAACTTCCGGCCGCGGCGGCGCGGGCGATTGCCCGGCGGGGTCGTCCTGGAGGAGTCCACGAAGTTCGACTTCACCACCAGCAGCGCACATACAACCTGGGTCGCGCGGAAAGGTGGACGCGGGCTGCGCGGTCAAACGAAGCTGCGGTTCTACTCGGCCCACGAACTGCGGCGCATGCTGGCAGCCGCGGGTTTCCGCCGCATCCAGTCCTTCGGCTCCTTCACCGGCGCGCCGCTCACCCTCGATTCGCGCTGGCAACTCCACGCGGGGCGAAAACCCTGAATCCGCAGATTACGCAGATTTCACAGAGGGGCGAAAGACAAACCTCCTGAACTCAAGCGAGGCTTTCCTGAAATTCAGAAGCAAGCCAGCGTCCAAGCCGGAGGCCTTGAGATAGTTGAGCGCGTGAGCCTCCTCTGTCCCGCCCAGTTGCGCAAGCGCTTTGAGTTCGACCACGACGGCGTCGCAACAGACGAAATCGGCGCGGTAGGGAGTACTCAGGGGACGCCCCTTGTAAGAAACGGGCAACTCCACTTCCCGCCGAAAAGGAACCCCGCGCTCGGTGAACTCCAGCGCCAGCGGTTCCTGGTAGACAGCTTCGAGAAAACCAGGTCCAAGCTCCCCGTGCACGGCCATCGCAGCGTCAAGAATGGCGTAGGTGCGCGGATCGCGTTGCTCTTTCTCCCACAGTTAGGGGAATCTAGCACGGAACCCGTCTGCGAAATCTGTGCTGTGGATCCGGTTCTTAGGCGGACTTGCGCAGTTCGTTGAGGACCAGCTTGGCGATCTCCTTGAGGGTTTCGAAGATGCCGATGCCTTTGATGGCCACGCCTTCGATGACCGGCTCGTCTTTGACCATGAGGTGCTTCTTCAGTTCTTCGATGGGCAGGACGTTGGGGAGGTCGCGCTTGTTGAGTTGCAGGATGTAGGGGATGGTCTTCAGGTCGAGGTTGTGTTCCTTCAGGTGCTCCTTCAGGTTGTCGAGGGTTTCCAGGTTGGCGTCCACGCGCTCTTCCTGGGAATCGGCCACAAACACCACGCCATCGGCGCCCTTCAGGATGAGCTTGCGGCTGGCCTCGTAGAACACCTGGCCGGGGACCGTGTACAGGTGGAAGCGGGTCTTGAAACCGCGCACCGTGCCCAGGTCCAGGGGCAGGAAGTCGAAGAACAGGGTGCGGTCGGTCTCCGTGGCCAGCGAGATCATCTTCCCTTTGAGGTTGTTGCCGGTATTGTCGTAGATCCACTGGAGGTTGGCGGTCTTTCCGCCTAGACCGGGGCCGTAGTACACCAGCTTGCAGTTAATCTCGCGGGCTGGAAAGTTGATAAAAGACACGGATGCCCCGAAAACCGAGCGGTACTTATAACATAGCTGGAGCAGACGGGGCTAGTGGGGCGCGGGGCGGTTGTCCAAGTAGGCACGCTGGGGCCCGGCGCCTGTGGGGCCAGCCGGGAAGAGGCGCGGAGCGGGCCGGCCAGCGCTTAGGCAAGCGGCAGAGATATTAATTGTCTATTAGCTACAGGCGTTTGACCCCCTGTCCCATCCCTGTTAGAATCAACACAATGCCTAAAGCGCGCAAGGTCAAAGCACGGCGAGCCGCCTCACCACGGCGCCTCCGCGCCACGCGCGCCAGAAAATCTGCCCGCCGCGCCGGTCCGCCGAAACAGATTCTCGATCCCCGCGTGCAACAGCAGGTGAAACTCTACGACGAGGCCATGCGCGACTTCAACGCGCAGCGCTTCGCGCGCGCCCGCCAGCTCTTCGAGAAAGTGGCTGAGGGCTTCAGTTCCGAACTGGCCGATCGCGCCCGCATGCACATCCGCATCTGCGAGCAGCGCCTGGAACGCAACGCCAACCACGCCCCGCGCACCCCGGAGGAGAACTACCACTCGGGCATCGCCATGATGAACCTGGGGCGCTGGGACGAGGCCCGCGAGTTCCTGGAGAAGGCCCGGAAGCAGGCGCCTAAGTCCGAGTTCGTGTTCTACGCGCTGGCTGCTCTGGACAGCCTGACCGGCGAAGCCGACGGCGCGCTGGCCAACCTCAAACGAGCTATCGAGTTGCGCCCGGATAATCGCTACCACGCGCGCAACGACGAGGACTTCCAATTCCTGCTGGAGGACCCGCGCTTCACCGAGCTGCTCTACCCCGAGCGCGACGGTATGTAAGCGCGACGCCTGCGGCTCCCCTCCGGGCCACGGCGAAATCACGCCGCCTGCTTTACAATCTCCGTGGACGCAGCAAGCGGGGCGGCTGCGGCCTGAGACCATGTCAACTTCACCTCCTGGCGGACGCCTTCCCGCGCGCATCGTGGCCATCGGCGGCGGCACGGGGCTGAGCACGCTGCTGCGCGGCTTGAAGGAGCACGTGGCGCGCCGGCGGGCAGAGGCCTCGCGCTACCCCATCGCCGACCTGGCCGCCGTGGTCACGGTCACCGACGACGGCGGCAGCTCCGGCCGCCTGCGGCGGGAGTACCGCATGCTGCCCCCCGGCGACATCCGCAACTGCATGGTGGCGCTCTCGAAGGACGAGGCGCTGCTGAGCCGGCTGTTTCAATACCGCTTCAGCTCCGGCGCCACGCTGGGCGGGCACAGCTTCGGCAACCTGTTCCTCGCCGCGCTGACGCACGTCACCGGAGACTTTACCGAGGCGGTGCGGCTCTCCGGGCAGGTGCTGGCCATCCGCGGGAGGATTTTTCCATCCACGCTGCAGAACGTGGCCCTCGAGGCCGTGCTGGAAAACGGGCGGCGCGTGAAGGGCGAGACCAGGATTTCGCGCTCCCGCGCCCGCATCCGCCGCGTGCGGCTCACCGGCCGGCGCGCCCGCCCCCTGGCCGAAGTGCTCGACGCCATCCGCCACGCCGACCTGATTACCTTCGGTCCCGGCTCGCTCTTCACCAGCGTGATCCCCAACCTGCTGGTGGAAGGGGTGGTCGAGGCCATCCACCGGTCGCGCGCCCAGCGCGTGTACATCGCCAACTTGATGACCCAGCCGGGCGAAACGCACGGCCTCAGCGTCGAGGGGCACGTGCGCGCCGTCTATGAGCACACCGGGCCGGGCCTCTTCCACTGGGTGGTGATGAACAACGGAGCCATCACCCCGCGCCTGCTGCGGCGCTACCGCGCGCACGGCGCCGAGCCGGTGCGGTTTGACCTGGCCGCGCTGCAACAGCTCGGGCTGCGCTGCATCTTCGACAATCTGGTGGATGAAGACGGGGTGGTCCGCCACCACGCCGCCCGCCTGACCCGCCTGCTGCTGGAGGAGTTCGTGGTTCCACGCTGAGCGCTGCTTGGCGAGGCCGGCGCCCGAGCAGAAGCCCACCGTGACCCCTGAGGCCAGCCAAGCTTCCGGCCACGGGGCTTATTTCGGGGGGTGTTTCGCGAAGTAGTCTTCCAGGCCGGCGGAGATTTGGTCGAGGCCCTTGTGGATGCCGCGGTTGAGCGCTTCCACCACGGCGGGCACTTCCTTGCCGCTGACCGGCTCGTCGGCGCTGTAGAAGTGGGTCCACACGGCGCCGCCGGAGCCGCGCTCGAAGAGCTCGACCTCGAGGGCCACGCGCGCGGAAACGCCCGTGCCGTTGGTCACCTCTTCCAGGTGGTGCAGGCGGCCGCGCAGGATGTAATCGCCGCGAGCGTTGCTGGCCAGCGACTGCACGGAGCGGAAGCGGCCGCCGGCGCGCAGGCGGCGCACCAGCATGGCTTCGATCATGGCAGCGGGAGGCTCGGCCCAGCGGTGGTATTCGTACGCGCCGACCTGTGTGTTGGAGGTGCGGTAGATGAGGCGGTCGTCACGGTAGAGCTGCGGCGCGCTCACCCGGCCCACCAGCAGCGACACATTGAGCGGCGCAGCCCCCGTGGCCGCGGCGTCGGGCAACTCCATCGAATAATACTTGCTGGGCCGCACCGAGCCGCACCCGGCGGCGCCCAGCGCGCCGGCGACGACTCCCGCCAGTACGGCCAGGCTCCATGTGGTTCGCGCGTTGCGCATCTGCGCTTCTCCTGCGTGATTACTTCTGCTTCGGCGGATCCCCGGGCTTGCGCTCCTGCGGCCCGCTCGAGCGGATCAGCGAGGAAGGCCGGGTGCGAATCTGGTCCGTGAACTGCTTCAGGTTCTGCGTGGTCAGCCGCATGTTCTCGAGCATTTCGTCAATGTTCTCGGAATTGTAGTAGATGGTGCGATTGAGCTGGTCCACTAGCTCGCTGGCCGAGGCCAGGGTGCGCTTCATTTCCGTGACGGCGGCGCGCACGTCGGGGCGGTTCTCGGTGAGCGTGGCGTCAATGCTGTTGATGGCCTTGTCGGCGTCGGCCACGGTCTTCTTGAAGTCCTCCAGCAGCGGCTCGAACTTGGCGCTGGCCTTGTCAATATTGCCCAGCGTGCTGCGGACCTTGGGGCGGTTCTCCTCGAGCATGCCGCGGACTTCCCCGAGGCTCTTTGAAATGTTCATCCGGTTCTGTTCGTTGATTACATCGTTCAGGCGGTTGACAGTCTCTTTGAGTTCGGTCGCGCGTGCCTTCAGTTCATCCAGCAGCGAGGCGGCTTTCGGGCCCACTTCACTCAAGAGGTCGGACAAGTCGGAGATGCCGAAGTAAGGCTTGGATTGCAGTTTGGTGTCAGAGGGCGCCTCGGGCGAATCCGGCTTGCCGGCGGTAATCTCCAGGTAGTTCTCGCCGAGCGCGCTGAGGGCGGCGATTTTCACCACGCTGTCGGTTTTCACCGGCACATCGGAGCGCACGGTGAAAGTGATTTCGATCTGGGAATCATCGGCGGGGTCCACTTGCAACTTCTCCACGCGGCCGACCTTGGGACCGCCGGCATAGCGCACGGTGGCGCCGGGTTCGAGCCCGCCTGCAAACTTGAAGGTGGCCGTGTAGCTGTTGGCCCCGGCCTTGCCCAACGCGCCGGTGAGCATGAACACAACGGCCAGCAACAGGGCGGAGGCGATCAGCACGAAGACCCCGACAATGGCCTGTTCTCTCTTGGGTTCCATTCCCACCTCGTGCCGGACCGGGCCCCCAGAGCGCCGCTCCGGAAGGGCGCAACCGCCTCAGGACAAGCGCGGAGTATAGCAAGGGCCGCGGGGTAAAGGGAATGCAAAGGCGCAGTCAGGGGGAGCGGTCCAGCAGTTCGCGCATCCGGGCGGCCAGGGCGTTGAGGCCGTAGGGCTTCTGCAAGACAACAGCGCGGAGACATTGGCCACGGAAACGAGCAGTTCCGATTCCGCGCTGTACCCGGTGGTGAAGACCACGGGCAGCCCCGCGCGGAGCTTGTGGATGCGGGCAAAAACTTCGGGGCCGTTCAGCTTGGGCATGACCACGTCGAGCAGCAAGAGCGCGATCCGGTCCCGGTGAGCCTCAAAAACGGCGACGGCTTCCTCGCCATCCTGCGCGACCAGCGGGACGTAACCCAGCATCTCCAGGTTGGCGCGGACCATTTCGCGGATGCCGGCGTGGTCTTCCGCCACCAGGATGGTTTCCGTGCCGCCGCGCACCGGGCCGTTCTCCCGGGGCTTCAGGGTCTCGGCCACCGCCGCGACCACGGGAAAGTAGATGTGGAACTCGGTGCCGTGGCCGGGTTCGCTGTACACGTGGATGAAACCGTTGTGCTGGCGGACGATGCCATAGACGGTGGGCAGGCCCAGGCCGGTGCCCTTGTCCGCGCTCTTGGTGGTGAAGAAGGGTTCAAAGATGTGCTTCTGAGTCTCGGCGTCCATGCCCACGCCCGTATCCGTCACGCCCAGCTTGACGAAATGGCCGCGGCGCGCGTAGGGGTGGACGCGGACGTAATCGTCGGTGATCTCCACGGTGGCCGTGCACACGCGCAGAACGCCGCCCTCGGGCATGGCGTCCCGGGCGTTCAGGCAGAGGTTCATCAGGATCTGCTCGATTTGCGCGGGATCGGCGCGGATGGTGCTCAGGTTGGGAGCGAGCGAAGGTTCGATGCGGATGCGCTCGCTGATGGTCTTGCCGAGGAGGGTGAGCGTGTCGGTGATGGCGGTATTGAGGTTGAGGTTGCGGGGCTCGAGGATCTGGCGGCGGGCGAAGGCCAGTAACTGCCGGGTGACATCCGCGGCGCGCAGGGCCTGCTGCTGGATCTTATCGAAGTGATCCTGCAGGGCCGGGCTGCCCTCCGCTTTGCGCAGGCCGAGCTCGGCCCAGCCGAGGATGGCCCCGACCATGTTGTTGAAGTCGTGGGCCACGCCGCCGGCCAACTGGCCGATGGCTTCGAACTTCTCCAGGAGGTACACGCGGCGTTCGAGTTGCTTGCGCTCGGTGATGTCGCGGGTGATGCCGATGATGCAGGGCTCGCCGTGCAGGTCAATCACTTCCGCGGAACGCAGGCCCAGGCGCGTTTCCCCGGACTTGGCGCGAAAGCGGAATTCGAAGTCGCGGATGCGGCCGTGCTCGCGGAGCAGCGCCAGCATGCGGTCGCGGTCGGCCGGGTCCACCCAGACGTTCAGTTCGCGGGCGGTGCGGCCGATGACCTCCTCGCGCGAAAAGCCGGTCATGCGCAGAAACCCGTCGTTGACCTCGACGTAGCGCCCCTCGTTCAGGGTGTTGATGGTGATGGAATCGGGGCTGGAGCGGAAGGCGCGGCAGAACTTCTCTTCCGACTGGCGCAGGGCCTCTTCGTTGCGGCGCCGCTCGCTCTGCATCTGCTTCTCCTCCAGGGCGCGCAGCACGGCGCGGGGCAGGCGGATGAGGCTCTCCTTCAAGACGTAGTCGGAGGCGCCCTGCTTGATCAGCTCGACGGCGGTTTCATCGCCCACCGAGCCGGTGACCAGGATGAAGGGAATCTCGGGGCGCAATTGGCGCGCCACCTGCAAAGCCGCCGAGCCGGACCACCCCGGCACGCCGTGGTCGCAGAGGATCAGGTCATAGCGACCCTCCGCCAGGCGCGCGCGGAAGCCGGCTTCGTGGTCCACCCGTTCGGCCTCCACGCGCAGCCCGGCTTTCTCCAGGGTGCGCAGGCACAGGGCGGCGTCGGCCGCGCTGTCCTCCAGCAGCAGCAGGCGCAGCGGCCGGCCGGGCACAGCCGGATTGGGAGTCGTAGCCAATGCGTTCGATTCAGATTCCCGCGTCCTTCCTGCGTTCGATCGCGGTGAGAACCCGGGGCCCTGTGGTCATTGGTGCGTGCTGGTCGGCGGCGGCTCGTTGACCACCATCCAGTAGAAGCCCAGTTGCTTCACGGTTTTGCGGAACTCGTCGAAGTCCACCGGTTTCTGCACGTAGCTGTTCACCCCCAACTGGTAGCTCCTGACCAGGTCTTCTTCCTCGCGGGAGGAAGTCATGATCACGACGGGGATGGCGCGGGTGCGCGAATCGGATTTGACGGCGCGCAGCACTTCCAGGCCGTCCACCTTGGGCATCTTCAGGTCCAGCAGGATGACGCGTGGGGGGCTGGAGAACGAGCGGCCGGCAAAGGCCCCGCGGCAGAAGAGAAAGTCGAGGGCCTGCTCGCCGTCCCCCAGGCGCTCGACCTTGTTGGCCACATTCTCCTTGCGCAGGGCGCGGATGGTGAGTTCGGCGTCGGAGTCGCTGTCTTCCACCAGCAGGATTTCGATGCCGTTGTTCATGGGGCTTCTCCTTTTGCGGACGGGGAATGGCCGGGGGCAGCCGCGGAGGGGCGCTCTGCGGGGTGCTCGCCCAGCGTGAAGAAGAAAGTGGCGCCCTGGTCCACCGCAGCTTCCGCCCAGATGCGGCCGCCGTGCTTGTGGACGATGCGCAGGGTGGTGGCCAGGCCGATCCCGGTGCCCTCGAACTGGTCGGCGCGGTGCAGGCGCTGGAAGACGCCGAAGAGCTTGGCGGCATATTTCATATCGAAGCCGACGCCGTTGTCGCGGACAAAGAAGGCGCGGTGGCCGTTGGCGCAGGTTTCGCCGATTTCGATGCGGGCCGTTTCGCGCGTACGGGTGTACTTGATGGCGTTACCGATGAGGTTGGTGAACACCTGGCGGGTGAGGCCGGGGTCGCATTCCCGCACCGGGAGCGGGGCGACATGCCATGCGATGACGCGGCCGTTGACGTCGCGGGAGAGGTCCTCCCGCACCTGGGCCACCAGGCCGGCCAGGTCGGCGGGCTGCCGCTTCAGCTCGGCGCGGCCGATGCGCGCCAGGTTGAGCAGATCGTCCACCAGGCGCCCCATGTGCTTGGCGCCGGAACAGATGCGCTGGAGGTGCGCGCGGGCTTCGGCGGGGAGCCCCTCGCCGAAGTCCTCATCGAGGATTTGGGCGAAGCCGCTCATGTGGCGCAACGGTGCGCGCAGGTCGTGGCTGACCGAGTAACTGAAGGCCTCCAGTTCATGGTTGAGGTCTTCCAACTCCCGATTGGCGGCTTTCAGTTCTTCCGCGCGGCGCCGGAGCAACTCTTCCGCGCGCTTGCGTTCGGTGATGTCGATAAAGGTGGCCACGCCGCCGCGCGGACGCCCGCCGGCGACGCGAATGGGCTCGGCAGTGACCAGCACCAAGACCGTGCGGCCATCGGGCCGCCGGATGAGCAGCTCCTCATCGCGAACGCTTTCGCCGCGGAGGGCGCGGGCCAGCGGCAAGTCATGCGCGGGGTACGGGGCCGAACCGTCGGCGCGGTACACGCCAAAATACTCCGTCCCAGCCTCTTCCGGCAGGTTGGTAACGGAGCGGCCAACGATGGCTTCTCCGGCGGGGTTGATCATAGTGAGCTCGCCGCGCTCGTTAGCTACGGAGATGCCCTCGCCCGCATTCTGGATGATGGAGTGCAGCAGGGCCCGCTGCGCGGCTGCTTCGCGCTCCGCTTTCTCCAGGGCCGCCACCCCTTGCTGATAGCGGCGCGTGGCCCGGCCGGCAATGGCCGCGGTGGCGAGAAAAATCAGGGTCAAATAAACGGTCACGGTGAGCAGGTCGCGCCGCAAATTGGCCACCGCGACCAGGGCCACGGCCGCAGGCCGGCGGTACAGGACGGCCCACTTGGTCGCGGGTACCGGCCCCGCGCTGACAATGTAGCCCTCCAGGCCGGCCCCGGTGCGCCCAGCGACCTCCTCACCGGCCAGGGCGCGTCTCACGTATTCGGCTTGCGGAGCGGCCGCGGGTTCGGAGCCCATCTCCACGGCGGGCGAGGCCACCACGTTTCCGCGCTGGTCCACCACGAAGGCCTCCCCGATTACCCCTTCCTGCGTTTCTCTAAGCGCATTCGACTGGGTTTGCAGGGAGAGACCGGCCATCAGGATTCCCGCCGGCCGGCCTTGCTTGTCCATCACCGGCACAGCCAGGGCCACCACCAATTGGTCCGCGCGCATCCGCGTGCGGTATACCTCGGAGACGTAGGGGCGCCAATCTGCCGTAACGCCGCGATACCAGTCGCGATACGCGAAGTTCGTTCCCACCACGGGGTCCGGCGGCACTACCCGATGGACGGTTCCCGCCAGGTCGTGCATGGCGGCAAAGTGCATTTCCGGCGAGACCTTGAGAATGTCCTCCAGATGCCAATCCAGCCCCGCCAGGTCCCGCCGCTGCCACGACTCCAACAGCCGCGGCCGGACAGCCACCGATTCCAGCACGCGCAAGTGGCCACGCAGCTCGCGGGTGGTCAATTCCGCGATGGTGCGCGCGCGCGTCAGCGTGCGGCTCTGCTCGATTTGCACCATCTCCCGCTCCTCGCGGCGGAAAATCCAGTACTGCGCCACCAGCACCGGCACGATGAAGAGCAGGAAGAGCGCGCCCAGCAGGCGGATCAGGTTGCGCGAGAGAACACCCTGCGGCGTCGCGACCGGCGATGGGGCAGCCGTATCCATGAATTCCCCGAGCTGAGCCGGCGGCGCTGCCGCGCTGGGGCGCGCGTGCGCCGGCGAGTTCCTGGAAGGGGACCCGCGCGAAAGAGGGTCGCGCGGTAGGGCGAGGCAAGCCCCCGGTCAGCGCCACTCGTCCATATCCATCGGCAACGCAGGGGGGAAGATAAGTGAGCGGGCAATGGGGTCAGCCCCCGGGCGCGAGGGGAGGGCCCAAGGCGGTTTCCTCGGGCCGGTCGAGAAGCTCGCGGACCCTGCGCAGCAGGGCCTCCCGGGAAAAGGGCTTGTGCTGGAAGGCGGTATCGGTTTCGGTCACGCCGTGGGTGGCCAGCGCATCGTCGGTGTAGCCGGACACAAAGATGACGCGGGTGCCCGGGCGGCGCAACTTGAGTTCGTCGGCCAGTTCGGGACCGCTGAGGCCGGGCATGATGACGTCGGTGATGAGTCCGTAGGCGAGCGGCCCCTTCGCGCGGCCGGCCCTTCCGGCCGCGGCCTTATGAGGCTACCACAACGCGGTCGCGCCCAGCGGCCTTGGCCTGGTACAGGGCGCGGTCGGCGGCGGCCAGCAGGGCCGCGGTTTCGTTGCCGTGTTCGGGGAAAGCGGCCACCCCGAGGGAGAGGCTGACGGGGTCCAGTTTGCGGCCGTCGAGCATGGGCACCACCTGCTTGATTCCGGCGCGCAATTGCTCGGCGCGGATGCGGGCGGTCTCCAGATTGGTCTCCGGGAAGATAAGCAGAAACTCTTCGCCGCCGTAGCGGCAGGCCAGGTCGTCGCCGCGCGTATTGCGCTGGAGGAAGGCGCCCAGTTCGCGGAGCAGCGCGTCGCCGGCGGGATGGCCGCGGGTGTCGTTGTACTGCTTGAAGTGGTCCACGTCGAGCAGAATGATGCCCAGGGGTCGCTCCTTGCGGACGGCGCGGAGCATCTCGCGGGCCAGGGTGGCCTCGAGATAGCGGCGGTTGAAGAGGCCGGTAAGCGGATCGCGGATGGATTGGTTCCGCAGCGTCTCGCGCAGCTTCAGGCTGGCCAGCGACAGCGCGATGTGTTCGGCTACGGTGACCGCCAGTTCGCGCAAGGTATCCGCGGCGCGGAACTGCGGCAGGGTCGGCTCCGGCTCGGGCAGAATGCCTTGCAAATGCAGCACGCCGAGCGCCTCCCCCTGGGCCATCATGGGCACGCACAGCGAACCGGCCGTGGAAGGCGTGACGTGGCCGCGGTGGCGGCAATGCAGCCCGGAGTCGCCCGCTGCGTGGGAGTGCAAGCGGCCGCGGCGCAAGGCCCAGCACTCGTCGGCGGCGAAGACGCGCTCGCCGGTGAGCGGATCGCCCCAGGTGGCTACGGCTTCGAAGAGGTCGCGGCTGCCCGCCTGCATGAACAGGGCGCCGTTCAAGTGCGGGAACAGCTCGCGGGCGCAACGGCTGACCACGGCGTAGGCCTCTTCCGCGGTGAGGCAGGTCTGGAGGAGCTCGCCCATCTCGTGGAGCTGAGTGGTTTCGCGGTTGCGGCGCTCCAGTTCGCGCACCCAGACGGTGAGCTTCTCGTTCACCGACTGGAGGGCCTGCTCCGTCTTGCGGCGCTCGGTGACATCGCGGGCAATGCCCTGAATAGCCGTGGGCCGGCCTGCTTCGCGCACCAGCCGGGTGCTCAACTCCAGGGCGATGCGCGAGCCGTCTTTGCCGAAGATCTCCACCTTGTAGATGCGCGGAGGCTCCCCGGCCACCTTGACGGCGATCATGCGGCGGGCCAGCTCGAGATACTCCGGGGTGAGCACGTCGCGGATGTTCATCCGCAGGACTTCTTCGCGGGCGTAGCCGGTGATGCGCTCGCCGGCGGCGTTCAGGCTGAGGAAATTGCCTTCGAGGTCGTGGGTGTAAATGATGTCGTTGGCGTTTTCGAGCAGCTCGCGGTAACGCTCTTCGCTCTGCTGCAGCGCCGTCTCCACGCGGTGCCGCTCGCCGATGGTGGTGGCCAGCTCGGCCAGGATGCGGCGCAGCTCCAACTGGTTCAGCACCTGGCGGGCCACCGCGGCCAGCGCTTCGCCCTGCTCCTCGGTGAGCGGCCGCGGGTCCGGCCCGGCCACGGCCAGCGCCCCCAGGGTGGGTCCTTGCGGCATAGCCAGGGCCATGCCGGCGAAGAAACGCACGTGCGGCATGGGCAGCCCGCCCAGACCGCCCAACCAGCGCGTGCACCGGTCGTCGAACTTGGCGTCCTGGATGATGATCGGGTCCGGGTGCCCGGCCACCCGGGCGCACAGCGCCAGCACGCCGGAAGCGTCTTCCGCGGCCAGCCCCACGCGCGACTTGAACCAGTAACCTTCTTTGTTGATCAGGCAGATGAGGCCGCAAGGCGCGTCACACAGCCGGCCCGCCAGGCGAGCCAGCTCATCGAAGGCAGCCTCCGGCTCCGGCCCGAGGATGAGGTAGTCCCGGAGCAGGTCGGTGCATTGCGGCTGAGGCTGCGCGTGACTCATGACCCCGCCCGGCCGGTGTTACGGCGACTGTCCCTCGCCGGTGAGCAACTGCAAATAATCCATCTCGTTGGCCACTTCGGCTTCCGGGACGCGGTCAAAAAACTGGCGCACTCTGGGGTGTGTGCTGGATTGCAACTCGTCCCGGCTGCCCAGCGCGACGATGTGGCCCTTGTCGATCAGCACCATGCGGTCGGCGATGAGGTTGGCGCTGGCCAGCTCGTGCGTCACCACCACGATGGTCATATGGAAGGCTTTTTTCAGCCGCAGGATCAGGTCGTCGAGGCCCGCGGCGATGATCGGATCGAGGCCGGCCGAAGGCTCGTCGAAGAAGAGAATCTCCGGGTCCATGGCCATGGCCCGGGCCACCGCGGCGCGCTTCTTCATCCCACCGGAAAGCTGCGAGGGCATGTAATGCTCAAAGCCGGCCAGGCCCACCTGCTCGAGCTTGAGCCGCACCATAATGGAGATGGTGGATTCCTCGAGCTCGGTGTGCTCGCGCAGCGGCAGGGCCACGTTCTCGCCCACGGTCATGGAGCCGAAGAGCGCGCCGCCCTGGAACGACATGCCGATGCGCCGGCGCAAGGCGTCCATCTCCCGGGCGCGCGCCGTGGCTAGGTTGGTGCCGCGGATCCACACTTCGCCGGAAGTGGCGCGCTCCAGTCCCACCAGCGTTCGCAGCAGCGTGCTCTTGCCGGAGCCGGAACCGCCCAGGATGACCATGGTCTCCCCGGCGGGCACATCGAAGGTGATGCCGTGCAACACCTCGCGCTCGCCGTAGCTGACGCGCAGGTTGCGCACGGAAATGGCCGGGCCGTTGTCGGCGGCGGGGCTCAACTTGCTAGTTTCCTCCCGTGAAATAGAACAGGGCGGTGAAAAGCAAATCCACCACCACCACCAGGAAAATGGACATGACCACCGCGGCCGTGGTCGAGCGCCCCACTTCCTCCGCGCCGGCGCCGGTGGAGAAGCCCTCGTGGCAGCCCACCGCGGTGATGACCATGCCGAACATAACGCTCTTGATCAGGCCGGTGTAGATGTCGCGCAGCAGCAGGGCGTCGAGGGTGGCGCGCATGTAGCTGCCGAACGTGAACCCCGCACTGGTTACGCCGAACAACGAGCCGCCCAGCACGCCCATCAAGTCGGCCCAGGTGGTCAGGCACGGCATCATCACCACCATGGCCAGGAACTTCGGGGTGACCAGGAACTGGATGGGGTTGAGGGCCATGGTTTCCAGCGCGTCAATTTCCTCGGTCACCTTCATGGTGCCGATCTCGGCGGCAAAGGCGGAGCCGCTGCGACCGATCACCACGATAGCGGTCATCAGCGGGCCCAGCTCGCGCGTCATAGAGATGGCTACTGCGCCGGCCACGTACTGTAGCGCGCCGAACTTGCGCAACTCATAGGCGCCCTGGAGGGCCAGGATGACGCCGATGAAAAAAGTGATGAGCGAGAGAATCGGCAGCGCGGTCACGCCCACGGCCATGGCCTGGTGAAAAGCGCGGGTGATACTGACCGGGCGGCCCTGGAACGGGCCTACGAAGGTGAAGTGGGCGGCGCGGCCCCCCAGCCGGGCCAGGCCCCCGATGTAGGCCAGGCCGTTGATGGTGGTGCGGCCGACTTGTTGGGCCAGGGGCATGGCACAGGCCTAGGCCTTCAACGCTTCCTCTTCGGTGGCGTACACCTCGAAGACCTTGATCAGCCGCGACAGCTCCAGCACTTCGCGCGCGGCGTGGCTCAGGCCGAACAGGATGAACCGGGCGTTGGCTTCGCGGGCCTTCTTCAGCCCCTCGACCAGCGAGGCCACCCCGGAGCTGTCAATGTAGCGGACGCTTTGCAGGTTCACGACCACGCGCTTGCCGCTCATCGAGCGCACCGCCTCGAGCAACACCTTGCGGATTTCCGGCGAGTTGTACAGGTCAATGTCGCCGGTGACATCCACGATGACGGCGTCTTTGCTCTGGCGCGTGGCGATTTGCACGGGTCACCTTTTCCCTGCTCAGTTTGGACCGGCTTGCCGCCCTGTCCCCCGCCCTGCACTTGCCGGAACCGCAAAACGCGCAGGCCCGGAGGCCCGCTCTACCGGTCCTTTTTTGCGGGCCGGTATTTTACCAGCCTGGCGCGGTTCCGTCCCGGAAGAGTTTCATATTCCACCTGGTCCATAATCTGCTCGATGAAGTAGGCGCCGCGCCCTCCGGGACGCAGCTCATCGGGGCGCCTCTCGGTGGCCGCGGCCAGGCGCTCGCGGTCCACGGGCCTGCCGCGGTCTTCGATCACGAACTCGACGCCGCGGTCATTGGCCAGGCAAACCAGCTCGATAGGCTGGCCGGGTTGATTCGCGTAGGCGTGACGGATCACGTTGGCCATGGCTTCATCCACGGCCAGGGTCACCTGGCGGCAATCGTCCTCACCGAAGCCCGCGCGCGCGCACCACTGCTCGACCACGCCGCGCGCCACGCGCAGCAACTGCGCCTCGCTGGGGATCTCGAGTTTGATTCGCGTGGCCATGCGGCCGGACCTGCTCTGTGTCCCGGCCCCGACAGAAGCGGTCAGACCTGGAGGCCAGTCCTGCATTGGAGCAAGGCTGTTGTGCCTTAGATTCGGGCCGTTTGCAAGGGGCTGGTGAAGTGAAACGCGCGCGTTTCTCTGTGCGTGGCCAGGCCAGGCCGAGCCAGGAGCCCGCCGGCTGGGTCGGCTCTTGCCTGGGCTACTTGATGTCGGTGACGCGCACCTGGTGCTGGTCGAGCAGTCCGCCGGTGGCGCGGCCCAGCGCCGTGACGGCGCGCTGGTAGCCGATCTGCGAGCGGAGAAAGTCCTGCTCGGCGCCGGCAAGCTGGTTCTGCGCGTCGAGCACGAAGAAAATGGTGGTGGCGCCCAGCTCGTACTTGCGCTGCTCGGCCTCCAGGTTCTTGCGGGCCAGGTCCAGGGCGATGCGCGAGGCGCCCATGGAGAGCTTGGCCTCTTCGAGCTGGTGTACGGCGTTGCGCGCTTCGAGCGTGATGGCCTGCTCGCGCTGCCGCTGGGTGAAGAGCGAGCGCTTCTGCGCAACCAGCGCGGAGCCCAGGTCGGCGTCAGCTACGCGGTTCTTGACGGGCAGCGTGAGCCGCAGCGTGAAGCCGTAGGTGGGAAAATCCCAACTGCCAATCTGGTCGAAGGCGTCGCCCAGGCCGCCGCGGCTGGTGACCACGGGCGGCGTCACGCTGGTGTCAATGGCGTTTCCGCCGCGCCCGTTGGACGTGTAAAACGTGGTGAAGTTCAAGTCGGGCTTCAGGCTGTTGTGGGCGAGATGGATGCTGGTCTGGTCGTTGGCGAGCTGCAAGCGCAGAGCTTCCAACTCCGGGCGGCGGCGCAGGGCCTGGCCTATGGCGGCGGCGGCGTCCATGGTCAGCAAGTCGCCTACCGGCTCCGCGGCTTCCATCAGGTCGAGGTCGAGGCCGCTCACATTTTGGTCCAGGTCCGCGCCGATGGAGCGGCGCAGCTCGTCTTCCAGGCGCTTCAGACTGTACTCCGCCTGGATGACCTGCACGCGGCGGGTGGCCACTTGCGATTCCGAGCGGAAGATGTCGAGCGGCGGCAGCGCGCCCAGCTCGAGCTTGCGTTTGTCGAGTTTGTACGTGGTTTCCGCGAGCTCCAGCGACTTCTGCACCACTTTGAGGCTTTCGCGCGCCTGCACCACGTCCCAGTAGCGGTTGGTGGCCTGCGAAACGCTGTCCATAATCTGCGCTTCAAAGGTGGCCCGCGACTGCTGCACGTTGCGGCGGGCGATTACCAGCGGGGCGCGGTTGGGGCCCAGACCGAAGTTGCGCAGCAGGGGCTGGCTGATGTTGAAACTCAGGTTGCTGGTGATGCTGGGATTGAAGTTGGCGAAGATGCTGTTGGTGGTGGACTTGCCGCCGGAGAAATTGATGCTGTAGCGTGTGCCGGTGAAAAACCCCTGGCTGAAACTGAGGTTGGTGTTCTGCCCCAGGTTGGAGAGCGTGGCCGCGCCGGCCAGTTGGTCAGTGGTGGGCTGCGTCGAGCGGGTGCTGCTGAAGCTGGCGGTGAATACCGGGTCCACGTTCTGGTAGGCGCGGCCGATGGCGAACCTGGCGCCTTCGTACTGAAGCTGGTTGATGCGCACCTCGGTGTTGTTGGCCAGCGTGAGGCGGATGGCATCGGCCAGGGAAAGGCGCAGCTTGCCCTCGCGCACGTAGTCGCGCAGGCCCTCGACCGCGGGCGCGCGGTCAGCCGCCGCCGGCCGCGCAATGATGCCGCGAAAATACTCCGGCGTGGGAAAGGTCTGGGCCTGCGCGCCACCGGCCGCAGTGATCATGAGCAGCAGGATGGGGACCCACCGGTTCATGGAAAACCTCCTCAGGCAAGTCTGACCGCCAACTTTCAGCCTTCAACAATTTAACTTTTCAACTCTTACTCGTAGCGGATGGCTTCGACCGGGTCGAGGCGGGCCGCTTTGGTGGCCGGGTAGATGCCGAAGACCAGGCCCACGCTGACGGAGACGACGAAGGCCACGATGACGGAAATGGGCGTGACGATGGTGGTCCACCCCGCCAGCCAGGAAATCAGGTGGGAGATGCCGAAGCCGAAGGCGATGCCCATCACCCCGCCCACAAAAGAAATCAGCACCGATTCGATGAGGAATTGCCGCACGATGTCTTTCTGCCGCGCGCCCAGCGCCCGGCGGACGCCGATCTCGCGGGTGCGCTCGAGGATGCTGGCCAGCATGATGTTCATGATGCCGATGCCGCCGACCAGCAGCGAAATGGAGGCGATGGCCACCATCACCGTGTCGAAGATGCGCTGGGTGCGCCGCTGCTCCGCCAGCAGTTCGGCGGGCACCACCACGGAGAAGTCGTTTTCGCCGCGGTGCGAGGTGTTGAGGATGCTGCGCACCACGTCGGCGGTGGGCAGGCTCAAGTCGCTCGAAGCCAACTGCATGTAGATGCCGTCAATTTCGTCGCGGTAGCCGCTCTTGCTGTCCTCCAGGCGGAACATGGCGGCGGAGACGGGGACGTAGATGAGGTTGTTCATGTCGGTGACGCCGACGCCTTCGACGCCGCCCTGCACCGTAAGCTGGGCGCCCACCGTGCCGATGACGTGAAACCACTGCTCGTTGACCTTGAGGTATTTCCCGATGGGATCCTCGATACCGAAGAGCCCCACGCGGGCGCCTTCGCCGAGCACGCACACCGGCGCGGCGCGCTCGTTTTCCTCCTCGGTGAAGAAGCGCCCGCCGGCCAGGCGCAGCCCGCCGATGCGCTGATAGTTCGGCTGCACGCCAAAGACGGTGGGCATGTCGCGCTCGGGCTTGGGAAGCATGCGCGTGGGGATGAACTTCTTGCGCGGGGTGTACTCGAGCACGCCCTCCACGCTGGTGCGGATCACGCGCAGGTCGGCCAGGGTCAGGCCGGGCGAGACTTTGCGCCGCTTGGAGTTCTCCTCCCAACTGGTGGACTCGCGCGCCTCGACAATCAGGTTGCGCACGCCCAGTTGCTCGATGAAGGCCATCACCTGCTGTTGCGCGCCCGCGCCGATGCTGAGCATGCCCACCACCGCAGCCACGCCGAAAATCATGCCCATCATGGTGAGCAGGGTGCGCAGCTTGTGCAGCAGCAGGTTTTGCAGGCCAAGCTGCAAATCCGGCAGGTACTGCGCCAGCGTGTGGTGGCGCAAGGAGGGAACTCCGCGCCCTGTTCCCGGGGCGGGGCTCACGTTTTGCCTCCCGTGAGCACCGGCCCGGCCGCCTTGCCGGGCTTGACGGCGCCGCCGGCCTTGGAAGGATCCGCCAGCGAGACTTCCGTGCCTTCGGGAATGCCGTCCACGGCAACGCGGCTCTCCGAGCGGTGCAGCACCTTGATTTCCTGGGCTTCAAAACTGGGGCCGCGGCGGACATACACCACCGGCTTGCCGTCTTTTTCAAAAATGGCCTGGCGGGGGAGCAGCAGGGCGTTCTTCACTTCCTCGCCGAGGATCTGCACATTGCAGGTGACGCCGGGGCGCATGGGCAATTCGGCGGCGTCGAGCACAAAGGTGACGTCGAACTTGCGCTCGGCTCCGCCGGAATCGCCGAACCAGCCGCGCACTGCCTGCCCCGCCACCGCCTTCACTTTGCCGTTGAATTTCTGTAGCGGACGCGCGTCCACTTCCACTTTCACGGCCTGCCCGGCCTGGATGCGCGAGCGGTCAATCTCGCTCACCTTGGCCTGCACTTCCATCTGGGAGATGTCCAGCACTTCGGCAATGGTGCGGCCCGGCGACACCAGGTCGCCCTGGCGGTACTCCGGCAGCACCATGCCGGTGTAGAACATTCCTCCGGAGGCGTCCATGTTGTCCTTGAGGGAAACGACGCCGTCGAACGGCGCCGTGACCTTCAGGGTCTTCAGGTCGGTTTCCGCGCGCTCGAGTTGGATGCGCTGGCGGTTGCGCTTCTGCTCGAGCACGGCCACGGAGGCCTGCGCAGTGACGCGGCGGGACTTGATGTCGCCTTCGAGCTGCGCCAGCTTGCGCTTGGCCTCTTCCAGCGCCAGATCGTTTTTCTTGCCTTCGATGACGCTCAACAACTCGTTGCGGCTGACTTCCAGCTCCCAGCGGCGCACCTCGAATTGCGCCTGCAAGAGCGCGACCTCATCCTGCGCCACCTGCACGGCAGTGTCGGCCTTGGACTTGGTGATCTCCTGCTCGGCTTGCAGCAGTTCGGAGCGGGCCTGCTCGATGTTGTACTCCTGCTCGCTGGGGTCGAACTCCACCACCAAATCGCCTTCCTTGACGCGCTCACCGGTCTTCACCAGGTAAGTAATCTGGAGCTGGCCGCGCACCGGCGGCGCCACCAGCATGCCGCTGCGCAGCGGGCGCAATTCCCCGCGGGTGTATACGGTCAGATCGAGGTTGCCGCGCTGCGCGCGCGCCGTCGGTATGTCGCGGGTTTCCTTCTTGCCCAGCACCTGGAGAGCGGCGACGGCGCCCGCGCCCAGGACAAGAAGCGCGGCGGCAGTGAAAAGAAGACGACGCAGGAGGAGGCTCATTTCTGGGACCCTTCGATTTGCTCTTCGATGGTGGGATCGCGCCGGGCCACGCGTTCTCCGGCCTTCAGGCCGCTGGCGACGGCGATGTTGGTGCCGCTGCGGCGGGCGATGACGATGGGCCGCTCCTCGAAACCGGAGCCCTTTTGCACGTACACAACGGTGCGGCCCGCTTTCTGGAAAACGCTTTCCGCGGAAATCATCACCGAATCGGGGATGCGTTCGACGGCGATGCGCACGTTGGCGCTCATGCCGGGGCGCAGGCGCGGGTCGGTCTGGTCGAGCTGCACTTCCAGGTCGAAATTGCGGGTGGGTGGCCAAATGGAATGGTCGGGCTTGGCTAGCGGGCTGATGACCACCACATGCGCGGAGAATTCGCGGTCGGGGATGGCGTCCACGCGCACGGTGGCGGGCTGGCCCACCTGGACGCGGCCGCGGTCCACCTCTTCGATGCGCGCCGTGGCGCGGATTTGCGACATGTCGGGAAGCTCGGCGATGGCCGCGCCGGGCCAGGCGCGGTCGCCTTCCTTGAACTCCGGGGTCGAACCGCCGCCGCCGCCCCAGCCGCGGGCGCGGTAGTTGGGCATCAGGTTGATCATGCCGTCCACCGGGGCTTTCAAGGTGAGGGCGGCGATGCGGTTTTCCGCCTCGGCGACGTCGTTGGCGGCCTTGTCGCGGCGCTGCATCTGGCTGGCCACGTCGGCGGCGGTCTTGGCGCGTTCCGCTTCGACTTTCTTCTCGATCTCGCGGAGTTTCTGCTGGGCGTTGGCCAGATCCAGCTTGGCTTTCTCGCCGTCAATCTGCGAAACCACTTCCTGCTTGCTGGCCTCCAGGCGGGCGCGCTCGACGTTGTAGCGCGCCTGCACCAGTTCGGTGGCGGTCTGCTCCTCCTGCATGCGGCCTTGGGCGCGGACCCGCTCGATTTCCGATTCAGCCTGGCGCAGCTCGGTGCGCTGTTGCAGGAGGCGCAGTTCGAGGTTGTTGGTGTCGAACTGGGCCACCTCGTCGCCTTTCTTTACGCTGGCGCCGTTTTTGGTCAACTTAAGGATTTGCAAATCCCCCGCGCTGGAAGGCGCGGCCAGCACTACGGACTTCAATGCCTTCAAGCCACCGCGCAGTTGCAGGTGGTCCACGAACTCGCCGGACATGACTTCCGCCAGGGGCACTCCCGGTGTGGACTGCGCCATGCGCGCCACCAGCAGCGTCCCGCCCGCCGCCACCACCGCCACCAGCGCCAGGAAGCTCCACCGGCGCGTGCGCCACATTTTGCTGAGCCAGCTCAGCATCACCTCGTTCACCTCTTCGTTCTCAGAGAAAAACTTCAGTCCAATGCGGCAGCCCGAAGGCCGCGCTACACAGGGCCGTTCGAGCTGCGCTGCACCACTTCGCCTGCTTCGACGCCCGATTCCAGAGCGAACTCCACGTCGTTCTCGGCCACCACTTTCACCGGCCGCTTCTCCCAACCGCTTCCGCGCCGCACCTGAACGAACGTCTTGCCGTCCTCGGTCAGCACCGCGTCGCGCGGCACCACCAGCGCATTCGGGATGCGTTCCAGTTCGGCGTCTACGGCGGCGGCCAGATCGGGCAGCAGGTGCGAGTCGCTGCCTTCGATGGAAAAAACCGCGGCGAAATTGCGCACGTACTCGTTCATGCCGCTGGCCGCGCCCATGGCCGAGATGCGCTCCAGCTTGCCCTTGAAGATGAGCGCGGGGAAGGCGTCCAGGCGGAACTCGGCGCGCTGCCCGGCTTTCAGGAAGGGCACGTCGGCCTGGTTGACGCGGGCGCGCACTTCCATGGACCGGGGATTAATCACCTGCATGATGGGCAGGCCGGGCCGGACTTCGTCGCCTTCCAGCACTTCGCCCATCGAGCCGCCCTTCCACACCGAATTGATGACCACCAGCCCTTCGATGGGCGACTTGATGGCCATTTTCTCGGAGTTGCGCTCGGCGTAGAGCATGGCGTTGCGGGCGCGGTCGCGGCGGATTTCCAGGATGCGCAGGTCGGCGGCGTAGGCGGTGCGCTTCAGCTCGTAGGTGGCTTCGAGCTGCTTCAGCTTGGCCTGGGCTTCTTCCAGGCGATGGGTGTTTTTCTCGGCGTCAATCTTGGAAATCACTTCGTTGCGGCGGATTTCCAGGCGGGCTTTTTCCACTTCGTTGCGCGCCTGCTCCAGTTCGGTGTCGTCCTTGGCTTTGGAGGCGCCCTGCTCGGCGGTCTTTTTCTTGATTTGCTCTTCCAGGTCCAGGTACTCGGCGCGGCGGTCCAGCGCGTTGCGGACCTGGTTCTGCCGGTCAAATTCCACCAGCAGGTCGCCCGACTTGACCGGGGTGCCGGCGGCGGCCAGCCGCGTGACAATCAAAGGCTGGAACCCCTGCTGACCGCCCATGCGCGGCACGGTGATGGGGAAGCTGTCCACCGCCGCCGTGGTCCCGTGCACCCGCAGGGTGCGCGCGAAGTCCCGGCGCTCCACTGTGGCCGTGCGCTGGCTCACGCCGGGGGCGGATTGACCCGGATCAGCCACCGCCGACCGGCTCCACCAGAACACCAGGCCAACCACCACTACGACCCCGGTGATTGCGGCAGCCTTCCAGTTGTGCTTCAGGAATTGCACCACGCCCCCCACTCATTGGGTCACTTCAGGTTACTACGTCCTTCCCGGCCTGGGGTTTCCGCGAAGGCAGCCTTCCCCCCGCGCTGACCCCACACCCTTCCCCTGCTTATCGTTAGACGTAGCGCGGGCGGGTTCGGTTTGAGCGTAGCACAGGCCTTCCGCCTGGGCGCTCTGGGCTGGAAGGAAACGGCGGATTCTGGCTGGAGTGGCCCTAACCGCGCCGGTCCATGGGGATATAGCTGCGCTCGTCGGCGCCGAGATAGACTTGGCGCGGGCGGGCGATTTTCTGCTCCTGGTCGAGCAGCATCTCCTGCCACTGGGCGATCCAGCCGGCGGTGCGCGGGATGGCGAAGAGCACCGGGAACATGGTCATGGGGAAGCCCATGGACTGGTAGATGAGCCCGGAATAGAAGTCCACGTTGGGGTAGAGCTTGCGCTTGATGAAGTAGTCGTCTTCCAGCGCGATGCGCTCGCACTCCAGCGCGATGTCCAGCAGCGGGTTGCGGCCCATCACGTCGAACACTTCGTAGGCGATGCGCTTGATAATCTTGGCGCGCGGGTCGTAGTTCTTGTACACGCGGTGGCCGAAGCCCATCAGCTTCTTCTCCCCGGCCTTGATGCGCTTGATGTACTCCGGCACGCGGTTCACCGAGCCGATGTCCATGAGCATGCGCAGCACTTCCTCGTTGGCGCCGCCGTGCAGCGGGCCGTACAGCGCGGCGGTGGCCGCGGCGATGGCCGAGTAGGGGTCCACGTGCGAACTGCCTACGCTGCGCATGGCGTTGGCCGAGCAGTTCTGCTCGTGGTCCGCGTGCAGGATGAAGAGCACATCGAGGGCGCGCTCCAGCGTAGGATTGGGCTTGTACTTCATCTCCGTGGTGCGCAGCAGCATGTTGAGGAAGTTGCCCGTGTAGCTCAGGTCGTTGTCCGGATAGACGTAAGGCATGCCCAGCGAATGGCGGTAGGCAAAGGCCGCCAGCGTGGGCATTTTGCCCAGCAGGCGGTACACCTGCTTGCGGCGCTTCTGTTCGTCGAAGATGTCCTTGGCGTCCGGGTAAAACGTCGAGAGCGCGGCCACGGTGGAAACCAGCATGCCCATGGGGTGCGCGTCGTAGTGGAAGCCGTCCAGGAACTTCTTGATGCTCTCGTGGATGAAGGTGTGGTGGGTGATGTGCCAGGTCCAGTCGTCGAGCTGCGCGCGCGAGGGCAATTCGCCGTGCAGGATCAAGTAGGCCGTTTCCAGATGGGTGCTCTTCTCGGCCAGCTCCTCGATGCCGTAACCCCGGTAGCGCAGGATACCCTTGTCGCCGTCAATGAAGGTGACGCGGCTGATGCAACTGGCGGTGTTGGTGAAGGCCGGGTCGTAGGTCATCAGGCCGAAGTCGTCCGCATTGATCTTAATCTGGCGCAGGTCCATGGCGCGGATGGCCCCGTCCTTGATAGCGATCTCGTACTTGGTGCCGGTGCGATTGTCAACGATGGTGAGCGAGTCCTGGCTCATGGCAGTCACCTTTGGTCCTCCCGCGCTGGCACGGCGGCGAACGGGGAGGCGCGTCGCACAGGCCGCTGCGGGCGGCAGAAAGAAGCGCGCGGCTGGCGGAAGAGCGCGAGCGGAAGCCCGTGCCCGGTCCTCACGCAGGGCCTGTTGCGGCAACACTCTACACCAAGTGGGGCTTGGGCGGGAGTCCAACGGCGCATTTGCTAGAATCGTCGGCGGCGGAGGCGTCCGGTGGCATGCGTTTCTCCCAGCGTCAGGCGAGACCGGCTCATCGCCGCAGCCGTCCTCCTGCTGACCGCGATGTGCTTCGCCGGCGTGGTGCGCCACCAGTTCGTCTTCGACGACGACCCGTTGATTAAGGAGAATCCCCGACTCCGCTCCTGGAACTACTTCCCCGGCTATTTCCAACTGCACCTGGCCGGGCACATCTATCCCCTGGGCAACTACTACCGGCCGGTGCTGCTCACGTGGATGCGGCTGAACTACGCGCTCTTTGGAGTGGAGTCGGCCAGCGGCTGGCATGCCGCCACGCTGCTGGCCCACCTGGCCTGCACCCTGCTGGTTTACTTCATTGCGCGCCGCATCGCCGGAAACGAATGGGCCGCCGGAATGGCGGGGCTGCTCTTCGGGCTGCACCCGGTGCACGTGGAGTGCGTGGCCTGGATCATGGGGGTCACCGAGCCGCTGGCCGCCGCGTTCACGCTGGGTGCTTTCCTGGCCTACTTGCGCTGGCGCGAAGCAGGCGGCGCGGGGTGGCCCTGGGCTGCCGTGGTCCTCTTTGTACTGGGCTTGCTGGCCAAGGAGAATGCCGTTGTCCTGCCGGGGATCCTCTTCCTGTATGAGTTCACGCGCGGAAGGAAGCGGCTTGACGGCGCGGAGGCCTCCGCCGACACGGCTCCTTTGACGCCCATCGAGAGCGGCAAAGAGGCCTTCCGCCACGTACTCCCCTTTGCCCTGGCCGTCGCCATCTACCTGGTGGTCCGGTTGCAGATGCTGGGCGCGCTCACCTACCCCATGACGCCGCTGCCTGCGGCCACCACCCTGCTCACAATTCCCAGCGTGCTGGTCTTCTATTTGAAGCTGCTGCTCTGGCCGCTCAACTTGAGCGTGGCCTACGACCTGCCGTACGTCACGGAAGCGGGCGCCAACTCGTTCTGGCTGCCACTTCTGGTTTGCCTCGCCGCGGGCGCGGCCCTGGCGCGGGTCGCGTGGCGAAGTGCGCGCGCGGCCACGGCCACGGCCTGGCTGGTGCTGCCCATGATTCCCCTGCTGAACCTGGCCGTCTTCCCGCGCGGCGAAGCGGTGCACGACCGCTACCTCTATTTTCCCTCGGTGGGCTTTTGTCTTCTGCTGGGACTGGCCCTGGGTGAACTCCACCGGCTTGCGCCGCGCGTGCCCGCAGGGTTGGTCCTGGGTGGGGCGCTGGCGCTGGCCTACGGCGCCATCTCCTTCGACATCCAGAAGCACTGGCGCGACAACCTCAGCCTCTACACCCGCGGCCATTCGGTGGCCCCCGGCAACATCATGTCCGCCAACAACCTGGGCCGGACGCTCTTCGACCTGGGCAAAGAAGAAGAAGGACGGCGCCTCTTTCTCCAGGTGATCGAGCGCGACCCGCACTACTGGGTGGCGCTCTTCAACCTCGGCTTCAGCGAGTACCGCCGCGGCAACTACCTCCAGGCAGAAGAGTATCTCCGCCGGGCCATCGCGGCTGAACCGCGTGAACCGGACCCGCATGTGCGGCTGGGCGTCACCCTGTGGCGCATGGGGCGCGCCCGCGAAGGCGTGGCCGCCATCGAACACGCCATCCGGCTGCGTCCCACGGCGCAGGGATATCACTTCGCCCTGGGCGTCATCCTGGAAGCCAACGGCCTGCTCAAAGAGGCGTTACACGAGTTCGACATCGAGCTGGCCGCGCACCCCGACCAGCCCGCCGTCCGCCGGCAGCGCGACGCCCTCGCGGCCCGGCTGAAATGACCTAGCCGCCAACCGGCTCCTCGTTCTCCATTCCTTCCCACGATTTGCCCGCTATCCAGGAGTTGTGTAACCTTCCTCGGCATGAACGGGCCGCAAAAGTTCAAAGTGGGGCTGGTGCAGATGGCCTGCGCGGCGGACGCGCAGGAGAACCTGCGCCGCGGTCTCGCGCGCGTGGAAGAAGCGGCCCGGCGCGGCGCGCAGATCGTCTGCCTGCCGGAGCTGTTTCGCTCGCAGTACTTCTGCCAGCGCGAAGACACGGCGTTCTTCGAGTTGGCCGAGCCGGTGCCCGGCCCCACCACTGAAGCCGTCACGCAACTGGCCAAGCGGCTGGGCGTGGCCGTGATTGCGCCGCTCTTCGAGCGCCGCGCCGCGGGTATCTACCACAACACCGCGGCCGTGGTGGACGCCACCGGCGAAATCGCCGGGCTCTACCGCAAGATGCACATCCCCGACGACCCGGCCTACTATGAGAAGTTCTATTTCACGCCGGGCGACCTGGGCTTCCGCGCTTTCGACACGCGCGCCGGGCGGGTGGCCCCGCTGATCTGTTGGGACCAGTGGTACCCGGAGGGCGCCCGGCTGGCCGCGTTGCAGGGCGCCAGCGTTCTCTTTTACCCCACCGCCATCGGCTGGCACCCGCAGGAGAAGGACGAAAACGGCGCGGCGCAACTCGACGCGTGGCGCACCGTGCAGCGCGGCCACGCCATCGCCAACGGGGTTTACGTCGCCGCGGTGAACCGCGTGGGGCACGAAGTTCCCGCGCCTGGCGCACCGGGCATCGAGTTCTGGGGCCACTCCTTCCTGTGCGACCCGCAAGGCGTGGTGCTAGCCGAAGCGGGCGGCGGCGAAGAAGTCCTCGTCGCCGAAGTGGATCTGGCGCGGCTCGAAGACGTCCGGCGCAACTGGCCCTTCCTGCGCGACCGGCGCATTGACGCCTACGCGGGCCTCGACCGCCGCTTCCTGGATTCGGAGCCGAGCTGACAACGGACAGCCACGGCAGACAGCAGAGTTCGTATCGTAGTCCATAGTTGATAGTCGCCCGCAGACGCGCCGCATGCCAGCCAGTGACGAGTGATGAGTGACAAGTGACCAGTGGCCGGGGGTTCCTGGCTAACCGCATACAGCTAACATCTTACAGTTCAATACTTTAGAAGCTGTGCCCGGTGCGGCCTGCCGGCCCCACAGGGGCAGCCCCGGCTGGCAAACGAAAACCACAATATGTGGACGGGTTGGGACCCCCCTCCCCCTCCCCTGTTTTGTGTAACTGTTGGAGGGAAAGGGGTTGAGGTTTGTGGCGGCGTAAATGATAGGCGCCGTTGAGGTTATAAATCATTGCGCGCCTATCATTTTCGGGCCGGTCGAAAAAAACGGGCGCGCATGGCCATATAATTGTGGTGTTTCATGGGCGCGGGGAAAAGTGCAAGGGTTGCGCTCGTTGCGGGACTTAACCCAACACCTCACGGCACGAACCGACGGTGCGATAACTGGACGTTTCAACCTCTGCCCATTTGCTTGTATTTCTCAACGCGATCGTGAAGGTTCAAACCGGCGCAACTCTGTTCCATCCAAAGGTAGAAGACTTTGCGGGGAACTCCCAGTTCCTCGAGCCGACTCTCGCAAGCCTCGAACTCCTGCAGAGCCCTCGCATAGGCCTTCTGCTGGTAATGCAACTGCCCGAGGAGGAATCGAGCTTGGAGCATGGTTTGTCCATCGTAACCCCGCTGGAATCCCTCGAGGACAGCTTGCTTTGCGCTGTCGTAGTTGCCAACGTCATAGTGGCACTGCGCAAGTGAATAGAAGAAAGACCCGGGTCGTTCCACTTCCTCAAACCCTTGCGCAGCCTCTAGGATAGGTAGTGCTTCTTTGGGTCGGCGAAGCGCGCTTAGAACCAAGCCACGTCTAATCTCGATGGCCTCCCACAGTGCTCGATAATCGGGTTGGGCAGAATACTGAACATAATCGCCCCGCAACTCTTGAATGTTCCCCAACGCCCGTGCAAGCTGCCCCTCGGCGATGAGCAGGTCGACTTCGCCATAGGCCAATTCCTGCCTAGCCTGATCAGTCTTTGGCATCATGTTTCTGGCCTGTTCAAACCGTTCCCGCGCTTGCGTTAGCCTCCCTAGTTTGGTCAGACAGTCCACTTGGCTAAGCAGGATAGTCGCTTTCTCAGGCCCGGCGGAGGTGGAATCGGCTGCTAACTGAAATTCACGCAGGCCGTCTTCCCACTGTCCGGCCTCGCAAAGCTGAATCGCTAGGTTGACTTTCGAATCGGGCACCTTTGTTTTCCTTACCTTTAGTCCCAAGAACGGCAACTCGCCGTTAGACGCTTCCTTGACGAGCGAGCGCAGGGTAACCGGGGATGAGGAACTTGGTGACGCAACGGCACTGCTGGTTTTGGTCGGGGTGTACACCGGAATTTGTCTTGCACCGCCAGCGCTCCTGCTAACGTAGGCAAAATGCTGATCCCGAAAGGGTTTGTCATTTGCAGTGTTTCTCCGGCGCGCGGCGTAGTAGAACAACGTAGTTGAGCAGTCAAGAGATCAAGCCTCTCGCTTTTGGCGGGAACTCACGATCAAATTCACCAGCGATCCGACAACTAGGGCTCCCAACGTGCCCAAGATTACCGCGGGATGGAAAAGGGGTGTAGTAGAAATAGCCAGCCCGAGAAGGGAACTAAGGCCAGAAAGAAGACAGAGGGATGTGAGCGTTTTCCAATGCAAGCGCTTAGCGGTGTCAGGGTCTGTCGTGGCCTTAGCGCCACGCCACGGCGGAAAATGAACGACAAGCCAACCTAGCGTGCATGCGGCCGCGACCTTGATCGTGAGCATACTCCAGATACTATCGAAAAGAACGTCCGTCGCTCGAATTAGGACGACAAGGTTCAAGAATGTGAGAAGGACGAGGTTCCAATATCGCTCAACGATTGTTGTTGCCCGTCTCAGGTCACAAAGGACTACACCTGCGGCACCACAATAGAGGGCAAGTTGCAATTTGGCCCAAAACAAATCAGTCATGCGGTATCCCTCTCATCGTGGTACGGGCGGGTTATTCGCTATCTGAGCCAACTGCACTTGGTGGAATATGTCATAGGCTTTGTTAATGTCGCCGACCCCAGAACCGTAGGCAAGTGCACCAAGCCCAAGCGCCTTTAGGGAAACCCCGCCAGTGGGCAGGGCACCAAAAGCTCCGCCTGTCATCATAACTGACCCCGTAACAGCCTCCATAGTCCCTGTGCCCATCATGGTCGCTGCGATAGCCTGCCTCGCAAGATTCCGCGTCCTCCCGGGAGGAAGTTTCTCCTTGGCAACGGCGTCCACGGGGCCGAGGAGCCAACCTGCCAGGCCCCCGAGCCGCCACAGGCTGCGACCCAAACCTTCCGAGCCCGCTCGGCTCGGTCACCGAGCCAGGGTGTGCAACTCTGAGTCGAAGAAAACGCGGAAGTGGCAACCGGCATCGTCAGAAACCAGGATCTTGGTGTCGGTTCCGAGGAAGAGACGCCGGGGATTCTCCTGATCGATGTGCACTTTGCCGAGACTGAAGAGTCGCTTCGGCCCTGTTTCTAAGAGGCACCAGTTAAGCCCCCCGTCCCCGCTCTTGAAGAGCCCCTTATTCGTCACCATGTAGATTACGTCGCTTCGTCCCGGCTGAAACTCGTACTGGATAACTGTCAGGTATGTCCACTCAAAAGGCCATTCCCGGATCGGTCTGCCTCCTTTCTTTTCCAAAGCCTGTCTAGCTTCTGAGTAACCGCTCAAAGGCGCTGGTTTTTCCAATTCCCTTTGATTATTTACGGGCCTCCAGCTCTTTCCGCCGTCGCCGCTGACAACAACCCCGGACTGTCCGTGCCCAATCATGACGGCCGGATTCTCGGGACTGATCCCCAATGTGCAATAGCCTTCAGGTTCAAAACCACGGAGTTCCAGTGAAAAAACCTTCCAATTATCACCGGCGTCGAGGGAGACAAATAGCCCCGGCACTTCCTTTGGAACAGCTGTTCCCGGGGCGGTGGAGGCAGTCACAAGAATACAACCGTAGACCGTATCCGGGTTGCGGGGATGCATCGCGCCGATTCTTATCATGGGGGTCTCTGACGAACCTCCCGCCATTTCCGAGAACCGCTTACCACTCATTCCGTTTATGTTCATCACCGGGCGTTCCCAATGTTTCCCCCCATCCCTTGAGCGCTGAAGATCGGTCCCCCGGTCGTACCTATACGTTGTCGCTAACGGTGGTCCGAATGTCTGACTGGACAAGGTTGTATCCACTTCTTTCCAAGTTCTACCTCCATCGGAAGTAACCAGTCTTTTCCCTAGAGAATCACCTTCAGGCCCTTCCGCATTGACCCTGACCTGCATGTCCTCTCCACTTATGAGAAGCAATTCAGGACGGGGGGTGGAGCGGTGGGACCGCATAGAGTTGTAGGAAACAGTGATTCGAGGGTCGCTCCCGCATGAACAGCGGCTTTGGATGGAGGGGTAGGGGGCAGGCCAGAACTCCAGGAAAAGGATAAGAAAAGAGACTGCTTTTTTCATCGCCGCCTACTTGGGTATGCAGTTTTGGCTGAATGCCTTGCTGGCAGCATTCGAGTTCGCTTTCAGCGCCTGTTCCTCAGAGACACCTAGTCCGGGCTCCTGCGCGATGCCAGTTGTCAGCAAAGCCAGGCGCAAGTCGGAGATTCCAAAATTGATCGAATGGAAGTTCTCATGCAGCATCACCTGTGGTAATGCGGGATCCGCAGGCTTATCCACATGTATGACATTACTTGCTCCGAAATCGTCCACATGGGCGGTTGACCAGCTAAGGGCATTTTTGTCATCCTTCGGTGTTGGAACGAATTCCAAGGAGTCAAATCCCTTGAGAAAGTCATCTAGAGTTGCCTTGACTCCCAGCTTGGCCATTAGCGTTTTTAGGAATTCCGCGCACTTCTTATCGGACAAGAGCAACCTTGCCTTGTGGATTGCTTCCTTGATCTTCTCCCGTCTCGGATCTCGTTCCCCCCTCTCGTGCTGCTGCACACAAAAAAGGCCACCGTCACCCCTCAGGAATGCAACCAGATTGTAGATTACACACCCTTTGGGAAACTCAGGTATTGGGCGGGGGGAAGGAAAAAGACCGAGCGGGTCCACGAGATTGATAGGGTCATTAGAGGCGTACGTGAAGCGGTTAAGGGACTGCGGGTCGGCGATGGGGCCGGCGATGGGATCCGGGGAGGAGAAACGGCCAAGGCGGCCGACGTCGTAGCGCATCAGGGCGTAGTGGTTGCCGGATTCGCCGTCGTACTCGTAACCGGTGTAGATAAAGCGGCCGCCGCCGGTGCCGGAATTGTACCAGAGGGTGCTGTCGCCAAAGGGGTAATGGCCTTGCTGGCCGGTGACCGTGCCGTTCGAGTCGGCGGTCATGCGCGCCGAACCGAGGTAATCGCTGTAGCGGTAGTCAATCACGCTAATCTGCTTGTGGTCGGTAGCCACCCACTGCCCGGCGGAGTAGAAGTGCTCTTTCAAAGGCGATACGGGAGCGGCCCCCACGGCGTAGTCGGCGATGATCTTCGTCCCCGAGTAGATTTGCACCGTGGCGGTGGTGTTTTTCTTCACGCGCAGCCCCGCGCCGTCGTAAACGTAGTTGTACGTGGTGCCGCCGCCCAGCGGGGTGGTGCTCACCACGCGATTGGCCGCGTCGTACACCAGGTTGTTGGCCCCATCCTGAGTCATGTTGCCGTTGGCGTCGTAGGCGAAGCCGGTGTCAAGGATCCGGTTTGACCCTGGGTCCATGGTCAGATAGTTCGTCGGAGCGCTACCAGACAAAAGCATCTGCTCGAAACGGTTGCCGTAGCGGTCGTAACTCCAGGACAGTCCCCATTGCGGGAAGCTGGCCGACCCGTTGGTCCAGGCCGTCTTGAGCCGGCCCAGCGCGTCGTACTGGTAGTTCAAGGAGCGCCCCTCCGCGCCCGGCGTAATCCCCGTGTCGGATATATCTCTGATGCACTGGATTTGTCCGTTGTTGCCCGTGGAACCGTTCGGGCAGTAGAGCGGCTCATACTTGTAATAGAACATGGAACCCATCAGGTTCTGCCCATTCTTGGTGTAGCCCATCCAGGCCAATTGGAGACGGTCAGGGGTGTAAGCGAAGCCCGCGGTGACGCCGTTGCTGTATTCAAAGCCGGTGACCTGACCCGCGTAATCATACGCGTAGTTACTGGTTCCCAGATTACCAGTGTAGGCCGGTGTAGAGATCCCCTGGAAGCGGCCGTGAGAATCATAGCTCTGAGTGACGACGCGGCCCGAGGGGTAGGTGATGGAAGTGGTTTCGCCAGCTAAGTTGTACGCGTAGCCCACAGTGTATGTAATCCCAGCGATGTTCTTGGCAACCTGCGTGGCGCGCCCAAGCAAGTCATAGGTGAATGTCTCGGTGACGTCGTCGGCGGTAAGGGCCGCGTCAGAAAACACGGAAACCAGACGGCCCTTGTTGTTCTGCGCCGGGTCCGTGCCGTAGGTGTAGGTGACCGACGGGGCTGGCGGGACGCCCGTCGCGCCGACATTGTAGCTCACCGTTTGCAGTCGGTTCAGACTGTCGTAAGTGTAATTGGTGATGACGCCGCGCGCGTCCGTTTTCTGCGTGACCAATTTGAACGCGTTGTACTGGTAGCTCTGAAATTGCTGAACGCCAAGATGCTTGGTCTCCGGGACGGCCACGGTAAGCACGCGGCCCAAGTCATCGTAAGTGTAAGTGCGGGTTTGCACGCCCTGCGTGACTTGGGTGAGGAGGCCAAGGACGTTGTAGTCGTTGGTAGTTTCCTGAGTGAGCGCGTTGCCGGCGTTGACGTCCGGCTCCCAGACTTTCCTCAACCGGCCCAAGGCATCGGTTTCGGACTTGCGCTGTTTGCCGGCGGGATCCGTAGCGGTCAGTGTACTGCCAGATGCGCCGGAATAGATGTAGGTGGTCGCGGCGTTGTCTGGAGCCGTCACCGAGGTCGCGCGGCCGAGGGGATCAAACGCTGTCGTAGTCCAATAGGTCGGGCCGTAGCTGCAGGTGAAGGGATTGGATTGCCGATACGCCCGGCCCATGTTGTCGAATTCGACTTTCGTGGCTGAACAGTCGCCTCCCGCTGTGCTGGTAACCTCGTTTTGGAAGGGACGCCCCAACGGGTCGAACCGGGTGATCTGCCGGAGCTTGTTGGTACCATCCAGGGGCGAGTCCACCGTGACCACGCGCTGCGCGTCGTCGTAGCTGTAATTGGTCGTTGCGGTATCCGGGCGGATGACCACGCTCAGCCGCTTCATCGGCAACTCGTAGGTGTAGGTGGTCGTTTTGCCGTTTGCATTTGTGATGCTAGTCACCTGGCCCGTGTAGGCGTTGTAAGCCGCGGACGTCACCAATTGGCTCGGACCGGCTGGCCCATGACGAACTTCTGTGGCGAACGCAAAAGCGTTCGCTGAGGAATAGATGAACTCCTTCTGCTGGCAGCAATTCACCTCGGCCTTGCGAACGTTGCCGAAGAAGTCGTAATAGGTGTGCCGGGGCGATGGCCCCGGTTCCAGCTGCGGCGTTCTCATAAGCGGTGACAGTGGTGGGATTTCCCCGGAAGTACATCGAGCAACCGTAGTTTGCGTCGTCATGTTGAAGGACGCCCAAGGGGCAATCCGAGGCCGGGTCAACGGTATGCAGGTAAGCCGGCTCGTCGTAGGTAATAAGCGTCTTGGACTTGATCGGGCCGGTTTGGTCTCCCTCCCGAACCAGGACCTGTTTCGCGCGATTGCGAATGTTCCGAGCGACGTATTCAGAGCCTGCTTCGTAGGAAATCTCCGTGGTTCGAACCAAAACGCCGCCGAAATCATATTCCTTCAAGAGGGTCATGTTCCCGAGGGTGTCGAAGGTGGTGTCGCTCCGCAGTTGATTGTCCACATAGGTGGTGCTGGGAGTTCCGTTCGCCCCCCAGAAGGTGTCCACCGTAGGAAGTGCGAGTTGGAAGTCCAGTCTTAGCGTCGATCCAGAACTCTCTGGCGGAGAATTGCGCGAGTGGACGCAACAACGAGTCGTGGGGAAAAGTGTTCCACACACGAATCCGATGGGCCTGACCGGCCCCGGCGCCCTCCAAGGCGACGTACTCAACCGCGATGTCTGCGGTCGCTATGGCGGCAGCGATTTGAATCAGGGGAAACAGGGCGACTGCGCCGAAATCGCCAACTCCCAGGAGGCTTCTCCCGAGACTGACAGTGGCATGGGCCCGCCCTGGCGTTCTTCCTTAGCCGCATGGCGCGAGTACACAAAGGACCACCTGCTTTTTTCCGTCTGAATCAACTCTGCTGATTGATCCAGGCCGCGAGTGAGAATCTTGATGGAGCCGCGTTCGTTATTCGCACCCTCGACGATCTCAATAGTCCCTTCAGTTAAGGAGTCACTCGGTGCGGATCCGCCCATGGCGGCGAGGGCCTGCCCCAGAACCGCCAGGGCGCGCGCATCGCGCGTGGGAGGTTGCTGGGCGAACGCGACGGGACCAAGCAACGCGGCGATTAGAGAAAGCAGGGCAAGAGACCGAGTGCGCATGGGCGCCTCCTGAAGAGGGAACTTGCGGCACGCTATCTAACCGAGGCGTTAAGCTATTGTCAAGAGCTTTCCTGTTGCGTGAACTTGCGGTGGGGAACCTTGTGCCGCGGGCAGGGGACCCGTGGGGCGGGGTAAACCCGCCCCTAGGTCCACGAAATGACTTGCGAAGCGAGGGCTTAGCCCTTGACTTGGACGGTGACGGGTTCGCTGAGCTTGAACTTCAGCGGCGTTTCGGGGGCGAGCTTGATGTCTTTTTTGCCGGTGGCGGCGGCGCCGGCGGTGCCGGCGCCCGCGCCGACGGCGGCGCCGATGGCGGCGCCCTTGCCACCGCCGGCGATGGCGCCAATGGCCGCGCCGGCGCCCGCACCGCCGCCGATCATTCCGACGTTGCGCTTGGTGTGGGCTTGGCCGCGGCGGGAGAGGCTGGCGGTCTTGATGTCGTAGCCCTTGCCGTCCACGGTGACGCTGTTGAGCGCCAGGCGCAGCACGGCGACGCCCTTGAGGCGGCCGGACTCGACGGCTTCAACGATGGTGCCTTTCACGGTGGCGCCCTTAGGGATGACGGTCTTGCTGTTGACCACCACCGGCTCCGACACGGTGGCGGAGAACCCTTCGCCGGACTTGTTCACGTCGGTAGCGATGGCCTGGTCGAGCGTGACGCTCAGCTCGGTGCCCGTGGCCACTTCCACCGGCGTGGTCTTGGCCATGAAGCTGCCCAGCAGGCCGCCCGACGCGGGGGCTTTGCCCGGCGCCGCGGCGCCACCCGACGCGGATTGGTCCGGGGCGTTCCCGGCGCAACCGGCCAGGATCAAGGCCAGGGCCGCGATGTAAATCGAAGACTGGGATTTGCGCATGGTTCACCTCCGGGATATGCAGCGGGCAACCGCAGCACCACTGTGACAGGCTGCTAACTCGCTTGCAAGAGAATAATCTGCGGGGGAAAGCTGGATCCCGCCTGGCGAAAAAAGTACACGCGGCGGGTAAATAGGTTTCATTCCCCCGGGACGTGCGGCCCCGCACAGAGAATGGGCTGCTACGGTGCACTCAAGGAGTGTGCGGCGGGGCAGACGGGGCCACATCCACCACGTACAGGTGCGACCGGCGATCGGGCGCGTCCGTAGCCACGGACATAGTGCTGGCAAAGAGGCAGCGCGTGCCCTGCTGGTTGCAGCTTACGCGCGGCTGCGCCCAGTAACCGCCCTTGTCGTCGGAACGGTGGTGAGCGAGCACTTCGATGGTGTCTCCGTCCACCTTGCCCGCGGCGTTGAAGCGAAGCTGGACGCGGACGATGGCGTAGGCCAGCGGGTCGGTGTCGAAACCGCTGTAGCTGAGCGTGGAAATGTAGAACGAATCCCGCTGGGTATTGTTCCAGGAAAAATGGCCGAAGTGGTGGGCGCCGGGGACCTGGCAGCCCAGCTTGAAGAGCTCGGAGGCCAGCGGGGCGTTGCGGGTGGTCCCGGTGGTGTCCACCGTGGGATCCATGAGAATCGCGGTGGGCTTCCAGCCTTTTTCCGGGTAGTCGCGGGCGCGCGGGTTGCCGCTGGGGGAGCCGCGCGGGCAGTCGCGGTTGGAGCCGGCCTTGACCGCCACCGGCGAGCCGTCCGGCAGGATGCCGTGGGCGTGATGGCCGCTTTCGGCCACGCGGATGCGCGACGAGAAGTCCAGCGAGTAGCGGTAGCTGGAGTGCAGGTCTTTGTTCTCTCCCGCCTCCAGCCAGATGGAATTGTCCTTGGTGAAGACCGCTTCGTCGTAGAACTCGAAGCCGGTGAGGTCCAGAGTACCCACCACGGCGCCGGTGTGCAGGTCGAGCGTCAGCAAGGCAATGACTTCGAAACGGTTGGGCCGAGGCCGCCCCGCGCGGCGGGGGTTCAGGCCCTGCAACTCGAGGAGAGCATAGCGGTCATCAAAGCTCACATAGGCCAGGCGCATAGCGTGAGGTTCCAGCCGGCCCACGCGGAGGCTCTCCACGCGGGAGATAGACTTGGCCTTGCGCTGGACCGGATCGATGGTCCAGATTTCGTTGCGATGCGTGCCGTAGAGGAGATGCGGCTGGACCCACGACCAGAATACGCGGGCCCCGCTCAGCCCCGGGGGGGCGCCGCGCAGGGCGTCGCCGACGACTTTCAGGCCCTCGTCCCGGAGCAGCAGAGTGCGCGGGCCGCGGCCCCGCCCCCCCAGGCAGTCCACCACCAGGTATTGGCCGTCCGCGCTCCACACCGGCCAGTACGAGTAGTAGTGACGGGCGCCGGCCGGGCAAAGCCGGCTGTCGGTGACCGTCCAGACGCGCCGGCCGGTGGCGGGGTCCAGGTAGAACTGCCCCACGGGCGGGATAGAAACGGGCGCGGGCGGAGATGGGGCCCCTTGCGCCAAAAGGGCCATCCCCAATGCCAGATAAAAAGGCCTTAGCACCGGCGGGCTCCCTTTTCTTTCTAGAGCGGAGGAAGACTCGGCACTTCCACCACGTAGAGGTCGATTCCGGCCGTGGTCTTGTTGGTAAGCATGGTCATTGAGGAAGCAAAGATGCAGCGTTCCGCCTGCTGGTTGCACGAGACTCGGGGCAGCGCATAGTAGCCGAAGCGCTGCTCGGAGCGGTGGTTGGCCACCACGTCCACCTGGTCGAGGATGGGGAAGCCCGCGCCGTTGAACCGCATCCGCACCATGACGACGGCTTGAGCCAGCGGGTCGGTGCCCGGAGGGCTGTAGGATTCCGTGGAGACAAAGAACCGGTCGGTGTGGGTGTTGTTCCACGAGAAATGCCCGAACTGGTGCTGCCCGGGGATGGCGCAGCCGAACTTGATCATGACCGAGGCCAGTGGGTCCAAGTTCTGCACGGCGCCGGTGGTGTCGATGGTCTCGTTGACGACGACGCCGGTGGGCTTCCAGCCGCTGCCGGGGATGCCGGCTGGCGAGCCAGCCGGGCAGTTGCGGTTGGAGCCGGCCATGGCCCCCGCGGGAATGCCGTTGGGCAACAGGCCGTGCGAGTGGTGGTGGGCCTCAATCACGCGGATGCGCGAGGCCAGGTTATTGGTGTACTTGAAGCCGTGGGAGTTGTTGGCGAAGTCGATGGCGTTGACCCACACGCCGTTGTCCTTGCTGAAGACGGATTCGTCGTAGAAGGAGAACTGGGCCGGGTCGAACGTGCCGATGATGCTGTTGGTCTGGCGATCGAATACCCCTACCGCGAAGGTGTTGTTGGCATTGCGCAGTTCCATCAGGAAATAGCGGGCATCAAAGCTGACATACGCCAGGATGGAGCCGGTGACCGGTTGCCCGGCGATGACCTGGTTGCGGACGTTGGCCACCGCGCCACCCGTATTGGTGAACGGGTTCCACTCGATGATCTGGCCGCCCTGCGCGCCGTTGCCGGCGCCGTAGAACCGGTTGGGATCGGTGGGCGACCAGAAGACGCGCAGCGGATCAATGCCGCCGGGCACGCTGGCCAGCACGTTGGCGTTCACGACAAAGAAGCAACTCTGCGCCGGGACGGTATTGGGGGCCAGCGCGGTACACGCCGGGGTCCGGGTATCGTCGCGGAGCAACTGGGCCACCGAGGGATTGCCCACGCAGCGGATGATCAGGTGGCTGCCGCTCTGGTTGTAAATGGGCCAGTAGGAATAGTAGTGCTGGCCGCCGCCCGGGCACACGGCCGCGCCAGGCTGCCCCGAACCCGGTTCACCCGGGGGCCCGGTGACCCGCCACACGCGGTTGGCGGTCGCCGGGTCGATGTAGTACCCGCCGATGGGCGGCACGGTGACGGCCTGGAGGAACCCGCCGGCTTGCGTCCCCGCCACGTTGCCCATGAACGGTTCGGTGCGGGTGAGAATCTCCTGCCCGTTGAGGTTGGCGCTGTAGAGGTTGATATAGAGCCCATTGCGCATGGCGCTGTCGAAGCCCAGTTCGTTGCCAGCGGCGATCTGCAACGCGCCCAGCTCCTGATCCACAAGGGCGTTGCGGATGTGCTTCAACCGCAGCGATTCGATGGGGATATGGCTGGCGCCGCCGATGCAGTCCGCGCAGGTCCCCGGACGGCCGGGGTAGAACAAGGTGCCTTCCCCGTTGCCGCCCTGGTAGTAGGTGCTCTCCCAAACATCGATCTTGGGCTGGGACATGCCGAAGAAGCGGCTGTAGGCCAGCACGGTGTCCTGATAGAGCAGGCCGGTAACCTCATACGGAGAGACCGCCATGACGCCCCAGGAGCGATTGGCCACCGCGGTGGAGTCGATGGCCAGCATCTGGTAGCCGTCAAATCGCGTGGAGCTGCCGGTGCCCGCGCAATCATGGGTCTTGCAGCTTGGATACCACCACACTTCATCGCCGGCCAGCGCGCCGCCGTAGAAGGCCTTGGAATTGCCGTTGGGCCCGTCGAGATACTCCTTGCTCTCGAGGGTGGAGAAGTTGGGAGTCCAGCGGTTCACGTAGCCCAGCAGGTTGGAATTGAACTGGGAAATGTCCGTGGTCACCAGCGTGCGCAGGGCCGGGTCCGCCGAGCGCACCAGGCTGCTGCGCGACATGGCCGCCCGGAAATCATTGGCGGTGGCCGGCTCGTCAAAGCTGAAATCAAACGCGCGCGACCGCCAGCCGCGGAGGTTGAGCGCGGAGAGCATGTTCTCAGTGGCGAAATACTGCTCGCTGACGGTGCCGCCGGCGCGCGGCAGCCGGATGGCGGTGAGCTGCTCGCCGTGGGGGGTGATGCTGCCATTGGCCAGGGGCGCGGTGGCCTGGTCGTAAGCATTGTAATTGCTCGTGACCACGGTGCCGTCCACCCCGCTGAAGGTGAAGGCGGGGGCAAAGACGCTGGCCGTGTCGCAGGAGATGCGGTTGATCAGGCAAGCCACGCCGTACAGCTGGCCCAGCCCCAACATCTGCGGCCCGATGGTGTTCCCGAAGTGCGCGGCCTGCAAGCTGGCCCAGTTCATGCCGAAGTAGCTGGGCACGATCGAGCTGGTGGTCATGACCGTCTGGGTCACGTCCAGCACGATGGGCAGGAACTGGTCGGGCTTTCCGGAGCGGACCACGCGAACCGTGCCCAGGTAGCTGCCCGAAGGCGTCCCGGAGGGCACATAGAAGTCAATCCACACCGGCTGGGTGCGCGAGGGGCCGGCGAAGACCCAGTGGCTGTTGCCGGCCACGAAGTCGGGGACGCCGGTCACGCCGCCCGCGGTAAAGCGCACGGTGACCCCGTCCGACAGCGTGATGGGGCTGGTGGAAGTGACCACGTTGGAGGCCGCAAAGGTCGCGCCGCCGTCGTTCGACCAGCGGAAGGTCGCCGTGCCCACCGGTCCGGTCTGCTGAATATTCATCACGAAGTGCTTGAAGGACGTCCCGGAGTAGGTGCCGCCGGAAACGGCCCGGCCGGCGCCGAAATTGGAGTTGGTGGTTTCTCCGGCCACGCGCGGATAGGCGCGGTAGGCCGGCGAGATGCGGTTGACGCTGAAGGGGAAGGCGTTGCGCGTCTCCCCCGTGAAGGGATCTACCTTGGGGATCAGCGGATCGGGATACTCCCCGATGTCTTCGGTCACCCGCGAGGGATACACGGCGTTGACCATCTTCTCCAGGTAAATCACGGCATTGGAGGCCGGGAGAACGTTCCCGTTGGCGTCGGCGAAATCCGAGACGAACACGTTCACCCCGCTTAGGTCCTCGTTGCGGCTTTCCACGGCGATCTGCCAGGAGGCGTAGAGACTCTGCGGCGTCTTGACCGTGAGGCAGGTCTGCGGGAAAGGCGGCGGCGCGGGAGGCGCTGATCCCACTACGCAAGGGGGTTGCGACACGCGCACCACGTCGTAGGGCCGCATTTTGGTCAGCGTGTCCACGGCGAGCACGGGACTCGGCGAAGAGCCCAGGCTCACCACGGTGACGGTGGTGGAGTCTGACCGCGAGGAATCCACGGTGCTGGTGGCCGTGACGGTCACGTTGCCCGTGGTCGTGGGCGCGGTGAACAACCCGTTCTGGGTGATGGCGCCGGCGCTGGCGCTCCAGGTAACCAGCGGCCCGCTGGAGGGAGTCGTGAGCGGATACAAGTGGGTCTGGTAGTGGAACTGGATCCGGCCGCCGGGCATGACGATGGGCGAATTCGGTGCGATGTCCACCAGGAACGTCGTGACGTTGATGGTGGCATAGCCCACGGCCAGGGGATCGGCCACGCTGGTGGCGGTGATTTCCACCAGTCCGGGCGCAATCTGCCCGGGCCGGGTGTACAGCCCGGAAGAATTGATCGAGCCGAAGTTGATTCCGCCCGCCACCGCCCAGGTGACCGCGGAATTGGCCACGCCGTTGACGGTCGCGTTCAGTTGCAGGGTATTGGGACTGGCGCTGGAGAGTTTCGCGGAAGCGGGAGTGACCCGCACGTCGGGCACGATGCGCGAGTTTACGGTCATGCAGGCGGCCGGCGTGGAAACGCTGCACGCGGTAACGGTGATATTGGGGTTGGCCGGTTGGGTGTTGGGGGGCGCGTACAGGCCCGCCGCGTCAATGGTGCCCACGGTGGTGTTGCCGCCGGGGATGCCGTTGACGCTCCAGTTGACGCTCTGATCCGCCGAGCGAATCACGTGCGCGGTGAACTGTTGCGACTTGCCGATGGGCAAGTTGCGGTTGCGCGGGAACACGGAGACGAAGACGCCCGCGGGCGGCGCGGTGACGCTGACGTTGGCGGTATTGCTCACCGAGACGGCCGGGTTCGTCGTGCTGGCCGTGACCGTGATCACCACGGCCGCGGCCGGCGTGGAAGGCGCGGTGTACACACCGTTGGAGTTAATCGTGCCCCCGCCGGTTACGCTCCAACTCAGCGAGGGATTGGTCATGCCCGTCACCACCGCTGAGAATTGCAGTTGCTGGTTCACCAGCAGGGCTGCGGTGGGCGGATTGATGACCACGGAAGCCGGGGGAAGCACGGTAAGGGTGGCCGTGTCGGTGGTGTTGGAGCCATCCTGGCTGGTGGCCACGATGGTCACCGGCCCGCCCGGCACGACGGCCGGCGCCGTGTAAGTGGTGGAGGTGCCGCTGGCAGGGTTGACCGTGCCGTTGGGGGCGCCGCCGGTCACGCTCCAGGCAACCGTATTGGGCGTGGCATTGGTCACCGTGGCCGAGAGATTGACCGTCCCGCTGACGACTACCGATGCCGTTGCCGGATTCACCACAACGCTCACGCCTGCGTTCACGGTAACCGTGGCGCTGGCGGACTTGGTGGGATCGGCCACGCTGGTGGCGGTCACGGTCACAGTTCCGCCGGTGGCCGGCGCCGTCAGCCGGCCGCTGGTGGTGATGCTCCCGCCGGTGGTGGTCCAGGTGACTGCGGTATTGGCTGCGCCGGTGACCGACGCGTTGAATTGCTGGATCCCGCCGGTGTTCACCGTGGCCGTGGTGGGGCTGATGGTGACGGCCACGGGCACATTCACGGTCACCTGGGCGTTGCCCACCGCGGTCGTATCCACGGTGCTCTGCGCGGAAATGGTAAAGGACTGGGTGAGCAGCAGGTTGCTCGGCGCCGTGTACACCCCACCGGCGTTAATCGTGCCCACGGTGTTGTTGCCGCCCGGAATGCCATTCACCAGCCAATTAACGGTCTGAGTGGCGGTGCCGGTGACGGTGGGCGCAAAAGTCTGCATCCCGCCCAGCGCCAAGTTCGCAGTGGCCGGCGCCACGCTTACCGTGATCGGCACCTGGATCGTGACGGTAGCGGAAGCCACCAGTTGGGGCACGGAGGTAGTCTCCGTAGCGGTGACGGAGACGGGGCCACCCGCGGGCGGGCTGGCTGGCGCCACATAGAGACCACCGGAAGTAATCGTCCCCACGCTGGAGTTGCCGCCGGCAATTCCGTTGACCGCGAAAACCACGTTGGGGCTGGCCACCCCGGTTACCGTGACGAAAAACTGCACGCCCTGGCTGACGTTGACGGTTGCCGACGTGGGGTTCATGGAAATGGAAGTCTGCGGAAGGATAGTCAGCGTCGCCGCGCCGGAAGGATTCGGGGGCGCAACTCCGACGGCGGTGATGGTCACCGTGCCGCCCGGGGGCACGCCCGCGGGCGCCGTGTAGAGTCCGTTGGCGTCGATGAAGCCGGTGGCCGCGGTTCCTCCGTTTACTCCGTTCACCTGCCAGGTAACCGTTTGGCTTCCGCCGCCGGAAATCGTGGCGGCCATTTGAATCTGGTTACTCACGCGCACCGACGCCGTCCCCGGCGTTACCGAGACGGTGGGCGGCGGCGGCGCAGCCAGCACATTGACCGTGGCCGCGGCGCTGCTCCCGGTGGCCACCACGCTGGTGGCCGCCACGACGTGCGCCCCGATGGCTCCCGGCGCGGTGTACAGGCCCGTGCTGGTGATGGTCCCCACCGCGGCGTTTCCGCCCAGGTTGCCGTCCACGCTCCAGGTCACGTTCTGGTTGGCCGTGCCGGTCACCGTGGCGTTGAACTGCTCCGTGCCGTTGATGGCCACCGCAGCCGTCGTTGGCAAAATGCTCACGGTGACCACCGAAGGAGCAGTGATCAAGACGGTGGCATTTCCAAAGGAAGAAGGGTCGGTCACGCTGAACGCGGTGATGACCACCGTGTTGGGGAAGGGCACGGCGGCAGGTGCCGTGTACAGGCCGCACGACGTGGTCGGCGTGGGCGGCGGGCAACGCGGGTCGCCCGGGGGAAGCGGAACGATGGTCCCGGATTGCGCATTGCCACCCGGCAAGCCGTTCGCGTGCCAGTTCACTTGATTGGACGGCGGCAGGTTGCGGAATAGGCCGGTGACGGAGGCTACATAGACCTGGGTCAGGTTGATGTTCAGCGAAGAAGAGAGCGGGGTCACCGAAACCACCACGCTCTGCGACTGCGCGGTGATGATGGTCACCGTGGCAAAGCCCTGGGAACTCGGGCTGGCCTGGCTCACCGCCGAAATGGACACCACGTTGTTGGCCGGAACGTTCACCGGCGCGGTGTACACGCCGTTCACGTCAATGGTCCCCGCCGTAGCGTTGCCCCCGACAATGCCGTTCACGCGCCAGGTCACCGCCTGGTTGGTGGTCCCGGTTACGGCGGCCCCGAACTGCTGCATGAGCGACACTTCCACGGAAGCCAGCGGCGGGCTCACCGAAACAGTGACGGTCTGGGTGACCGTTACTTGGGACGTGCCTACGGCCGTAGGGTCGGCCACGCTGGTGGCGGTTATCGCCACCACCGGGTTCGTTGGAATGGCCGCCGGCGCGGTATAGACGCCCGCCGCCGTAATCATGCCCAGCGAAGCACTGCCCCCCACAATGCCGTTGACCGCCCAAGTCACCGCCGTGTTGGCGGCCCCTTGGACTACCGTGGTGAACGCAATCACCGCGCCGGCCTGCAAAGAGGCGGTCGCCGGGCTCACGTTCACGGTAACCGTATTGCTGGGCGCGGCGATGACGACGGTGGCGCTGGCGGACTTGGTGGGGTCGGCCACGCTCACGGCAGTGATGATGACCGTGCTGGGGTTGGGAATCACCGTCGGCGCAAGATACTGCCCTGAGCCGGTGATGGTCCCCACCGTAGCGTTCCCGCCCGGAACCCCGTTCACCTGCCAGGTCACCGCATTGTTCTGCCCGCCCGTCACTGTGGCCGCCAGGCTCAGTTGCCCGCCCGGAGTCACGCTGGTGCTGGCGGGGCTCACGGTAACGGTGATGGGGGGCGGAGGCACGGTTACGGTTCCCGTGGTTCCGCCGCCGGAGGCAGCGTTCTGCACCTGCGGGCCGCCGCCGCAGGCCGGGAGCAACAAAGAGATCAAGCCCAGGCCAATGAATGCGGGAATCGAAAGGCGATGAGGACGAGCGCCAGCCGCTATGCAACTCATAGTCGTTGTGCTTCTCCTTGCTTTGGCTGGAGTGGCCGGGGGCAAAGCCAACCCGGCCGCACCAGTGGTGCGTTTCCCCGCCGGGTCGGGGGCCCTTCTCTCAAGCAGCTTAAGTTGCTCAAATAGCTTAGTGAGCCTCCGTCTGCTTTGCAAGTACGGAGTGGTCGAAATGAGTACTAGTAGTAGTGGGGACCTGGTTGGCCCCCTACAGGGCCGGACGCGTGCCCTTAGGCGCGTTTCTTTTGCGGCAGGCCGTTTTCTTTGATCTTGTACAGTAAGGCGCGGTAGCTGATGCCCAGCAACTCCGCGGCGCGTTTGCGATTCCACCGGGTGTTCTTCAGGGCTTCCAGGATGAGGTAGTGTTCGGCTTGCTGGCTGGCCAGCTTGGAGAACTTCTTCAGCGAGAAATCGTGCACCGCAGGGAGCTGGAATCCTCCCACCATCGGGCCGCGGGTGCGCTCTTCCAGCTCACCCAGCACCGACTCCGGTGAATCCAGGATCACGTACCGCTTCAAGTAGTTCTCCAGCTCGCGGATGTTTCCCGGCCAGGAGTGCTTCAGGAAGCGCTCCATCACCGCGCTGCTCACGGGCGGGACGCTGCGCCCGTAGCGGTCGGCGTATTGCCGCACAAAATAGTCCACCAGGATGGGCAGGTCTTCCAGGCGCTGCCGCAGGGGCGGCATCTGGATGTTGACCACGTTGATGCGGTAGTACAGGTCCTCGCGAAAGGCGTCTTTCTCGATTTCGCTCTCGATCTCGCGGTTGGTGATGCAGATGATGCGCACATCCACGCGGCGTTCCTCGAGGTCGCCGATGCGGCTGAAACAGCCGTCCTGGAGCACTTGCAGCAGCTTGGCCTGCAGGCTGGAGTCAATGTCGGCGATTTCGTCGAGCAGCATGGTTCCGCCCACAGCCAACTCGAACTTGCCCGGCCGGCTGGCATAGGCGCCGGTGAAGGAACCTTTCTCGTAGCCGAAGAGCTCGGATTCCAGCAACGCCCCGGGGATGGCCGCGCAGTTCACTTTCACCAGCGGCTTCTCGCTCCACGGCGAAGCGCGGTGGATGAAGTTGGCCAGCGCCTCTTTGCCCGAACCGCTCTCACCACGGATCAGCACCGGCACCCGGATTCCCGCCACGCGCTCCACTGTCCGCCGGATGCGCTGCATTTCATCGGTAACACCGAAAAGGACGTCCGGCGAAAGCGTGTCGGCAGCGGCAATCAGCTGTTGCGTCTTGGCCACAGTGTGGAGACCCTATCGGCTCCTGTCCCAATTCTTTGCACTTATTGAGCCACGGCGCGAGCAACCGTTCAAGGAAGAAGTATGTCCTTTGGTTTCAATCAACTAATACGCGGGGCGGCTTCGTCTTCCTCCGCGTCCCCCTGTGAAATGCAATTCCTATTGTGAAAATGTTTTCTTCTTCTTGTGAGGATGGCTTTCAAGAAACGAAGGCGCAGCCGATGCGCTGCGTGGCGCCGTCGTTCTGCTCATACACTTTGCGGAGGTTGACTTTGACCGGCGGCAGAATCGGGACGTGCAAGACCGCCTGGAAACTCACCGGGATGTTGTTCTGCGATTCAATGTGCAGGGCCACGCCGCCGTAACTCAAGTCCACCACGCGGGCGTTGCGGTTGGGCTCGTTGCCGAGCACGGCGTAGGCCCGCGTGCCGACCAGGGAGACACGTTCCCATTTGCGCGCTTCCGACCACGATGCCGGAGCAGCTGCCGCTGGTTGCGCCGCGGAACTGCCGGCGGCCGCCGCGGCCACACGTGGAGGCGCGGGCGAACGGGACGGCATCGGCTCCGGCGCAGGCGCGGGACGGTTGAGCACTTCGGCGGCGGCGCGCAGGGGCGAGGCCGGCGGTTCCATTTCCACCACGCGGGGGGCGGGATTGCGGGTGGCGTTCTTCAGTTGATAGAGGCGCTCATCGGCCAGGCGCACCAGCGCATCCTTCTGGTCCGCGTCTTCCGGGAATACGGCCACGCCGAAATCGAGGGCCAGCGGCACATCCAGCTTCATGGGCAGCGTAGCGGCCTCGTAACTGGCGCGCAGACGGCGCGCCAGCGCGGTGGCCTGTTCGGGATCGGCCTGCGGCAGCAGCAGCGCGAACTCGTCCCCGCCGATGCGGAAAGCGTAGTCGGAAGTTCGCAGCGTCTTGCGCAGGGTGGACGCGGCCGCTTGCAGGGCCTGATCACCGGCCAGGTGGCCGTAACGGTCGTTCACGTCCTTGAAGCGGTGCAGGTCCATGATGACCAGCGCCAGGTGCTGGCCGTAACGCTTGGAGCGGTTCAGTTCCTTGGCGAAGTATTCTTCGAAGAGGCGCCGGTTGTAGAGCCCGGTGAGCGCGTCGGTGGCCGCGTTGATCTGCAGCTTCTTCAGCTCTTCGTACTCCATCAGAATGGGCATGCGCAGGTGATTCATGCCCGCGAGCACGTCCACCATGATGGTCTTCAGCGAAAGCGGACGGCCCAGGCTGCCCGCCAGCTCCTGACGCCGCGCCAAAATCTGCTCCCAGCATTCCAGGCTCAGCGTGTCGGTGAGCTCCACCTGCGCCATGGACTTGAAGAACTTCTGGAGGAATTGTCCGCGAACCGGGCGGTCCACGTTCTCCAGGGTTTCAATCAAGAGGTCCAGAAAGGAGTCTTCCGCACTGGCACCTTGACGACCGCCATTGGGGATCAATTGGGCCGGCTGATTCACTCACTCCCCGTGTTTGCGGCGCATGCGTTCAATTTCAGACAGACTCGTCCGAGCATACACCAATCAGCTTGATTTGAGCAATAATCGGGCCAACCACTGGCAGGCTTCCCAACGGGACGGAAATCAATCATTTCGGAGGGGTTGCGGTAAGGCCTGGTCTGCCGAGTTCTAGACTTTGCCTGTCATTGAACACGGAAAGCGATTTCACTTTTTTCCCACTCCGATTCTTGCCCTACATTCAGTCAATCGGCCGCGTAAACTCAACGCCCAGGAGAGTTACGTCTCCCGCAGGCTCCACCCGGCGCACCCGGGCCTGGATGGGTGGCGTTGCCGTTGGAACCAGACCGGAATGAGCGGGCGGGGGCGCCGGAATCGTGAGAGAGATAAGCTCATTCATTCGCAGGATCCGGGAACAGGCTAGATACGCGCCGCCGGAGCTAATGTCCAGAGTCTTGGCAAGTTCCACGAACTCCTCGCCGCGGGAGTTGCTGGCCCGAATAAACATGGGCATCTGAAGATGAAGACGAGGGCTGCGGCGACGATCCGCGGCCCCAAGCAAAGGGCTTGAGATTTGAGCGCTCACAAAGGTCCCCCTCAGAACCTTCGTCCTAGTACCGCTAACACCCCGCAATTAGGATGCAACGCCATCTAATGTTCCGCGGTGTTTTTCAAAATAAAGATACTTAAGCACTTAAGTGATTGACTGGGATGGCTCGAACGGCCCGCAGTCTAGTCCTATGGCCCTCACTTTTCAACAAATGTGCAAACTAGAACCTATTTCCCATTGACAGCGAGGGGAGCGATTGAGACCATTGTGGACAGCCCAACCTTTTTCGCTGCCGTGGGTTGGTCCTGGGTTTTATCTGCAACTTTGTTCCACAGGAGGCGGGGGGGTCTTGGACAACATGACCACGGCCGAAGCCACGGCTGCTCTCCCCGTTTCGTTGATCCAGGGACTGCTGGATATCGTGGACCGCCCGGTCCTGTTCGCCGAGCGTGGCGGCAGGGTCTTGGTGGCCAACCAGCGCGCCCAGCAGTGCATGGAGTTCCACGGCTTTCACGCCAAGAGCGTCAACATATTTCGAGATCTGCTGCGCTTGGAACCACGCTCCGTGCTCGGGCAGTTGGAAAGCGGAGAACAGGAAGTCCTCCTGCCGATGGAATGCCAGGATGGGCGCGGCTTGGCGCGCATCAGTTGGCTGCCGGAACAGGACTGGCTCGTGGTGGCCATCCAGGACGTGAGCGGCCAGCCCTCCACCGAGAGCCCGGAAGTGAAGCAGACCATGCAGGAGTTGCTCCAGGAACGGGAGATTACCTATCGCAATCTGCTGGCGGCCTACCTGCGCTTGCAGGAGGTGAACCGCCAGAAGACGCTCTTCCTGGCTTCGGCCGCCCATGAACTGAAGACGCCGCTGGCGGTGATGAAGGGCTACTACGATCTCCTGCTCTCGAACTCGCTGGGCAAGCTCACCCAGAAGCAGCACGAGATCCTGGAAGAGTCGAAAGAAAGTTGCGAGCGTCTGGTCCGCCTGGTCTCCATGTTCCTGAACTACTCCGCCCTGGAGAGCGGCAAACTGGTGCTGCATCTGCATCAGAATGACCTGCGCGACTGCATCACGGAAGTCTCCACCCGCTGGCACGATGCTTTCCAACGCAAGAATGTGCGCCTGGAAACGCGGCTGGACAGTCGTCTGATGCCGCTGAAGTTCGACTACCAGAAGGTGCTGCAGATTGTCGCCAACCTGCTGGATAATTCGCTGAAGCACACACCCGGGGGCGGCACCGTGGTGGTCACCGCGGAGCCGCACTTCTGGGAGCGCCGGGTCGCCCCGGCCGTGCCTTCCGCGGAGCGCCGCCAAGAAACGGGCGACGGGTTCAACAGCGTGCTGGTCTCCGTCTCCGATTCCGGCCCGGGCATCGCCCCGGAGTTTCATCAGGAGATTTTCGAGGACTTCGTGCGCGTGGACCGTTCTTCTTCGGGCATGGGCCTGGGACTGGCCATTGCCAAGCGGCTGGTGAACGCGCATCGTGGCAAAATCTGGGTGGACAGCGAAACAGGGCGCGGCTCGACCTTTGCGTTCTTGCTGCCGCTCAATGGCCAATAACCGGCCGGGCGCGGCATCGGAGGACAAGACAAACTTGATGACGGAAAAAGACAGAATCCTGGTGGTGGACGACGAGCCCAGCATCCGCAAGTACCTGCAGACGCTGCTCCAGATCGACGGCCACGAAGTCACCACGGTGACCTCCGGCGGCCAGGCCCTCGAGCACATCAGCCAGGGCGAGCGCCCCGACCTGATCATCCTGGACGTGCTCATGCCGGAGATGGACGGGGTGGAGACCCTGCGCCAGCTCATGCAGATGGACCGCACCCTCAACGTCATCATGCTCTCCTGCTCCAACGAAGTGGGCACCGTGGTGGAAGCCATCCGGCTGGGGGCCACCGACTACCTCACCAAGCCCTTCGAAAAGTCCGAACTCGACGCGGCCATGCTGAAGTGCCAGCAGAAACGCGAGCTGCGGGCTGAGAACGAGGCGCTGCGCGAATACTGCGAGCACCTCACCGAGGACCTGAGCTTCCTGGCGGCCAGCCCGCAGATGGTCAAGATCCGCCAGCAGATCCTGCAAATCGCGCCGGTGGACGTGCCCGTGTTCATCCAGGGCGAGAGCGGGGTGGGCAAGGAAGTGGTGGCGCGTATGGTGCACATGCGCTCGCCGCGGGCGCATCAGGCCTTCATCAAGGTCAACTGCGCGGCGCTGCCCAATGAACTGCTGGAGTCGGAGCTGTTCGGTTACGAGCAGGGCGCCTTCACCGGCGCGCTCCGCGCCAAGCCCGGCAAGTTCGAAATGGCCAACAAGGGCACCATCTTCCTCGACGAAATCGCGGAAATGAACCCGGCGCTGCAGGCCAAGCTGCTGCACGTGCTCCAGGACCACCAGTTCTCGCGGCTGGGCGGCCGCGGCCTGGTGCACTGCGACGTCCGCGTACTGGCCGCCACCAACATCAACGTGCGCGAGGCCATCTCCTCCGGCCGCTTCCGCGAGGACCTCTACTACCGGCTCAACGTCTTCTCCATCCACGTCCCCCCGTTGCGCGAGCGGGCCCGGGAAATCCCGCTGCTGTTCCGCCACTTCCTGGACAAGTACAGCGAGAAGTACAAGAAGACCGCGCTCTCCCCCTCCGCGCATCTTCTGGAAGCGGCCATGCGCTACCCCTGGCCGGGGAACCTGCGCGAGCTCGAGAACTTCGTAAAACGCTACGTCATCCTCGAAGACGACGAAGGCAGCTTCCGGGAACTGCTGGAAATGGCCGCCACGCGCCAGCGCACCTCCCCCCGCGACGATCACGCCGCGCCCAGGGAGCAGGGGCTCAAGGCCCTGGTCCGCAGCCTGAAGGATGAAGCGGAGATGGAAGCCATCGCCGACGCGCTGGAGAAAACCAACTGGAGCCGCAAAGAAGCGGCCCGCATGCTGGGGATCAGCTACAAAGCCCTCTTGTACAAGATGCGCCAGTTCAAGTTGGACGGTGGCGGGCGGGCCGCCCGAGCCCCGGCCCCGGCTTCGGCCAGTCCGGTACTAAAACCATGACTGTGAAATGTCTTGCGGTTTCGGGGACATGGGCAGCGGCTTTCGGGTTTGCAGTTGTGGGCTTTTGATGTAGGATGGCCGCCGAATACGGGCCCGGGGAGAACGGAGGGGGCCCAACAAACAGATGCACGGGCAGTTACCGGCCCTGACTAAAGGGGGCTCCTTTCCCGCAATCGGTCACAGAGGTCCCGCGCTTTTGGCAAGGGGATTGCACTTTAATAACCCAGACGACGCCTCCCCGCGAGTTTCCGAGTGGGTGTTGCCGGGTTGGAAAGGGATGCAGTGAGCCATGAGTGAGCGCCGAAACGCTCGGAGGTATGAACTTTCGCTCCCGGTGGTGGTTCGGGGAGCGCAGCAGGCCACGCCCGATCCCCGCAACGGCAAGACCCGCGACATCTCCACGCGGGGCGTTTATTTCACCATTGACGAAGACATGGCTCCCGGTTCGGAACTGGACTTTACCCTGACCCTGCCGGCGGAGATCACTCGCGGCACCGAGGTCTTTGTCCGCGCCCACGGCAAGGTGGTGCGCATCGAGAAGAAGCAGGAAGATGGCTCGACGCGCATGGGCGTGGCCGCGGTGATCGAGAAGTACGACATCATCCGCACCGAACAGGCCGCCAGCTGATCCTGCTTCCGCCTGTCCTCCACGAATGAACGTGACCGTGCCGCAATCGGGCCCTCCTCTCCGCCCCGCAGTGGCGGCAGCGCCGCCCAGGGCGGAGCGGCCGGCTCGCGCCCACTGGTTTCTCCTCCTGTTTGTCGGCGCCTTCCTCTGCATCGGCATCACTCAGGGCGAGCACCACTTTTTCATCGATGAGCAGCGTCATGCCTTCACGGGCGTCTTTTTCCGCGACGCCTATGTCGATCAGCCCTTCGAGAACCCGCGCCGGTATGCGCTGGACTACTTCGCCAAGTACCCGGCCCTGGGGCTGGCCCACTGGCCCCCGCTCTTTCACATGGTGGAAGGGCTGTTTTTCCTGGTGTTCGGCATCTCCGTGCTGACCAGCCGCCTGGTCATCGTCGCGTATGCCCTGGTGGGCGTCTATTTCTGGTACCGCCTCGCGGAGAAGCACGGCCCGCGGCGGCGGGCCTTGCTCTCGATGCTGATTTTTCCGCTGGTGCCGTACATCCTGTTGTACGAGCGCGTGGTGATGCTGGAAATCCCGCTGCTTACCATGTGTATCGTCACTTTGTACTACTGGCATACGTTCCTGGAAACCAACCGCTCGCCGCACTTGTGGGCGGTGGCTCTGCTTTCCGCGGCTGCGCTGCTCACCTCGCAGAAGGCTGTTTTCTTGGTGGTGTTCATCCTGATTCACTTCCTGGTGGAACGACGCTTCCGCCTGTTGCTGCGCTGGGACCTGTGGCTGGCGCTGCTGGTCACCGTCCCGGTGGTTTACCTCTGGTATAGCTTCAGCTTCCGGGCCATGGCCCTGACGGTCGAGCGCGTCACCGGAGATTCGCCTCGCCAGTCCCTTCAGTACCTGCAATACCTGATCTATCCCTACCTCCTGCCAAGGCAGTTGGGCGGCCTGCTGACCATCCTGGGGGTGGCCGGGCTCCTGTGGGCCATGGCCCGCGCGGCGCGCAGGTACACCTTCTTCATCGTGTGGGTCTTCGCCACCTACCTCTGCTTCACGTTGATCCAGGAAAAAGACCTGCGCCACACCATGATCTGGATTCCCGCGTTCGTCTATTTTGCGGTGTATGCCATCGAGGAGCTGTGCCAGCGTCGCCGCTGGGCTCTGCTGTTGTGCGGGGCGCTGGTCTTGAAGGTGATCTGGGGAGCGTGGCACTACGACCGGCCGCGTTTCGGGGGCATGGAGGAAGTGGCCCGCTATGTCCTGGCTAGGCCGGAATCCGACGTCATTTACTATCAGGGTCCGATGAACGGGAACTTCATCTTCTTTGCCCGGGCCCTGGATCCGGAGAAGAAACGCGTCATCGCGCGGGAGAAACAGGTAGCCGTTACGCGCATCAACCGCGCCTTCGGCACGCGCCAGGTGCTGACCAACACGGACGAGGTGATCCACTTTTTCCGCACCTGGGGCATCCGCTATGCCGTCATCGAGAACGTGGACTTCGGCCCCGACCTTTCCTTGATGCGCCAGACGCTGGCCAAGGGCCCCTTCGTGGTGGACCGGGAGTTCCCCATCTGGACCAATCGCACGCAGTGGCTGGGGCGGAAGGCGACGGTGTACCGGTTCACCGAAGACCTGCGGCGCACGGAAGGGGAGGTCTCCGTCCCCATGATGACGCTGACCAACGACATCGAGATCCGCCTTTCGCAGCTGGCCGGCAAGCCGTGGCCGCCGAAGAATTGAAGCCCCCCACCAGCTTCCCCCGCTTCCGCATACCCGCGATGGCATAATCCAGGATTCCCGGCGGGCCGGCCCACACGATGAGCGCGCTGTTCGATCACCGGACGGTTTTCTTCACGGCGCTGGGCTACCCGATGAGCTACCTGGAGTTCTTCGGGACGGTGCTGACGCTGTGGTCGGTGTGGCTCCTGGCGCGCAACCGCATCCTGAACTGGCCGGTGGGCATCGCGGGCGTAACGCTCTTCGCGGTGCTCTTCTACCAGATTCGCCTCTACTCCGACTTCGCCGAGAATATCTACTTCCTGCTGATGAGCATCTACGGCTGGTGGCGGTGGCTGCACCCGGCCACCGCCGCCGAAGCCGCCGCGCCGCGCGAACTGCGCATCACGCGCAACTCGCCACGCGCCAACGCCGCTTGGGCCGCGGGTATCGCCGCCGCCAGCCTGCTGCTGGGCTTCGTGATGACGCGCATCCACCTGCTGGCGCCGCGCCTCTTCCCGGAACCCGCCGCCCTGCCCTTCCTCGACGCCTGGACCACGGTGATGAGCCTGGCGGCCATGGCGTTGCAAACCCGCAGGAAGATTGAGAACTGGGTGCTGTGGATCCTCGTCGATGTACTGGCCGTAGGCATCTACTTCTTCAAAGGAGTGAAACTGGTCGCCCTGCTCTTCCTCATTTTCCTGGGGCTGGCCACGCATGGGTTCTTGCTCTGGCGCCGGGCCTTGCGAAGCGAAACTAGGTAATCTGCGGATCAGCTCCGCGCCTGGCGGATCTCTTTGCGGTAGTCGGGAGCTTCAATTTGCACGGTGCGGCACATTTCGTACAGCCGCGAGCGGATGCGATGCCCCACGCGGTCGGCCAGCGCGTCCTCCACGCGCACCGAGGCTACCCCCTGCCCGCTGGGCAACCGCGGGGAGCGAGGGGTGGCCACGACGGAGCCTGCCGTGTCGAGGTAGTTGGTGGTGATCAGCGTGACGCGCTTTTCGTTGTAGCGCGTGGTCAGGATGTGGCCCACGGTTTCCAGGGCCCAATCAGAGGGCTTGCTGGCGCCCAGGTCGTCGAGCAGCACCACCTCGGCGCGCAGCACCGGCTCGAGCACGCTCATCTCGGTGGCCTGGTTCGCGGGGTTGTAGCTGTCCTGGATTTGCTTGAGCAGCTCGCGGTAGTCGTAGAAGAGCCCGGTGTGGCCGCGTTCGATGAGCGCCCGCAGCGCGGCCACGGCCAGATGCGTTTTGCCCGTGCCGCACGGGCCCATCAGCAACAGACCGCACTCGCCCGCCAGCGGATAATCCCGCGCCAGCGCCTGGGTCACCAGACGCGCCTGCTTCAGACTGGCGTCCCAAGCCTCGCCTTCGGGGCCGTGGGGATGGCCGGCGTAGTTGTCCACTTCGAAGTTATCGAAATCGCAAGCAGTGTAACGCCGGGGGATGCGCGCGGCGGCCAGCAGGCGTTCGTCGCGCCCTTCGTCGGTGCAATCGCACAGCGCGGCTTCGCGCAGGGCCACCGGCGCGTAGCGCGGAGGGGATTGCGGCTCCACCATCGGCGCAAAGCCGCCGGCCATGTCCACCGTTACCCAGCCTGTACCGCCGCACTTGGGACAATCCGCCCGCGCCATCATTTCAGCTTATGCGCCGGACCTGTCCGGCGCAAGCGGTCGGCCTGTGGAAGAAAAGTGGAGGCTGTGGAAGCGGGAGCAAACGGCCCAAGGGAGCTACTTGTCCATGCGAATGACGTTGGGGCGAGGGACGCGCACCAGCGCGTCCTTCTTGCGTTCGGCGGTCAGGCCGAGGTTGCGCGCCAGGTCCTGCTGGACATAGCGGATGAACTCCTCCATCTGGCGCTCCATTTCGATCATGCGCTCGCGCATGTGCAGGATGATCTCGATACCGGCGAGGTTCACGCCGAGTTCGCGGGTGAGGTTGAGCACCACTTCGAGCCGCTCCAGGTCGGCGTCGGTGTACAGCCGCGTGTTGCCCTGCGAACGCGAGGGGCGCAGCAGGCCTTCGCGTTCGTAGAGTCGCAGGGTTTGCGGGTGGATCTTGTAGAGGTCGGCCACGGCGCCGATGGTGTAGCCGGCCTTTACGCGTTTCTTGCGGCCTCGGGGACTCATGACCAGGTTTCGGTTGGGCGCAGCAAGCAGCGCCCCTACACGCGTGCGCGGTTGAACAAGTCGCGGCGCGGGTCCTCCGGCGCCAGGCGGGTCAACTCGCGCAGCAGGTCTTTGATGCGCTCGTCGTTGGGGCGCGGCACCACCACCTGCACTTCAATGTACTGGTCGCCGCGCGCCTGCGGATTCTTGGCCGTGGGCGCGCCCTTTTCGCGCAGGCGGAACTTCTGCCCGCTGTTGGTGCCCGGCGGGATCTTCAACTGGGCGCGGCCGTCAATGGTAGGGACCTCGATCTTTGCGCCCAGGGCCGCCTCGGTGACCGTGACCGGGATGCGCGTGTAGATGTCGTCGCCGTGGCGCTCGAAGAATCCGTGGTCCTGCACCTTCAGGATGATGTAGAGGTCGCCGGGCGGTCCGCCCAGCGTGCCGGCATTGCCGCGCGCGGCCACGCGCACCCGCGAACCCGTGTGGGCGCCCGGCGGGATGCGCACCTTGATGGTCTCCGAGCGACGGATGCGTCCGTCTCCGGCACAATGCCGGCAGATGGTGCGCAGCTTGCCCGTCCCCGCGCAGCGCGAGCAAGTCACATTGAAACGCAGTTTCCCGGTGGTTTGCGCGGTGCGGCCGCTGCCGGCGCAGGCCGGGCAGGCCTGTGTCGCACCACCGCCCACCGCGCCCGTGCCCTTGCACTCCACGCAGCTGTCCATGCGCAGGATGCTGATGGACTTCTCGGCGCCGCGCACGGCCTCGGCGAACGTGATCTCCACCTGGTATTCGAGGTCGGTGCCCGGCTGCGCCTGAGTGGCCGCTTCCTCCACGTTCATCCCGCGGAAGAACTGGCTGAACAGGTCCTTGAAGCTGGTACCCGCGCCGGCCCCCCCCATCCCCGCGCCCCCGAAATCGAAACCGCCGAAGTCCACGTTGACGTCCCCGCCTCCGCCGCCGGAGGGGCTCCCGCCGCTCTCATAGAAACCGAACTGGTCGTACATCTGGCGCTTCTTGGAATCGGAGAGCACGTCGTAGGCTTCCTGGATTTGCTTGAAGCGCTCTTCCGCGGACTTGTCACCGGGATTCAGGTCCGGGTGATACTTGCGGGCCAGGCGGCGATAGGCCTGGCGGATGTCCTTGACGGTGGACTTCTTCGCGACTCCCAGGACTTCGTAATAGTCGGTCTTGGTGGCGGTTCCCATGCTCAACCGTTCACAACTTGGCCCAGCGGGCGTTCCATTCCGCAATCTCCGCGTGTTCGCGCGCCACTTCCTCCCGGCGCTGGCGCTCGGCTTCCGACCGGGCGCCCAGGCTGGCTTCCTTCTGATTGGCGCGGGCGATCCAGCGGTCAATCAGCGCGATCTTCTGCGCCACGGAAGCGGGATCGGAGCGGAAGCGCAAGGCCGCGCCGCTCACGTCCACCGAGCGCGGCGGAAAGTCCGGCGGGAAGTCCCGCTGCAAGTCATAGAAGAAGCGCTTCCAGTCCGCGCTGGGCGGCTCGGAAAGAGCCGCCTGCACCAGAAAAACGTCCTCGCGGGCCTTCTGAACGGCCTGCGGCGGCCCGACGCGGCGGATGCCGTTCGCCGTTGCCGTGGCGGTTTGGCTGGCTGCTTCCATGACTCAGAACCCAGAACGCTGAACGCTGAACAAGAGAACCAGGGGCTGAGCCTTCAGCCGCCAGCTTTTCCACACCCTTTCAGCATGGACCTTGGTGGAAAGCTGACCGCTGACCGCTGACCGCTCATGTTCTGAGTTCATAGTTCTAGGTTCCTCAGTTGGGCTTTTTCGTGTCGTCCACGTCCACGTACTCGGCGTCGATCACGTCGCTGGCCGGGGCGGCGCCTGGAGCGGCTCCGGCGGCCGCGCCACCGGCGGCGGCCCCGGAAGGGGCGCCCGCGGCCCCGCCGCTGCGATAGAGCACCTCAGCCACGCGGTGGGAGGCGCGCATGAGCGCGTCGGTCGCCGAAGTGATTTTCTCCACCCCGCCTTCGGCCAAGGCCGTCTTACAGCCCAGAACGGCGTCCTCAACCGCCTTGGTGTCGGCCTCCGAGAGTTTCTCGCGGTTCTCCTTAAGCAGCTTCTCGGTCTGATAGACCAGAGAGTCGCAGCGGTTGCGTGCTTCGATTTCCGCCAGGCGCTTGCGGTCCTCCTCGGTGTGGGACTCGGCTTCGCGGCGCATCCGTTCGGTCTCGTCCTTGCTCAGGCCGGTGGAGGCGGTGATGGTGATCTTCTGCTCCTTGTTGGTGGCCATGTCCTTGGCCGACACGTTGAGGATGCCGTTGGCGTCGATGTCGAAGGTGACTTCGATCTGCGGGACGCCGCGGGGCGCCGGGGGGATGCCCACCAGATGGAACTTGCCGAGGGTGCGGTTGTCGCGGGAAAGCGGCCGCTCGCCCTGCAACACGTGGATCTCCACCGACGTCTGGTTGTCCGCCGCGGTGGAGAAGATCTCCGACTTGCGCGTGGGAATGGTCGTGTTGCGGGTGATCAGCGAGGTCATCACCCCACCGAGCGTCTCCACGCCCAGCGAAAGCGGGGTAACATCGAGCAGCAGGATGTCTTTCACTTCGCCGCCCAGCACGCCGCCCTGAATGGCCGCGCCCACGGCCACCACTTCGTCCGGGTTCACGCCCTTGTGCGGCTCCTTGCCGCCGAAGAGCTCCTTCACGATCTGGTGCACGCGGGGGGTGCGCGTCGAGCCCCCCACCAGCACGACCTCGTCGATCTTCTCGTAGGTCAAGCCGGCGTCCTGCATGGCTTGCTTCACCGGGCCTACCGTGCGCTGGAGAATGTCCTCCATCAGTTGCTCGAGTTTCGAGCGGGTCAGCTTGAGTTGCAGGTGCTTGGGGCCGGAGGCGTCGGCGGTGATGAAGGGCAGGTTGATCTCCGTCTCGTTCAACTGGGAGAGCTCGCACTTGGCCTTTTCCGCCGCGTCTTTCAGGCGCTGGATGGCCATGCGGTCTTTGGAGAGGTCAATGCCGCTCTCCTTCTTGAACTCGACCACCAGCCACTCCATCACCTTCTGGTCGATATCGTCGCCGCCCAGGTGGGTGTCGCCCGCGGTGGATTTAACTTCCACCACGCCCTCGCCCACTTCCAGGATGGAAATGTCAAAGGTGCCGCCGCCCAGGTCGTAAACCGCGATGGTCTCGTCCTTCTTCTTGTCCAGCCCGTAGGCCAGGGCCGCGGCCGTGGGTTCGTTGATGATGCGCATCACCTCGAGCCCGGCGACTTCGCCGGCGACTTTGGTGGCCTGCCGCTGGCTGTCGTTGAAGTAGGCCGGGACGGTGATCACCGCCTTGGTCACCTTCTCCCCCAGAAAGTCCTCCGCGGCGCTCTTCAGCTTTTGCAGCACCATGGCGGAGATTTCCGGCGGGCTGTACTTCTTGTCGAAAATCTCCACGCGGGCGTCGTCGTTCTGTCCACGCACCAGCTTATAAGGGACCCGCTTGGATTCTTCCCCGGCCTCGTCGTAGCGCTTGCCCATGAAGCGCTTGATCGAGTACACCGTGTTCTCCGGATTGGTCACCGCTTGCCGTTTGGCCACCTGGCCTACCAGCCGCTCCCCGGACTTGGTGAGCCCCACTACCGATGGCGTGGTCCGCGCCCCTTCCTGGTTGGGGATAACCGTCGGCTCCCCGCCCTGCATCACGGCCACCACCGAGTTGGTGGTTCCCAGGTCAATGCCGATGATTTTGCTCATCTCGTAGCCTCCCCGGCCATGCCCCTGTTTCCTCCGGAATCAGAACGAAGGGGGAGTTTATAGCAGGTTGAGTGTGTTTTTGTCAAGAATATAGTAACATGTTTGGTTACAATAGCTTCAGGCCATCATTGCCCTGTGGCCTGCGGACTCATCATCTCGCCAGTGCAAAGTGTTTGCCTTGCGCGTGACTCCGCGTGCCATGATTGCATCTTACTTTTTCAGTGCACGCTGGTTGGGCCGGCGCTGCATTCAGGTAGAATGGTCGCGGGCTAGAACTTCCGTTGACCGGGGGCAGCGTTGCGCATAGTGAGCGGTAACAAACTTTCTACTCGCCGAACCCTGCCAGGGGCCCTGGCGGGCTTCCTGTCCCTGTCTCTCTGTTGGGCGGCTTCGGCGCAGACGGGCGCCGGTAAAGCTGCCCCGGCCAAGAGCGCGGCTCGCAAGGGCGCCTCGTCTTCGAGCAAGGAGCCTGTCAAAACCACCGGCTCGCGCACGGCGCCCATCACCATGGAAGTGTTCAGCGATTTCCAGTGCCCAGCATGCCAGCAGCTCTTCTTTGGCGCCCTCAAGCCGCTGATGAACGACTATGTGCACACCGGCAAGGTGCTCCTGGTGCACCGCGACAATCCCCTGGCCATGCATCCCTTCGCGCGCGACGCCGCCCGCTGGGCCAACGCCGCCGCGCAACTCGGCAAGTTTGAGAAGGCTTGCGAGGCCATCTACGCCTCGCAGGCCGCCTGGACCGCGGACAAGACCAAGCTCGAGCAGGCCTTGGCCCAGGTGCTCACGCCCGCGGAGATGAACCAGGCGCGGGCTTCGCTGTTGAGCCCGGTGATCGAGGCCTCCATTGATAATGACCTGCGCTTGGGCCAGCGCGTCCCGGTCACCTCCACGCCCACCGTCGTCCTGACGCACAAGGGCCAGAAGGTGCCGCTGCCCGCGGGGATCAACTATCCGCTCTTGCGGCGCGTGCTCGACCAAATGCTGGCCGGCAAGTAGGCTGTGTGAAGTCACCTCCGCTCATCCGCGCGTTGCTGCTCGTGGGACGGCTGGCTCTCGCCGGCGTCCTGCTCTACGCGGTGTACGCCAAGCTCGACAACCCCGCCGGGACCTTTGCTTCTTTCGACCCATTCCGCTGGCAATTGGCCGTCGCCGCTTTCGGCATCGCCATCGCCCAGTATCAGGTGCTGCCCGTGGGCGTTACCGAAACGGCGGCCTACGTGGTCATGGGCGTCGAGTTCCTCCTGGGCCTGTGGCTCATCACCGGAGCGGGCCTGCGCTGGGCGGCCGCCGCCGCCAGTTCTCTTTTGGCGTTTTTCTTCGTCTTGATGACCCGCGCCTACCTGCTCGGCCTGAACATTGATTGCGGCTGTTTCGGCCCGGGGGATCGTCTGGGACCCCTGTCGCTGGCCCGGGATGCGGCCCTGCTGGCGCTGGCCTTGCTGGTGTCGGCCTTCGCCTTTCGCCAGGCTGGCCGGACAATGCCTGCGCGCGCCGCCGCCGAACCCCATCCGGCCCCGGCGCCAACCCCGTAGGCCGAAGACGCTCCGCGACGGCATGGGCGGTGGAATCGCCGGGCTTCCAGGATTGTTTTTTTTGGGCAGCGTTCCGCTCCACTCCGAGCGGCTGATTCCTATGAAGACCCTCGACGAATATCTGGCGCTGGCTGGACAGGCCCACGGCCACTTGTGCGCCGGCCAGGTGCTGGGCGTCCGCCTGGCCATACTGGGGTTGCGCGAACTGGGCATCGAAGACCCGGTGGAGGAGCGCAAGCGCCTGCTCACCTACGTCGAAATTGACCGCTGCGCTACCGACGCCATTGCCCTGGTCACCGGCTGCCGGCTGGGCAAGCGCGCGCTGAAGTTCTTCGACTGGGGCAAGATGGCCGCCACCTTCGTGGATCTCCAGTCCGGGCGCGCGGTGCGCATCGCCGCCAGGGAATCCTCGAAACAAAAAGCCCGCAGCCTGTTCCCCAAACTGCCGAAGGAGGCGGGCCAGCAGCAGGCCTACCGCGTGATGTCCGACGAAGAGCTCTTCGACCGGCAATGGGTGCGCGTCGAAGTGCGCCCCCAGGACCTGCCCGGGTACAAAGGCCCGCGCGTCACGTGCTCGCGGTGCGGCGAAACGGTGCAGTTCCAGCGGGAAGTGCAGCGCGAGGGAGGCGCCATTTGCCGGGCCTGCGCCGGGGAAGGCTACTTCTCTCCCATCACATAGATAAGAAATCAGATACGAAACCGCGAATAAAAAGCTTGACAATCATTCTGCATTTCCACCATAATAGAATTATGAAATCACCCAAGCTCAACGTTCCCCGCTTGGCCCTGCGCCTGGCCGCACTGGGTGCCGAAGCCCGTCTGCATATCCTCCGCCTGCTGTTGGCCGCGCATCCGCAAGGCCTGGTCGTGGGCGAGATTCAATCTGAACTGCGCATACCCGGGTCCACCCTTTCCCACCACTTGGAGAAACTCCGGCACGTGGACCTGGTAACCGTGCAGCGCGAGCACCAGTTTCTCCGCTACGCCGCCAATGCCGTCGCGCTGCGCGAAATCCTGAACTTTCTCTACGAGGAGTGCTGCACTCGCAGCAGCGCCGTGGAGCCGCAATCGCTGGTGCAACTGGCGCAACCAGCTTCCGCAATAACCCCCAATCAGGAGATGAGCAGATGAACCCAATCCAGGTGAAAGAAGTGGTCAAAGAGAAATACGGCAAGGCCGCGCAGCAGGCCGCCGAAGGGGGACGGGCAACCTGCGGGCCCTCGGGATCGTGCGGTTGCGCCGATCCCGTTACCCGGGACCTCTACGCGGAGGGCCAGGTAGCCGGCTTGCCCGGCGCGGCCGTGCAGGCGTCGCTGGGCTGCGGCAATCCCACGGCCCTCGCCGAGCTCCGCCCAGGCGAAGCCGTGCTGGACCTGGGTTCCGGTGGCGGCATTGACGTGCTGCTTTCGGCGCGCCGCGTGGGCCCCACGGGCAAAGCCTACGGGCTGGACATGACCGACGAGATGCTGGCGCTGGCGCGCGAGAACCAGCTCCAAAGCGGACTCACCAACGTAGAGTTCCTGAAGGGCGAGATCGAGAACATCCCGCTGGCCGACCATTCGGTGGACGTCATCATCTCGAACTGCGTCATCAACCTCTCTGCGGACAAGGACCGCGTGCTGCGCGAAGCCTTCCGCGTGCTCAAGCCCGGCGGGCGCTTCGCCGTCAGCGACGTGGTGGTGCGCGGCGAAGTCCCGGCGGAAATTCGCCGCAATGTCGAGTTGTGGGTGGGGTGCGTGGCGGGCGCGCTGAGCGAGGACGACTACCGCGCCAAACTGGCCCGCGCGGGCTTCGATGCCGTGGAAGTCGAAGCGACCCGCGTGTACAAAGTGGACGACGCGCGCGAGTTCCTCGCCTCCAGCGGCCTCGACCCCGACGCCATCGCCCCGCACGTGGACGGCAAGTTCATCAGCGCCTTCGTCCGCGCCCGCAAACCGGCGAAGGCCCAGCAGGAAGCGAAGGCCGCCTGCTGCGCCCCCACTTGTTGCAATTGAGATTTCTTCCCCGGGGGGATTTCCTATGAGGAAGCCCAATAAACGGGATTCAAATCTCGACGAGGGTGTATTAGACTTGTGTGTGACATGAGTTTCCGCCCAGACATTATCGTCACGTCAGGCGATCCAGCCGAGGTATTCCTGGCCGTAGTGGCAAATCTAGGTGCGTTTCAACCGCAGGAATTCGACGCAGCCATGGGTCGATACCTCCAGGGAACCAATTGCCCTGTGGGCTTGGCTGTTAGCCCTGATCAAATGGTAGTTTATCGCAATCAGTATCGTCCCAGCCCGGAGCAAACCGTTGAGCGCATCGGTTCCTATGCAAACGACGTAGTAGAGTTTGCCATGGTTGGCCGATCGTTCGACAGCGAAGAACATTTCGCCTCCTTCGTTCAATCATGGTTGGAAAGCCTTGCGCTGAGCGGGGAAATCAATAGCGCTTCATCTGAGTTGCGCGAAGTGTTCGCCGCCCACGTCCTTCCTTACCTGACCGTAGGCCAGGTGCGGCCCACGGGCCCACGCGCCCCTGCTTTGAGACACCCTTAAATAGCGGGACATTTTCGTTGAAACACACTGGGTAGTCGAATGGGGCGCCCCGGCCAATTTGGGTATGCCCGACGCCCTCACACTGCTTGATCGAGCAAGGAACGGCGAGCTGCGGCTTCACATCCCAGCGATCTGCCTGCTGGAAGCGCGCGGAAGGTTAAGGGGAAAGTACCAAATCAGGCCGGAGGCTGACCGCGTGCGTCGGTATCTGAAATGGGCCAAGGCTCAAGGCATCATCGCCGAAGATGACGATTCCACTGTTCGTCGAACATTGGAAGGCATGGAGAATCGGATGAACGCAGACCTGAGGGATCTGTCCTCCAAACTCGACAGCCTGAAGCGAGAGCCGAACTTGGATGTGTTTCCCATGGATCAGGAGATGCTGGAAAAGGCGTTGCAGCTAACGAGTGAAGACTTGGCATTGAAACCCTTCGATCTCTCCATCCTCTCAGCTGTTTTGGCACGAGCCGCTCAACTGGGAAGGGACGGCCTCGCTGATTTGGCATTCTGCGCATTGAACAGCGACCTGCAGCCGTGGGACAAGACCCGGCAGCCGAAGAAGGCGTTGAAAGAGCTGTACGATCGAGCCCGCGTTTGGATCTTTGGTGATTATGTAATGCAGACCCCACCCCGTCCGAAGGGTTGGCCAGCCTAGTCCACGGACGTCTAGTGCAGGAAGTGCCGGACCCCGGTGAAGACCATAGCCAGGCCCAGCCGGTTGGCGGCCGTTATGACGTCGGCGTCGCGCACGCTGCCGCCGGGCTGAATCACGGCGGTGGCGCCGGCGCGCGCAGTTTCCTCGACGCCGTCCGGGAAAGGGAAAAAAGCGTCGCTGGCCACCACGCTGCCCGCCAGCGGCAGTTTCCCGGCGGCCGCCTTCATCACCGCGAGTTTCACCGAATCCACGCGGCTCATCTGCCCGGCGCCCACGCCCAGCGTCTGCCCCTCGCGGGCGAACACAATCGCATTCGACTTGACGTGCTTGCACACCTTCCAGCCGAAGAGCAGCGCGCGCAGCTCGGCGTCGGAAGGAGCGCGCTCGCTGACCACTTTCAGATCGGCGGCGTTCAGCCGGTGCGTGTCGGCGTCCTGCACCAGCACGCCCCCGGAGATGCGCTTCAGCTCCAGCGCGTCGGCCGGGCGGGTCGGAAGACCCGCCTCTGCCGCGGCCAACTCCATCCCTTCGCCGGCCTTCCGCTGGCTCAGCGCAAGCAGGCGCAGGTTCTTTTTGGCCGCGAGTTTCTCGAGCGCTGCGGCCTCGAAGCCCGGCGCAACGATGCATTCGACGAATAGCTTGCCGACCTCTTCCGCCGTTGCCGCGTCCAGCGGGCGGTTGAACGCGATCACCCCGCCGAAAGCGGACACCGTGTCACATTCATACGCGCGCAGGTAGGCGCTCACCAGCGAATCCTGCTCGGCCGTGCCGCACGGGTTGTTGTGTTTAACGATGACGCACGCTGGCCGGTCGAACTCATCCCCCAGCCGCCACGCCGCGTTCAGGTCCACCAGGTTGTTGTAGCTCAGCTCCTTGCCCTGGAGCTGCTTCGCTCCGGCCAGGCCAACGGCGGCGCGCCCCGCGGGGACGTACAGCGCCGCCTGCTGGTGCGGGTTCTCGCCGTAACGCATGGACTGGCGGCGCTCCAGGGCGACGTGCAGGCGCGCCGGCAGCGGCGCGGGCGCGCTCAACGACAGATCATTCCCGGCGGCGCTCAGCCGTTCCAGCTCCGTTGTGATCAGGCCGTCGTACCGCCCGGTAGCCGCAAACGCCTTGCGCGCCAGCTCCAACCGCGTGGCCAGGCTCAACGCGCGCGCGTTCGCCTTTAGCTCTTCGGCGATGCGCGCATAGTCGGCCGGGTCGGTGACCACGGCCACGCTCTCGAAGTTCTTCGCCGCTGACCGCACCATGGTCGGCCCGCCGATGTCTATGTTCTCAATCAGTTCGGCGGGGGTCAGATCGGCGCGGGCGGCGGTCGCTTCGAAGGGATAGAGGTTGACCACGACCAGGTCAATCGGCGCGATGCCGTGCTCCTTCGCCTGCTCGCGGTCTCCCGCTTCGCCCCGCCGGAAGAGAATCCCGCCGTGCACCTTGGGATGCAGCGTCTTCACCCGCCCGCCGAGCATCTCCGGCCAGCCGGTCAGCTCGGCCACGTCGCGCACCGCCACGCCGGAGTCGCGCAGTAGTTTGGCGGTGCCGCCGGTGGACACCAACTCGATGCCCAGCGCCGCCAGCGCGCGCGCAAACTCCACCACGCCCGTTTTGTCGAACACGCTCACCAGGGCCCGCTCCACCGCCGGCCGCGCCTCTTGCTTCTTCATCGCCGCCCCTTCTCCCGTTCCTGCGGCCATGAACGATGAGCCTCCTCTCCGCGGCCCGCTGCGGCCAAGCCGGGGCGCTGTCCAGCCAAAGTGTATCCCAGGCGTGAATGCAGTGGAAATCCGCCGGCCGTTCTGGGCGTGGAAAAACGCCTACCGGGGCAGGCGGTTCAACGCTACTTTGCCGTTGTTGATCACCACCAGGACGTCTTGCAGGGCCACGATGTCCGCCAGCGGGTCGCCCTCCACCACCACCAGGTCCGCTTCCAGCCCCGGCCGGATGGCCCCGGTGCGCGCGCTCACGCCGGCGCACTCCGCTGCGAGCGAAGTAGCCGCCTGGATGGCGTCCATGGGCGGCATGCCCAGGGCCACGAACTCGGCCACCTCGTGCGGCATGCGGCGGTTGCTGGCCGGGCCGTAGCCGGTGTCTGTGCCGGCGACAATCTTCACGCCCATCTTCCAGGCGCGCGCCGTGGCTTCACGCACCCGCGGCAGCATGTGCCGCCCGCGGATGGAAAGTCCGGCGTTGTCATAGTCGCCGCCCGGCTCGATCAGGTCGGCGACGGTGGCGATGGTCGGGTCGAGGCACGTGCCGCGCTGCTTCATCAGCGCCAGAGTGCTTTCGCTCAAGTAGGTGCCGTGCTCGATCACGGCCACGCCGGCGCGCACCGCGGCGGCGGCGCCCTCGTCTCCGTGGGCATGGGCGGCCACTCCCAGGCCGGCCTTGCGGGCCTCGTCCACGCCGGCGGCCAGCTCTTCGTCGGTGAAGGTGCGCTTGCGCGGATCGGTCTCTGGCAGCCCCGCGCGTTCCGTAGCCAGGATCTTGATGTGGTTCACTCCGCGCCCCGCGATGGCCCGCACCACCCGCCGCACGTTTTCCACCCCGCTCACTCCGCCGGCCAAGTCGCGGAGCTCCGGGAAGTTTACGAAGAGGTTTTCGTCCACTCGCGGCCGGACGTGATACCCCGCGGCCAGCACCTCGGGCAGGTCTGTGGCGCCGGCCCGGTGCAGGTCGCGCATGCCCGCGTCCACGAAGTGGGCCACGCCCATGCTGCGCGCCGTGGTCGCGCCGGAAGCCAGCGCGCGGCGAGCCGCGGGCAGGTCGTTCAGGTGAACGTGACCATCCACAAAACCAGGAAGCACCCAGCGCCCTTGCAGGTCCAGCACCGTCGCCCCCGGGGGCGCTTCCACCTTGCCCGGGATGATCTTCTCAATCTTCGCGCCCCGCACCTGGACAGCCGCGCCCCGGATGGGCTGCGCGGAAACGCCGTCAATGATGTTGGCGTTGATGATCAGCAGGACGGGCTCGGAGGGGCTGGTCTGCGCCAGCCCCAGCACGAGCGGCAAGAACGCCGCTCCGCCCGCAGCAGCCAGCATCCTCAGCGTGGTGTTCATGAGCGCCTCACCCCCGGACCAGGGAGTCGGGGCAGGAATCTTAGAACCGCAGGCGAGGCGAATGCAATGGGTGGGAGCTTTGCCGGGCCTGGGAGCCCCTTCGGGCGGCCTGTTTCCCTTGCCAAACCCCACGCCCCGTCCTACACTGGCGCCGATTCAGCCACCTTCCCCGGGAGGCGGGCCATGAAAGTCGGAAAACTGATTGGCGTGCGGTCGTCGGTTTATTCCGTGCGCGACGACGGCACGGTACACGAGGCCGCGCAGTACCTCCGGCAGAAGGAAGTGCGCGCCTGCGGCGTGCTCAACGCGGCCGGCAAGCTGGTGGGCGTCATCTCCCAGGCGGACATCTGCGACAAAGTCGCCGCCGACAACAAATGCCCCGCGTGGATCCGCGTGGCCGAAGTGATGAGCAAGGATCTGGTCACCGTGAAGCCGGACGCCTCGATTGATGAAGCCGCGCGCCTCATGGACCAGCACGGCTTCTACCACCTGCTGGTGGTGGACGAGAGCGGCAAATTCCACGGCATGGTCTCCGCCACCGACCTCCTGAAAGTCATCGCTCTCGATGAGAAGGCCCGCGCCGACCTGCTCGAGCAATATGTCTACCCGCAACGCTGAGGCTGGCCCTGGGCACTTTGGTGCCGGGCGTACTAGCACGTCATGTTCCTATTGACGCACCTCGGCCTAACCCCTACTATGGGCAGCTACCATTACTCCTTCCACGGCCGATACCGGAGGTGCCGAATGCGACGCAATTCATTCTTGACAGCAACTTTCACCGCCCTGGGCCTTTTGATGGGGGCGACTGCCTGGGCGCAGAGCGGAACGGGCGGAGGCTCTTCCGTGCCGCGGCTGGTGAAGTATGCCGGGCAGGTGGCCAGGCCGGTCTCGACCGCGGCTCCGGCCGGGGGTGAGACGGAGACGCTGCCGGCGGCGCGGCCGGTGCGGGCCACCGCGTCGGTGA